>JGI26082J51739_10002541_pt1 | contig 11100 bp, 8 predicted proteins | sample SaaInl5LU_22_DNA_FD_51739 | JGI IMG/M metagenome (IMG submission 51739)
CGCGCAGCGGTAAGCCGCGATTAGGGGGGCGGCATGGCTAAACAGTTTAGCGATCAAGCTGGGACGCTAATGAGCATTCAATCCAGTTTGTAGCCCATGGAAGCTAAACGAGTCTCTGCAAGAAAACCTCGTAGGTATACTCGCGTCTCATCGTCCATAGGTGCGAAGGCCAAACCGTAGTGTTCAGTATGCACAGCGCTATTGGAGGCGGGGCTATGGTTTACAATCTCAGCGGCCAACATCACGAGGTGTTCAGTCCCAGCAAAATTAAGACGCGTTGTCACGAAGAGCTGGTCACCCACCTCACCTAGGTGAATGTGTGACTCAAGAGCCGCTCCTCCCATGTGTAAATCGCTAATCAGAGCGGTTTCACCAACGGGCCCCTGCAAGGGGTCTGCTCCGTCTACACGAACTCTTATGGCAATCGGTAAGCGTGTTTCATTACGTAGACGAGCAAGCTCAATACTTTCAGGGTAGCTTAGCACCCATAAAGGATCGGGGCGTAGAGTATGTGAGTCCAACTGACTGGAAAAGGCGCACGCCCAGTTATCATGCAATAGACGTACACGCAGCCGAGTGCCTGGAACCAGTCGCTCAGCCCCTTGCGGCGATCGAATATAAACATAGCCCCCTTTAGAAGAGCCAACCCAATCGGTTTTAAAACGCTGCCCGTTAACTAGCGTTTCAACCTGCACCGAGATACCCGACGGCACACCGAGATCTGTTAGCGTTTTAGGCAGTTCGTAAGCATCAGGGATCAGCGGTTTACTCACTCAGCCACCTGCCTGGATTTTAGACTTGGTGGCACTGAAACCCAGTCCCTTTAAAAAATGAAACTGCTCAGGTGTATTAACATCAACCTGTAAGGAGGAGAACTCGCGACGTTCTGGATAAGTTTTGCGTAAACGATCGAAATTAAGCTTTTGTTGTTCCACGTCTATATCTAAAGATCGACGAAAACGACGATCATCAGCCCACTGATCATAAACCAACTGCATCAGCCGCAAGGGATCTGCTTTTTGAGATACGCAGATCCGTGAAACATCCGCAGGTGGCAGAATATCGGTCAATGGCTTTGAACACTCAATTCCAAGATACTGGCATAACTGCTGGTAGAGCATCCAACTGCCGCGCAATTTACCATCTAAACTGTACCCCGCGATATGCGGTGTCGCAAGAAAGCATCTGTTAGCCAGATCGCGATTGACCTTAGGTTCATGCTCCCAAACATCTAGTATAAGCGTTAAATCTTGACGCTTAATAGAGATGTTTAACAGCGCTTGGTTATCTATAACTGCCCCTCTACCGGCATTAATAAGTAAAGCCTCAGGCTTAAGCGAACTAAGACGCGTCTCATTCAAAAGGTGATAACTGGGGTACTCACCCTGTCGTGTTAGCGGTGTGTGCAAACAGATAATATCGGATGCCTGGAGCAGCTCATCGATATCACTATGCACAAAGTCGGACTCATTCGCGCGCAACGGGTCGCAGCTAAGAAACCTAACACCTAAGGCGCTTAATCGGGCAATCAAACGCCCCCCAACACTGCCGCAGCCAACAACACCGACCGTTAACCCCATCAAGTCACGGCTACGTTGCGCGCAGTCATTCAATATACCGCTTAGCGTGTAGTCGACAACGGCGTCGGCATTACAGCCTGGAGCATTACAGACATGCACTCCATTATCATGTAGTAGTGTTTGATCGAGGTGGTCCATACCAATGGTCGCAGTGCCAATAAATTTTAGCTTCGCCGCCTGCGCTAATAACCTTTCGTTTACAGAGGTAATGGAACGCACCAGTAGAATATCGGTTTCGGCCAAATCATCGGGTGAGATGGAGCGCCCAGGCAAACGCCTGACGTTAGCAATATCGCCAAAAAGACGTTCTACAGCCGGCATGTTCTCATCAGCAACAAGGTTTAACATTGGACTCCAAATGCTTTTCGATTGCAGGGTCAATCACTTGTCATGAAGTATACGCAAAGGACCAGAGCGGGTTAATCTCTGGTCAAGTAAATAGAGACTATTTAAGGGCTATTTGAGCAAAAGATGTCCAAATTACGATGTCTAATTTTAAATCTAATCGCTTTATGATGGTTATTTGACCTAAGAGGCCGCCGTCGCTGTCTAGGTTGCTATCTAGATCGNNCCTCAATCAACTACCTGTTTTTGCTGTGCAACTTTATGTCAGGTTAGGTTTATAACTGGGTCTATATATGCATTTGTGACTCTAACGTCTAGCTGCGTGTTCAGTAATGAACGAGATGACTAAAAAAGAGCTATCTAATTGAATTTGATAAGCAATAAGGCGATGATACATCTGTTCTATTAGCTAAAACTATAAAAAGGATCGCTAATGCGTACGTTTGCACTCTATACCCTATTAGGGTTGGCAGTAGCCGCCGGAGCTTGGACAAGCTTTGAGTTATTTGGCCCTAAGACCCCTCTGCCTCGCTATGAAAATGCCAGTATTGGTGGCAATTTTACACTTAACTCAGCTTCAGGAGAGGTGAGTCTAGACGCCTTAAAAGGTGAGGTCGTCTTAGTCTTTTTTGGNTTTATGTCTTGCCCAGACGTGTGTCCCACCTCAATGGCCGTGATGCGCCAAGCGTTCGATCAATTAAGCCCAACTGATAGAGAAAAGGTACGTGGCCTTTTCGTTTCGGTAGATCCACAGCGCGATACAGTTGAAGAACTAGAGGCCTTTGTAAGCTTCTTTTCAGACCGCTTGGTCGGTTTAACAGGAACTCAGGCACAGATAGATGCCCTAGTTAAACAGTACGGAGCCTACTACAAATACGTTAAGCTAGAGGATTCTGCGCTGGGGTACACCGTCGATCACTCTTCACGCGTCTACCTTATCGATCCTGAGGGACGCCTAGCCGATATACTGGCACATGATATAAATCCCGATGAGCTTCGCTCCAAACTTGAAGCTTACCTATAGATCCAGACTTTAGAGTAGATATAAAAACTTTGAATATTGATAANCTAAAANGNGATNAGATGAGATCTCTCATTGCCGGCGTAATTTTTCTTAGTTCTGTTTGTCAGGCTAGTGACTTAAGTATCAGTGATGCGAAAGTGCGTGCTGTACCCCCGTCTCAGAAGATCAGTGCTATATTTATGACCCTGGAAAATAGAGCTAATGAGCCGACGGCGATCATCTCTGCAAGTACACCCTCAGCGTCAGCGGCTGAATTGCATACCAACATTGAGAACGACGGCAGAATGCAGATGCGAAGGATCGACCAGATAGTGATTCCTGCTAACAGCCAACTAAGCCTGAAGCCGGGCGGAATGCACATCATGCTTATTGGCTTGACAGGTCCACTCAATATGGGTGAAAAAATTGACCTAACCCTAGGTTTAAGCGATGGCCGTGAACAACGCATCAGCGTTCCGGTTGAGATGATTCAACCCGTGCATAACAAGATGCAGCACTAAGGCTTTAATCAACTGGCGCTTTGCAGTTCTGGTAAGAAAAACCGGTGAGGCGATAGCTCTGGTTGTTGATAAAACTTACGTAGACGCTCACTTAAAGCGTGCAGCCGAGGGTTCATCCCCTCAGCTAGCGTATTGTGAACACACATGAGTACCGAGCGTTGAAACGCTTCACTCGGTCCAAGGCCACTCGACAGATTATCAGCACTAAAGTGAAATCGTTTGCCACAACTAGCCGACAGTATCCATTCATACGCTTGTGGACGGCGTTCGACGCGTTCAAATTCAGCTTGTTCTACCCGGGTTCTGCCATCAGGTTTGTACCAATAACCAAAATCTTCTAACTGTCTACGCGCTGGTCCTGCAACAGACCAGTGGGCGATCTCATGCAAGGCGCTGGAGAAGAAACCATGGGCAAAAATGATGCGATTATGGGGGTGTTGTTCATTAGCGGGTAGGTAAATTGGTTCAGACTCACCAGCTACAAGCTCTGTGTTCAGTGAGGGAATAAAGAGCTCATTGAAGATTCGAATCAAATCCTCTACGGCATGAATATCCTGCATTAATATGCCTGCCAGGTTCTATCATTCAACCACCAGGTATTGCCTGTTTTGCGATTAAGACGCACCGCAACATAGCCTTTAGAGTCGACGTCGCGACGCTCGATTTGCACTGAGTAGTCACCTATTGCTGGGGTTGACTCGTCTTTAAGGAGTGTCCAACTCGCATTTTCAGTAATCCAACTCTCNCCTGTGTCCTGGCGGTAACGGATTAGAATCCAACCTTTTGAGGTAACAGCACTGGTAACCTCCCAAAGCTCAACACCAGCAGACTGAGATGCATTGAGTTGCATTTCATTAGCCACTTGCAGAAGTTGATTCAGTGCGGCATCGAGTTGATCGGACCTAAGATCTGTATTAACTGAACTGTTTGGTGTTTTGGTCTCATCAATTAAGGCCGTATTAGTCAACAGTTGCATGCGCTGCAGAATGACCTGAGTCAATTCGAGCTGCTGCTGTAATAATGCCCGTTGATTGATCACCTGCTCCTGTACCAGTGTTAGGCGCCCCATCAGTTGATCAATTTGATTCGATAGACTCGGTGAGTCCCGCTCAACTACAACCTGTTCGACGCTCACTGATGGCGCATCGTTTGTCGACTCGGGTGCAGAAGAAGATTGCGCTACAGCGCTCGTAGAATCTAGACCTGTTTGAGGCTGAACTTCTGCACCAAGGCAACCGGCCAGTAAGAGAGCAGTTGATGTAATATAAAGATGACGAAACACACCTAAACCCTTTCGAATAGCAATATGCATTAGTGTAACAGGAGTTTTAAACAAGAAAATGGACTGCTTATATTCATATGGCTGTTAGGAGGCTCTAGACGAAAGCACCATAGCTGAAAGCTTTGCCTTCGTAAGAGGCTTATCCATTATTAGATCAGCGCCTAAATCTATCAGTTTATCCGTNTCAGAGCCCAATGTTGCAGCCGTTAAGCCAACAATAGGGCCTGTAAATCCAGCCTTGCGTAGTGCGCTGACTAATTCATAGCCGCCCATTTTCGGCATATAGATATCGGTAATAATAAGATCATAATCACTATTACGCTCATATTCAGCAAGCGCAGACGCGCCATCGCTAACGGGTGTTAGGGTCGCACCCAGGCTCTCAATAAGATGAGTCGAAAGCATCAACAGTGTTTGGTTGTCTTCTGCTAAAAGCACGCGCTGATTACGCCAACCAAAAATACTCAATAACTGATTATTCTCTTCGTTGGCGCTAACAGGGTCAATATCAAGCTCAATAACGAAGCATGCGCCCTTGGATTCCTGTGATTTATAGCTAATTATACCGCCCATATCGTTGATGATCGATTTACAGATCATCATACCCAGCCCACTCCCTTCCGCTTTAGTATCGCCACGACTGAACGCCTCAAAGAGCTTTTCAATTTGATCTTGCGGTATCCCTTTACCATTATCAGTGATGGTTAAAGTTAAACGCGCTTTTTCAGGTACCTCAGCCTCTTTTAAACTTGTGTCAGCCTTTGGGTTATCGACTCTCTTTAGTGTCTCAATATCGGCAGTAATCGAAACCTTGCTACCCTCACTATGAATAAGCGCATTCTTAACTAAGTTTAACAAGACTCTGCGTAGCGGATGATATTGAAGACTATAGGTCTTATGGCACAGTGGATTTTTATCAATCCTCATGTCGAATTTCTGTTTGTCGACTAGTGGCTGAATAGATGATTGTACCTCATCTAAAAAATCACTCATGTTCATTGCCACAAACAAGGTTGGAATCACCTTATCTGGATTCATGATTAAGCTTAAATCATTGAGCGTCTCAAGCTGTTGATCAATTAATGAAACGAGGGTGTTTCCATGCGGCTTGGTGCTCTTTAAATTCTGTGCGTCTGCAAGCATTTGCATCATCGCTAGGGGCGTTCGCAACTCATGCCCTATAACCGAAAACATTTGCCGTTGTTGCTGCTGCAAATCGTTTAATTTGATATTGGCTACGTTAGCTTTTAACAAGGCGCTCTCTTTGGAGCTAATCAACTCATACTGACGGCTAACATCTACAGCTGAGCCATTTAACAAGAGAACACCACGTGCGCCAGCGACAGGGTTGATCCACAATCTAATCCAACACGAATGACCTTTTTTGGTCTCAATTAAGATATCGCCACTTACGCCCTTGTTCGTTTGCTGAGCCGTCATTAGCAACTCTTTCAAACCTAAAGAACTCTGAGCCGTAAGGTTTATAGAGAGTGAAGTCAGAGTCTTTTTTCTCGATAAGCTGTTATGTACTGAGCCGAGCATAGCTTCAAAAATCTCGTTGGACTCAATATCATCTAAATAAGGATTCAACGAAAAAAGACCGATCTTAGCATCTTGAACAACTTGTTGAGTGCGTCGATTAGAACGATCAAGTTCATCAGCCTTTGCAGAAAGTAACTGTTCACGCTCACGTGACTCGCTAATATCTCGTGCAACACTGACTCGACGGACCTCTCTATCCCCCTCAAACACTCGACTAACCGTCTTCTGCTCGATCCACCGATACGAGACATTATCCGAGGCTTCAACAACGATCTTGAATTCGACCGCTTGCTCGGCATTTTCCAGCATCCAACAGAGGTCGTCCCAACCTGGGCTTATGAGTTGCTTTTTAAGTAGTGACTGAGTCATCGGAAACTGGAACTCGTTGGCGGCCCATTTGGGAGCAACAATGATTCGTGCTTGGTGAGTATCCATGTCCTCCTCAAACAGGTAGATATCACCAAGGTCTATAACGTTTTTAAGCTCTTGTTCACGCGCAGACAGCGCTCTGTTACGCTCTAGCAGATCCACTTGATGGCCTAGGGCGCGCAAGCCAACCGACATACGAACAGGCAAGATTAACGAGTCACGCGGGTAAACAAGATAATCATCCGCACCAGCATTTAACATCTCTACCAGATTGCCGGATTTATCAGAATTATGCCCCAGCAGTATAATGTAGGGTTGATGTTCTAAGTGGGTATTGCGCACCAGCTCGCAGAGGGTTTTTGTAGCTGTAACATTATCAACAACGACTAGAACCAATACCGGATTGGAGGCGTTCAATAAGCGCTGCAAGCCACCGTCTGCATCAGTGGCTTGATGCGGGACTAGGTGCTCTTTAATGCCTATACNGGATAGTTCTTGCAAAAGTTTCTCATCTTTTGCAATGACCAGTAGCTCTTTATTAATCTTAGACAAATTCACACATCACAGGTTATCTGCGTAACAGAATAACGGTGCCAAGAAGCCCCGTTGATGAGTTTACATGGGGTGCCACTCTGACTAAATACTTACCCAACTTATCTACAACCAACTCAATTTCAAACGCCTCTCGCTTTTCAACAACCTCCTTACATTTCGAAGCGATGTCTAAGCTCTTAAGTTGATGCGATACATGGCTGATGGGTCGACCGATATCCTGATCGATAATATTAAAAATTCGAACGGCATCTGAGGTGTAACTGATGACATTATGTTTATCATCAAGAAAAACAGCAGACATATTGGCCGCCGCGAGTAATGAATCAAACTGATTTTGCAAAAGACTCATCTGCTGCAGCCGTTCATTATGCTCGTTGTTAATCGTGAAGAGTTCCTCGTTAACCGACTGCAACTCTTCGTTCGTGGATTGTAACTCCTCGTTACTGGCCAGTGTCTCCTCGTTGGTCGCCTGAAGCTCCTCATTGGAGGTTTCTAACTCTTCAATGGTTGCTTGCAAGTTCTCTTGGGTTAGCTGTAGCTCACCTTCAAGGTCAATAATTCGGCTTTTTACCTCATCATCCATATTCAAAGACTGTTCGGGCGAGAAGCTAGTTGCACTATCAATTTCGCTAAAAATAACCAGGGCGTGTGTAAAGGAATCTCGCTGCACAGACACTGGAATGACGCGAATCGCTATCATCTCTTTTTCATCATCAATACTTAAACTTAGCTGATCTAATTTTACAGCCTGTCCGCTTCTTAGCGCTCGTGAAATGGCCGATGATACTGGAACACTAACCTCTTTTATCAGGAGCTTACTGATCTGAGATTCGATACGCCCTGTCAACGGTTTGAAGTAGCGTTTTGAAGAGCCCAGAATGCGCAACAAATTTTGATTATCATCAACAAGCAAACCAAAGGGTATGACTGCACTATTGCCCAGTGAGTCTATAACTGATTCGTAAAGTTTAAGTTCGCCTACAAGCCTGACTTCTCTTGAACTACGGGCACCACTATTACTCTGCACAGAACGAAGGTAGTCACGCGTGCCAGAAAAGAGCGGCAGGCCAGACTCAAAACTTGTTCGTTTGCTAGCATCCAAACTACGGAATATCCTTGCGGACTTATCTAACACCTCAAACTGTGATTCGTTCTCGCCAAGCGATTCACTAGACCCTAGAAAGAGTAAGCCGCCCGGACGTAGTGAAAAACTAAAGCTGTTATACACTTGCGACTGGTACGAACTCTTTAAATAAATCAGCATGTTTCGACAGGAGACCAGGTCGATACGCGTAAATGGTGGATCGTTCAGTGCATCATGTTTTGCGAAAACGACCTGCTCACGTACACGTCTCGCAACAGTAAATCCCTCAGCCGTGCGCCGGAAATAACGCGAAAGGTACTCAGGTGGAACGTCATTACCAATGCTACTTGGATAGTTACCTAAACTTGCTTTGGCAATAGCACCCGGATCTACATCAGTTGCAAATACCTTTAAGGTTAATGCCAATGACTCCTGCTCACAGATTTCATTAAACAGCATTACCAGCGTGTAGGCTTCCTCACCGGTAGAACAACCCGCGACCCAAAACCGCAGTTCCGTGCGTGTGGTGTGCTTCATGTAATCCGTTAAAAAATGACGAAGCCTATCTTCAAAGAAGGGTCGATCACGGAAAAAGTTAGTCACACCAATTAAGAGATCATTGATTAACTCATCAGGCTCGCCTGGATTGGAAATTAGGTAATCCAGATAATCATCTATCGTTGAAAGACCTGACTTGGATATCCTGCGCTCTATGCGCCGTCCAACTGTTGATGGCTTGTAGGCGGAAAAATCGATGCGTGATCTATTTCTAATGATGTCAAAAAGACGACCCAATGTTTTTGTGTTCTGCCCTGATTCAGTAAGTTCGGGGCTCAGTTGCGAAAACGGGTGGGAGACATAACGAAGGATGTGTCCCGGAAGGCGCTCTACTTCGTCGATGAAATCCGCTAGTCCGTTATCCACGATGCTTTTAGGCATCCCATCAAATTTTGCGGTATGAAAATCTTGAGCAAGCACTAGCCCGCCTTTTTCACGTATACGCCGCGCCCCGCGTGTGCCATCAGAACCAGTACCCGAGAGAATAACCGCTATAGCACGATCGCCAGCATACTCAGACAATGATTCAAAAAAAATATCAATCGGCAGATTCGGGCGCGCATGCTCTCTGTCTTGATCAGCTAGGGAGAAGCAACCATCGGGTTGTATCACTAAATTAACACTGCGGGGAATAAGATAGAGATTGTCTGGCTCAGGGCGCATCCCCTGCTCAGCCATCTGGATAGGCATATCCGCGGAAGTGACGAGCAACTCTTTCATCATGCTTTTGTAATTGGGTGAAAGATGTTGAATAACAACCCAAATCAGACCCGTTTTGCCGGGCAATGCCTGAAAAAAAGATTTAATAACCTCAAGCCCGCCAGCAGAGGCACCTACACACACAATATATGGTGTATCTGTGTGTTCGCCTTTATCTATATCAACCAAATTTTACACCCTAAAAACTCATTCAAAGCGATGTGCATAAACATCAGAGGTCAATCAAAAATTCTCTGAACAGATACTTTACACACAAAATTCTAACTGATTCTTTAATTTTAAGATTAACTTAAGGAACTTAACTCAATGATTATAGAGCAACTTCAACAATGCGCAATCGGAATCATAGTTGATACTATTTATTACCATAAGCGTTAAAAAAAGGGCCCCAAAAGGGGCCCAAGATCACTGCAAATATTCAGAACAGTGCAATGAATTGCATATGTCCTTGTTGTAGCTGTTTAACCGACAGCGTAGTCGGCTATACCCGGATTTCCATCAACACCCTTAAGCTTAGGGGTATTGAGTTTATTTATCTTCGCAACCTTCTGATCACGAAGATAAGTCGCAACCACATCCCATATATCAGCACCTTCAGACTGAGACCCCACGGTCGCCCAGCCTGATACTTTGTACGACTTGTCAGCTTCAATTAGCTCACCGTTATCTAGACGCATATCGCCAATACGGCCACCAATATTCTTGGTTGGATCACACACATAATCCATACCCGCCAGACGCACCATGTCGCCACCTGATTGCAAGTATGGCTCAGGATTAAATAGGTTATCTGCAACATCTTCGAGAATAAGTTTAAGCTCAGACCCTTTCATCTCGCGCGTATAGGTCTCTGGATAGGTAATACAGGTTTGGTCTAGAACGCGATCCATAGTGATGGTCTGCCCCTGCAGCACCGTTGTTCCCCATCGGAAGCCAGGAGATAGCGATATCTGAGCATCATTGACGGCGCACAATGCATCACAGATTAGCTGATCAAAAGTACCGTTGAAGTTACCGCGGCGGAACATCAACTCATCAGCCACCGCTAACTCTTCGTTCAACCAAGCAAGATGCGGTGCGCGAATGTCGGTTATCAACTGACTCATACTTGCATCGGCAGGCAACAGGTCAGAAAAAACCGGAAGTAAACGATACTGGAAGCCTTTAACACCGCCATCACGTATATCTAAGTCCATTACACCTAGAAACTTACCATTAGAGCCCGCATTACAAACCAAAGTCTGACCGCCGTTATTCTTAACAACTGTCGGTGCTGGCATCCCATCATGCGTGTGCCCACCTAATATGACATCTATACCGCTGACACGTTCAGCCATCGCTAGGTCAACATCCATGCCGTTGTGCGACAATACAACGACAGCATCGACTTTCTCGTTATTACGAACGTGATCAACTAACTCTTGCATCTCGGCATCGTAAATATCAAAAGTCCAGTCCGGAATGAAGCGTGACGGATTAGCGATTTTAGTTCGTGGAAATGCCTGCCCAATGTANGCAATGGTTGCGCCGTTCATACTCTT
>JGI26082J51739_10002542_pt1 | contig 11098 bp, 10 predicted proteins | sample SaaInl5LU_22_DNA_FD_51739 | JGI IMG/M metagenome (IMG submission 51739)
TCGTGATATTTTCGCAGCGATCTTCTTCTTGTTCTTTGGGATCACAACTAATCCTGCAAACCTGCCCGCGGTTTTGCCGCTGGCGGCAGTGATCACCGTGATTGGTGTTGCTGGCAAATATGCAGTTGGGTGGTGGGTTACTCGAGACCTAACCGATAAGCAAAGTGCCTGGCGGGTAACCGGTTTCTTGACTGCCCGTGGGGAGTTCTCGATGGTCATTGCGGCGCTGGCCGCTCCAGTTGTGCTGAACGTGAAGCTGCAGGCGCTAACACTTGCCTACGTGATTCTCACCGCACTGATCGCCTCAATTTTGCTTAGGCTCACCAGAAGTAAGCTAGAGCGATAACCAGGGAGTGCAATGAAGTTTTCACGGGTCTTTAATCTGCTTCTTGCGCCTTTGTCTGCGCTGGTGTTCCTGGCAATCGCAGCTGGGCTCGGTACACAGGGGCTACTGCCTGATCCGGTCGCCATTCACTGGGGACCCACCGGCCAAGCTGATGGCTTCATGGGGCTAAACGCCTACCTTTTTCTTACTGGAATTGGCTTCCTCGCACTGGTCGGCGCTGGTGGCTCTGGAGCTGACACCCGTGAAGGCTAAGTTGCTAAGACCTCTTCTAAAAGGATTCACTGGCTACCTTTATGTCTTCCTGCTGGTAATTATCTCTGTCACCACTTTGCTGCAGCTGGGCACCGAGACTGCCGAAAGCTCCTTTGCTGGCGCTTTGCTCTATGTGTTGCTGGTGCCAATTGCGATGTTAATTTGGCTGTTTTTGGCAAAACCCACGGTCGAGGTCAACCAGAATCTTGTGATCAAGTTGCGCGGTATCGCACTTGTTTCAGTACCGACCCAGCAGGTGATGGCTATGGAGGTTGCCACGCTGCGGGGTCGTGACTATGGCGGATGGGGCGTCAGGTATGGATTCAACACGCTGGCCTTTATTCCAAGCTCTGGCGATGGAGTGCTGTTCACACTTGACTGGGGCGAAAAAATAGCGGTCCGAATGGATAGACCAGAAGAGTTTTTGGCAAACCTCAAGATAAACAGTTAGGGACAGGCATTTGAGAATCCACATAGCAACCGATCACGCTGGCATGGAGCTGAGCGCTTTTCTCGTGACGGAACTAACCGCGCTCGGTCATGAACTAATCGACCACGGCCCTAAAGAATATGACGCGCTGGATGACTATCCAGGTTTTTGCATTGCAGCAGCTCAGGCGGTGGCAGCCGATCAGCAGGCCGGCGTTCAGGCTCTGGGCATTGTCTTGGGTGGTAGCGGAAACGGAGAGCAGATTGCGGCCAACAAGGTTCAGGGCATCAGAGCTGCACTGATTTGGAACCAGGAGACAGCCGCTTTGGCGCGAGATCACAACGACGCCAACGTCGCCGCTGTAGGCGCCAGGCAACATGACAACTCAGAGGTTCTGGAACTGATTACCACCTTCGTAAATGCCCCGTTTTCAAACGATGAGCGTCACGTGAGGCGAATTGGCAAGATTGCTGCGTTTGAGCAAACTGGCGAGGTCGTCTACTAGACCATGCCCGAGGGTCATACCGTTCACCGGACTGCAAACAAATTTGCCAAGCTGTTTGCCAATAAGCAGCTCGAGGTGTCGAGCCCCCAGGGAAGATTCACTGATTCCCGGTTAGTCAGCGGTCAGCAGTTGGTGTCTGCCGATGCTATTGGCAAGCAAATGTTTCTGTTTTTTGAACACGCAGTCGTGCGAGTGCATCTGGGCATTTATGGCAAGTGGCGGTTTGCAAACTTTGATGACGCTGCTCCCGCGCCAATTGGGCAGGTTCGAGCAAGATTTTTATCGGAGACGTCAGTTGCTGACCTGGTTGGCCCAACAGCGTGCGAAGTCATTGACAGCGATCAGGTCGCCTTGGTGCAGGCCAGGCTGGGTCCGGACCCATTGCGTCAAGACCTAGATGGTTTGGAACTGGCAAGGTTTTTGGCCAAGGCAGCCATGACCAGGGTTGCCATCGGGCAGTTTTTGATGAACCAGGCCGCTATTGCCGGAATTGGGAATGTTTACAGAGCAGAGCTTTTGTTTAGGCAGGGCATCAATCCGCACCTGCCGACAAATCTCGTGCCGACAGAATTGCTTGAGAAAATTTGGCAAGACGCATCTTTTTTGATGCAAATCGGAGTTAAAAAGGGCATCATGCTGACCCGAGAAGGTCATTTGAATGGCAGGCCGGCTCTCGCCGATCGCTACTACGTCTATAAACGAGAAGGCCTGCCATGCCGAATATGCGGTGCTGAAGTGTCCCTGGAATTGATGTCCACCAGGAAGTTGTATTGGTGCAGAACCTGCCAGAAGTAGCCTGTTTATTAGGGGTTTTGGTCTGAAATCAAGTGGAGCGAGTGACGGGAATCGAACCCGCGTAATCAGTTTGGAAGACTGAGGCTCTACCATTGAGCTACACTCGCGCGTCTTTGTTAGACGAGACACCATTCTATGGGGTAGAGTGGTCGAGTTCGCGACCATTTGGTCAAGAATGTTCGGGATGTAGCGCAGCTTGGTAGCGCATCTGTTTTGGGAACAGAGGGTCGCAGGTTCAAATCCTGTCATCCCGACAAATTTGCTTCAAGAACCCACCAATCATGGAGATATGTTGAAAACAACCGTCGAGAGACTAAACCCAACCCGCGTCAAGCTGACCATTGAGGTCGACCAGGCAGCTTTCAAGCCAACCCTTGACAAGGCATACGAAACCGTTGCTCAGCAGGTTAACATTCCTGGCTTCAGGAAGGGCAAGGTTCCCTCTCAGGTGCTAGACCAGCGCGTTGGCAAGGATCAGATCATTGCTCAGGCAATCAACGACGGCATGGATGTTTTTTACCGCCAGGCGCTAGTTGCGGAAAAGCTAAAGCCACTGGGCACCCCAGAGGCCGACATCAGCTCCGCGCCATCAGCCACCGAGATCGAAAAGCCACTGATCATCAGCCTTGAGGTTGAGGTTCGCCCAGAATTTAAGCTTCCTGACTACAAGGGCATCGCAGTTACTGTTGAGCCAGTCAAGGTTGCAAAGATGGACATCGAGACCGAGCTGGATGCGCTTCGCGCTCGCTTCGGCTCTCTAGTAACAGTGGATCGTCCAGCAGCGAAGGGTGACTTCACAACCATCGACCTGAGCGCTCTGATGGATGGCAAGCAAATCGACACTGCCAGCGACATTTCTTATGAAATAGGCTCCGGACAGCTTCTGGACGGAATCGACGAGGCGCTAGAGACCCTTACCGCAGGTGAGACAACTACCTTCAAGTCCAAGCTTGTTGGCGGCGAGATGGCCGGCCAGGAAGCTGAAGTGACCGTCACGCTAAAGGCTGTCAAGGAGCGCGAGTTGCCAAAGGCGGACGACGAGTTTGCACAGCTTGCCAGCGAGTTTGACACCCTGGCTGAACTGAAGAAGGACCTTGAGACCAAGATTGCTGAGCAGCTTGGCCGCAAGCAGGTTCTTCAGGCCCGGGACAAAATCGTTGAAGACTTGGTTGCTAAGGCCAAGATTCCAGTTTCAGACATCGCAGTCAAGCGTGAGGTAGATGCCCACCTTGAAGGCGAAGGCCGCATGGAGGACGATGTCCACCGCAAGGAAGTAACTGCGGATTCCGAGAAGGGTTTCAAGACTCAGTTGCTGCTTGATGCTGTGGTCGATGCTGAGGAAATCAAGATTGAAGACCAGGAGTTGATCGAGTACCTAGCGTTCACCTCTAGGAACTACCAGATGGACCCAAACCAGTTCATCGAGCAGGTAGCTAGTTCTGGCCAGGTCGCCTTCTACGCAGACGAGCTAGCAAGGCGCAAGGCTGTTGACTTTCTTGTCGCCCAGGCTGTCATTACTGACACCAAGGGTGCAGCTGTCAAATACGAGGTCTAACGCCTAAGGCGAACAAGCACTTCTGATTGCATCTTCGCGGCTATCGTTTACACAACAAAGCTTTAAGGAGATCTCGATGGCAGTTCCGCAAATGGAGCGCAACGGAGTATTTGACCGCCTGTTAAAAGACCGCATTGTCTGGCTTGGCAGTGAAGTCCGCGATGAAAATGCGAATGAAATTTGCGCCAAAATACTACTTTTGGCTGCAGAAGACTCCGAGAAGGACATCTTCTTGTACATCAACTCTCCGGGTGGTTCGATTACAGCTGGCATGGCCATCTACGACACCATGCAGTACGTTCCAAATGACATCGTGACGGTCGGAATCGGCATGGCTGCCTCGATGGGGCAGTTCTTGCTTTCTTCTGGCGCGAAGGGCAAGCGCTACGCCACGCCAAACACCAGGGTGTTGCTCCACCAGCCACTGGGTGGCTTCGGAGGAACCGCCTCAGATATCCAAACTCAAGCCGAGTTGATTATGAGCATGAAGCGTCAATTGGCATCAATCACAGCTGAGCAAACCGGCAAAACCGTCGAGCAGGTCATGGAAGATGGTGACCGCGACCGCTGGTTCACGGCCGCAGAAGCTCTGGAATATGGGTTCATTGATCAAATTCAGGAATTTGCTTCTCGTTCCACTGGCGTAGGAAAGGCCTAAGCATGAGCTTTATTGAGACTTCAGATGGTTCACGGGTAGCAACACCTTCATCAAGGTACATTCTTCCCGAATTCGAAGAGCGCACTTCCTACGGAGTGAAGCGTCACAACCCCTACACCAAGCTGTTCGAGGACCGCATTGTGTTCTTGGGGGTTCAGGTTGATGACGCATCAGCCGACGACATCATGGCTCAGTTGTTGGTGCTGGAGTCTCAGGACCCAGACCGCGACATCACGATGTACATCAACTCTCCGGGTGGATCGTTCACGGCATTGACTGCCATTTATGACACCATGCAGTACATCAAGCCGCAGATTCAGACTGTTTGCCTCGGTCAGGCGGCCTCGGCAGCAGCTGTGCTGCTGGCAGCAGGTGCCAAGGGCAAGCGCTTGGCGCTTCCAAACGCCCGAGTGCTAATCCACCAGCCATCTTCCGGCGGTGGCGGACAAGGTCAAGCATCAGACATTGAGATTCAAGCTAGGGAAATCATGCGGATGCGCGAATGGCTTGAAGAGACTCTGGCTCACCACTCTGGAAAGAGCTTGAAGGAAGTCAACAAGGACATCGATCGCGACAAGATTCTGACTGCCCAAGAGGCAATGGAATATGGACTTATTGATCAGGTTCTAGCTTCACGCAAGCTGTAGCAATTCGGCGCGTGGAGGGCTATAAAGTCCTGGCTTAGCTATAGAGTTTTTTCATGACTTTAACTGAGACAAGCGAGCTGCTGAAGTGTAACTTTTGCGGCAAGACCCAGAAGCAAGTGCGCAAGCTAATTGCTGGACCCGCTGTCTACATCTGCGATGAATGTATCGAGATTTGCAACGAGATCATCGAAGAGGAACTTGGCCAAAACGCCAAAGTCGATTTAGGTTCTATAGACCTACCAAACCCTAAGGAAATCAAGGGGTTTCTGGATGAGTACGTCATCGGGCAAGACCAAGCCAAGAAGCAATTGGCCGTGGCCGTCTATAACCACTACAAGCGAATTAGGGCTGTTGGAACCCTAACTGCCAGCGGTAAGTCTCACGATGAAATAGAAATTTCAAAGTCCAACATCCTGATGATTGGACCTACCGGCTGCGGTAAGACCTATCTGGCTCAGACCCTGGCAAAGCGCNTGAACGTCCCNTTNGCTGTTGCTGATGCAACGGCGCTGACNGAGGCTGGCTATGTCGGCGAGGATGTCGAAAACATTTTGTTGAAGCTGCTGCAAGCTGCCGATAATGATCCAAAGCGCGCTGAAACTGGGATTATCTACATCGACGAGATTGACAAGATCTCACGGAAAGCCGAAAACCCCTCTATCACCAGGGATGTTTCTGGAGAAGGAGTGCAGCAGGCACTACTGAAGATCCTGGAGGGAACTGTCGCATCGATTCCGCCACAGGGTGGCAGAAAGCACCCACAGCAGGAGTTCATTCAGCTGGACACCACCAATGTCCTGTTTATTGTTGCAGGAGCTTTTGCAGGGCTCGAGACCATAGTTTCTGAGCGAACCGGTAAAAAGGGCATCGGCTTCGGTGCCGAGCTCAAGGAAAAGACCGACTCAACCAACATCTACTCTCAGGTTCAGCCGGAGGACTTGCGCAAGTTCGGCTTGATTCCAGAATTCATAGGACGCCTGCCAGTGGTTGCAACCGTTGAGCAGCTGGATAAGCCTGCGCTCATCGCCATTCTTACGGCCCCGAAGAACGCGCTAGTGAAGCAGTATCAGCGCATGTTTGAGATTGATGGCTTTGAACTTGAGTTTGAGCCGGAAGCAATTGAGCTGATTGCTGATTCTGCGCTGGAGCGAGAGACCGGCGCCCGTGGACTGCGCGCGATTCTGGAAGAACTGCTTGGACCGATCATGTATGAACTACCCGGTAGCGACAGCACCGGCAAGGTAGTGATTACTGCAGATGTAGTTAGAACAGGCGCCATTCCACAAGTGATTCCGGTCAAGGAACCAAAGCAAAATAAATCTGCCTAGCTAGGACAGTAAAAAATTTCAACCAAGACTGAGCGACTCTCTCCCTACCTTGCAGGAACAGTAGCCTCCACAACTGGCTCAATCGCTACCTTTGGCATTGCGATTGCCGGCCTTGGCGCAATGGGCGCAAGCGATTCACAAATCGCAACGGCATTGGTGGTGATGTTGCTTGGCTATGGCGTGCTGTCAATCGCCCTGAGCACCTGGCTAAAGATGCCAATCAGCATCGTTTGGTCCACTCCAGGCGCCGCCTTCCTTGCCACCAGTGCTGGGCTCGGGCTGTCTTATGAAATGGCGGTTGGGGCATTTTTGTTCAGCAGCCTATTGGTTATTCTGACCGGGGCATGGCCGGGTCTGAATAGATTCGTGGCAAAAATACCCCCTCAAATTTCAGCTGCAATGTTGGCTGGCGTAATCTTCCCGTTCGTTGCGGCAACCGTGCATGCCGCGGTTGATTTTCCGGTTCTGATTCTTCCTGTAATCGCCATCTGGCTCGGCCTAAACCGCTGCTGCCACTCTGGGCGTCGCCGGTTGCGATCACCATTGGCTTTTTGCTTATCGGCTTCAGTGACGAGGCCAGCAGTTTTCAGGTGACAAGCTTTTGGCCTGATTTTGCAATGGTTGGTCCGATTTTTGATCTTGGTGCGATAGTCGCCATCGGGATTCCGCTTTATCTGATCACGATGGCATCCCAAAACCTACCTGGCTTGGCAATCATGTCCTCGCTTGGTTATCAAATACCAAGCTCCAAGGTATTTATCACTACCGGCATCGGATCGGTGGCCTCGGGGCTCTTTGGTGGTTTTGGTTTGAACCTTGCCGCAATCACAGCGGCACTCAATGCCGACTCAAGCGCCGCCAAGGACCCAGCTCGACGCTGGATAGCTGCATCCTGGGGTGGAGTTGTTTACATTGTTTTCGCGGTGTTCGCGGCAGTATTTGCCGCGTTTGTGTTGGCGGTGCCTCGCGAGTTACTGCTAGCCCTTGCTGGCATTGCGCTGTTGAACACCTTCGCCTCATCAATAAAGACAGCGGTGCTTGAGGATCGAACCAGGCTTGCCGGAATCGTCACCTTTGTTATCGGAGCCGCTGGGATCACGGTGCTCGGAATCGGTGGTGCGTTCTGGGCCCTGGTAGCCGGCGTTCTGGTTTGGTCTATTACTAAACGCTAGGCCTGCTCTGGAGCAAATTCCAGGTTTTCAACCGAAACAACCTCATCAACCAAGAAGTTCAGTTCAGCAATTCGACCAACCCCTTGGAAGTCCTTTGCCAAACGCTTTAGATTCTCAGGGCCCTTGATGGTGGCGGTTGAAATCTCAGCCTTCATCGAGAGCTTGTTGTCGGATTTCGACTTTCGAATCAATCCCAAAGCGCTGCTTGCATCCTTCAAGAGTTGTGGGTTAGCCCCTTGGATCTCGTCGACTGTCGGCCACTTGGCCAGGTGAACGGTTCCCTCTTGCCACCATGACCAAACTTCTTCGGCTGCAAACGGGATGAACGGTGCAAACAGTCTGACCATNACNCCAAGTGCCTGTCGTAGTGCCAGGACAGCGCTTCCGCGCTCTTGCTCGGTGAAGTCACCCTTGCCGTAGGCTCGCTCCTTCACCAGCTCAAGATAGTCGTCGGTGAATGCCCAGAAGAAGCTCTCGGTGAGCTCTAACGCCTTGGTGTGGTCGTACTTTTCAAATGCGGCNGTTGCCTTTTCGACTACCTCTTGCAGNGTTGAGAGCATNGCCTGGTCGATTGCCTCGGTAACGCCTTCGGTTGTCGCCGGAAGTTCGAAGCTCAGCGCAAATCTCGCTGCGTTCAGGAGCTTAATTGCTAGCCTGCGCCCGATCTTCATCTGGCCCTCATCAAAAGCAGCATCGGTGCCGAGTCGGGCTGATGCCGCCCAGTACCTAACGGCATCGGAGCCATGGTTTTCCAGAATCTCNTTTGGCACAACTACGTTGCCCTTTGATTTGGACATCTTCTTTCGGTCNGGATCCAGGATCCAGCCNGAGATAGCTGCGTGNTTCCAGGGTGACTGCCCGTGCTCAAGCTTTGCTCGAACCAGGGTAGAAAACAGCCAGGTGCGAATGATGTCTTGGCCCTGCGGACGCAAGTCATAAGGGTAGACCTTGGCAAACTTCTCTGGATCTGACAGCCAGCCTCCAGCAAGTTCTGGGGTAAGTGAACTGGTGGCCCAGGTGTCCATGATGTCTAGTTCACCCATGAATCCACCAGGCTGACCGCGCTGGGACTCGTCATAGCCGACCGGGGTGTCGCTTGAGGGGTCGACGGGAAGCTGCTCGGAGGTTGGTTGGATAGGCCTCTCGTAGTCCGGGTTGCCGTCTGTATCGAGTGGATACCAGATAGGGATTGGGACGCCAAAGAAGCGCTGTCTGGAAACTAGCCAGTCGCCGTTGAGTCCATTTATCCAGTCCTCGAGCCGAACCCGCATGAAATCAGGGTGGAAAGAGATTTCCTTGCCAAGTTCAATCAGGCTGTCTGCAAGCGGCTTGTCGTTGCCACCATTTTTGATGTACCACTGGCGGGTGGAAACAATCTCAAGCGGCTTATCGCCTTTTTCAAAGAACTTAACAGGATGCGTGATTGGCTTCGGTTCGCCAATCATGTCGCCAGATTCTTGAAGAGCCTTGACCAGGATGTCCTTTGCGGTGAAGACGGTCTTGCCCGCAAGTTCTTCATACAGCTCAGGGGCGTTGCTGGCTGCGATAACGTCTGGTGCCTCGCTGATGATTCGCCCATCAAAGCCAATGATCGCTCTGTTAGGGAGCTTCAGTTCGCGCCACCAAATGACATCTGTGACATCACCAAAGGTACAGATCATCGCAATTCCGGAACCCTTGTCCTTCTGAGCGAGTCGGTGCGCCAAAATCGGAACCTCGACACCAAATAGTGGAGTTTTGGCGGTCTTGCCGAAGTACTCGGCATACCTTTCATCGTCTGGGTGTGCAACGAGCGCAACACAGGCCGGAATCAACTCAGGCCTAGTTGTTTCGATGNAGATCTTGCCGTCTGGACCATCGAAGCCAATTCGGTGATACGCGCTTGGAACCTCTCGGTCTTCAAGTTCAGCCTGTGCCACAGCTGTTCTAAAGCTGACGTCCCAAAGAGTCGGGGCCATCGCCGAATAGGCCTCATCCNGGGCCAAGTTGTTCAGGAAAGCACGCTGAGAGACCAGCTGGGCTTCCTTGGAAATGGTTCGATAGCTCTGCGACCAGTCAACTGATAGACCAAGGTCGCGCCATAGGTTCTCAAAAGTCTGCTCATCTTCTTCGGTTAGCTGCTCACAAAGCGCGATGAAATTTTGCCGAGAGATCGGCAGCTGGTCCTGAATTCTGGTGGACTTGTTGTCGCCACCTACCTGCGGTGGCTGGAAGTCTTTTTGAAAGGGCAGGGTTGGATCACACCTAACGCCGTAGTAGTTCTGAACACGACGCTCGGTTGGCAAGCCATTGTCATCCCAACCCATTGGGTAGTAAACGTCATAGCCATTCATCCGCTTATATCTGGCAACCACATCGGTGTGGGTGTAGCTGAATACGTGCCCAACGTGAAGTGAGCCGGAAGCGGTTGGAGGGGGCGTGTCTATTGAATAGATGTTTTCTTTAGCCGCGCCCATGTCAAAGCCATAAACCTGTTTGGCCTCCCAATCGGGGCCCCACTTGGCTTCTAGGCCTTCTACGCCGGCTTTGTCTGGTACGGTTGCGGGCCTAAGCGGCTCGGGAATTGCGTTATTCAATAGGTATGACCTCGGTTTTTTCGACATCTCTAGATTAACATTGTTCTTGACCATAACTTCTCCGAAAGCGCTGATGTATCCAAAGCACAGGAATTCCTCCCAGGGGCCCAAGGCCTCACCTTCGTTTCCAGAACTTGAAAAGGAGGTGCTCGAGTATTGGGATGCCGATGGAACCTTTCAGGAGTCCATTGATCAGCGAGCGGCCATTGATGCCGAGGAGTTCGTGTTTTATGACGGCCCACCCTTTGCCAATGGGCTTCCTCACTACGGTCACCTACTCACCGGTTACGCAAAAGACTTAGTTCCTCGGTATCAAACCATGCGCGGCAAGAAAGTGGAGCGCAGGTTTGGATGGGACACGCACGGGCTTCCGGCGGAAGTTGAAGCCGAGCGACTCCTAGGAATCTCTGGGCGTCCTGAGATCGAAAAGTTTGGCGTGGGTAAGTTCAACGNCTTCTGCAGGACCTCGGTTTTGAAATACACCGAAGACTGGCGCAGCTACATCACCCGCCAGGCTCGCTGGGTGGATTTTGACAACGACTATAAGACGCTGGATCAGAATTACACCGAGAGCGTGCTCTGGGCCTTCGCGCAGCTTCACCAAAAAGGCCTGATTTATGAGGGCTTCAAGGTCCTNGCTTACTGCTGGAGATGTGAAACACCGCTGTCCAACCACGAACTTCGTATGGACGATGAGGTCTACCGAGACCGTCAGGATCAATCGGTAACCGTAACCTTCCCTGTGACCAGTCAGGGCGAACTTCACGGGGTGAAGCTTTTGGCTTGGACAACAACGCCATGGACACTTCCCACAAACTTTGCGCTGGCGGTGGG
>JGI26082J51739_10002552_pt1 | contig 11073 bp, 10 predicted proteins | sample SaaInl5LU_22_DNA_FD_51739 | JGI IMG/M metagenome (IMG submission 51739)
CTAAGCCTTCAAAGAAATTTCTTAACATAGCGCGAGCGTTTAAAGGCGCTAAAATAAAACAAAAAGCTGATGCTTCTTAGCTATTTCCGAAAGATTGATGCGTATTCTGGTATTCGAATATTTGTACTAGCCATTGCGGCCTTGGTATTGACGGGAACAGATGTATTTGTGCAGTGGGAGCAGGTGCTTTTATCAACGCTCTTGGGCGGTGCCTGGTTGTTTTTGTCATGGACGGTCATGCGCGACCGCTGGGTGGTGCGCGGCACACTTTTTCGGTATTTGATATTCCTATTGCTCGCAGTGTATTGGAGCGGGGAACAATACTTGACCGATTTGTTGTTTTTTAGTTTGTTTTTCGAATTGAATTGGCACCTCGTCGAGCTCCATAGACGCAAACCCAAAACAGTATATGTCCTTCATAGCGGAACAATAACAGCAATCGCTGGACTTTGGTCGGCTTATGAGATCTTCAGTATTATCGCACCGGCTGTGATTCTTACCTGGATCGTTTCGGGCAGAGTAAAAATTCGAACGCTTTTCCAATGGATGGTTGCTTTTGCCCTTCCTATGGGACTCTTGTATGGTCTCGATCTAGTAGAATGGTCTTTGATCCTATTAACGGACTCTAGCACACCCATTACTTGGTGGATACTTCCTTTACTCTTGGCAGTATTCGCTTTGTTCGAGTGGTTTCAATCCTACAGAAAAGCGAATCAAACCAATAAATCTAGAGCAATGGTTGCTGGATTTTGGCTCGTATTGGGTGCTGCCGCCGCATTATACGGAGCTGCTTCTGGCGGGGTTTTATTTTTCCTTGGGCTGAGTTACCATTTGACCAATGGACTCCGATATTTGAAGAATGAGCGTTTGGCCGATCTATTGGTGGCTGGGCTTGCTATCTTTATACTCTGCTCGTATTTTAATTTGATACCCTGGTAATGTCTAAGGTCTCTTCCATTTTAGTGGTCCGATTATCCGCGATCGGCGATCTCATNCTCGTCGCGCCTATCACCGCCCAGCTGGCAAGCGAAGGTCATCGCGTAACACTCCTGTGTAAGGATGCCTACCGCTCGGTAGCCACGTGTCTGCCTGGGGTAGACGAGGTACTATCATGGGAGAAGGACCGCACTGGAATTAAAGCATCAGCCTCGCCCTATGACCATGTTATAGACCTTCAGGGCACTTCAAAGTCGAAGCGCTGGTGCCGTAAACTCAATCTTCCGGTGCNTACCTATCAAAAGCCNTATCTACGGCGTGCGCTTTTACTGGCAACCAAACAAAAATCGTTTGCGCTAACTCCTGTTGTTCATAGGTATGCAAATGCNGCAGCTCCCTTTTTTGCTGAAGGCTTTAGGCCGGAAGCAATGCAGTACCAATTGCGATTACCAGAAGTACGGCTTGCATTGCCGCAACAGCCTTATATCGCTTTGGTTTTGGGGGGCTCTTATGCCGGAAAGCGTTTAGATTTTCAGGCGTGGCGACAAATCATGGACGGCTTATCTGCTTTCCAAATGCCGTTGGCCTTGATCGGCGGTCCAGAAGAGGCAGGGATGGGTGAAAGTCTCGAGCAGCCATTGGGTAGTGGCGCTAAGAATTATTGTGGAACGACGACCGTAATTGAAGGATTCAAAGTCATAGCAAACGCAGCTCTAGTGATTAGTGGCGATACTGGATTCATGCATGCGGCGGCAAATTTCAACAGGCCACTCATCAGTTTATGGGGCGCCACACACCCTAACTTAGGTTTTGCGCCTTGGCCGTCTTACGACAAGCAGCGTTCCATTTTGACAACGAGCGTTTTTAGTCCCATCAGCAAGCACGGAAAAGTGCCCTGGTGGATGCCCAATCCCATGCAAAAATTACCGCTCGACGAAGTTATTTCGGCTGCTGCGTCGATTCTTCAGGATAAAACAATGCCTTAAGTTCCGTGGCGTCGTTTGGCTCCATTTTCCCTGCGATAATTAAAGCCAATTGGCGTCTGCGTAAAGCAGCCGCATAACGTTCCTTTTCTAATGCCGTTTCCGGATGGATCGCCGGCACGTTGATGGGGCTGCCAATCTGGTCTACGGCTACAAAGGTGAAAATCCCTTCATTGGCCTTGATACGACTGCCGTTCGGGTGTTGTTCCTCTAGGTACACGTCGGCAATCACCTCCATGGAAGAGGAAAAAGCCCTAGAAACTTTGGCTTCTATAGTTACAATGGCCCCGTGCGGTATTGGATTTTTGAATGCAACATTGTTAATGGTTGAGGTAACTACCTGACGCTTGCAATGGCGGTGTGCAGCGATTGCGCAACAGCGGTCCATCCAACTTAATAATTGGCCTCCAAAAAGGTTATTCAGCGTGTTTGTATCGTTAGGCAATACAATCTGAGTCATGACCGCAAGGCTGTCCTTGGGCGTTCTTAAATCTTCCATAATGTATGTTCTTGCTAGTGCAAAGGTAGCGCCCCTAGATTAGTAGGCGTATATCCAAGCGTAGGAATTAACTTCAGCTTTGATTCCTGCAAGGGCCGATTTTGCTTGATCGCGAGATTCGAAACCACCTAAACCAACTTTCATCAAAGAGCCGGGCAGAACCTTTACTTCATGCCCTTCAGCTTGCAGTTCTTCAGCCAAGGTGAGCGCGTTACTTTCCATTTTAAAAGACCCAACTACGATGTAGTACTTTTTACTATCCGCCTTAACTGGGGTCAAGGAAACCTGATTCTCTTCAACGTTTGTTGCGTTGATAGGGGTTACCGATTCTGAAGGAGCAACGGTTTCTGAATGAATCGACTCGAAATTATCGAGGGCTTCTTGCGCTGCAGGTGTTGGAGTGAACCAACCTGCCATGGCTTGAGGCGTAATATCACTTTGGTAAATACCCAAGCTGATCAAGGCAGTGATTGCTGCTGCTACTGCGGCTTTACGCCAAGACGATAAACCATTCTCTCGTTGCTCCGCAACCATCTTTAAGCTCGCTACTACCTTGCTTTCCAAGGCACTTGGTTCGCTGATGCGGTGCATCATGACGGCGGTGAAGCCAAAGCTGTTAGCGTCAAATTGGTTTTCACGTTCTGGTTGGAACATGCCGTTCTTGCGGAAAGAGCCTAGTCCGGATAACATCAGCACACTACCAGAATCTAATGTCGTTTGCCATTGGTTCACTTTTCTACGTATCCAGCTTTCAGCTATTTCCATAGAACCTCCCAGTGTGCGCATGACGGTAGGTAGAAGAGTATTTTCGATTGACGAGCGCGCAGGGTTGAATGCAACATATTTTCCACGAGGAAATGCCGTGTTTGTAGCGGCGTCCCAACGGGCCTCTTTTTCCACCAAATAGAACGCTCCCCATCCTGGGATTTGGACGCGATTTTTGGCGTTTAGGGTTTGTATGATTAACTGTTCAATCTGCATCCTTACAAATATGCGAAACTTGTGAGTAACTCTATTTTATTAGCTCGCATTCGGGGTGTAGTTTTTATACACAAACTGTTAATAACTGAGCATGAATACCCTACTATCACTACACCTATTTAAAAAATGGCCCAATCGTATTAAAAAAGAGCTGGTAGTCGAATACGGAACCTCCGAAAAGGACCTTCTAGCGTTCCTGAATCGTCAGATTTCCTTAAACGATGAGTTAAAACGCGATTGGGAATCGGCACAAGAGAAAGCGCACATCGAAACAGCACATGCGTCGCGCGAAGGCTATTCCATATTGCCCTTTTCCTCCACAGATTACCCCGATGGTCTTAAGGAAGTTGCGGATCCGCCCATGGTCTTGTTTGGACGCGGCGAATGGCCAGCGAGGAAATCACCCTTAGCTGTTGTGGGAACGCGCAAGCCCACGGGATACGGCAGGGATTTTTGTCGCCGCCTCGCAGTTGAATTGAGCGCCTTCCCNATAAATTTNGTGAGTGGGCTTGCGCTCGGTATAGATGCNGCGATCCATCGCGAAGCCCTTGACATGGGAGCAACTACNACTGCTTTTTTAGCCGGTGGTTTGAAGGCAATNAGTCCAAAACGTCATACGGTATTGGCCCGGGAGCTAGTNGACGAAGGCGGCGGGTATTGGACGGAACAACCCTTTGATCAAGCCCCTCTGAAGCAACTTTTTCCGGTTCGCAACAGATTAATTGCTGGTGCCTCCATGGCAACTTTTGTTGTCGAGGCAGCACGCAGAAGCGGTGCACTTATTACCGCTCAGCAGGCCTTTGATTATGGCAGAGAGGTATATGCTTTACCGGGGGCCTTATTCCAGCCAATGAGTGCCGGACCAAACGCTCTTATTGAACAATGTTGCGCTCAGGCTGTGACTGGGGTTACGGCTTTTTCGACTCGATTTAATCCAAGTTGGTTGAAAAATGACGCTTACGGGGAAGCAACGGAGGATATTACGCTTCCAATGATGCGCCAATTCGCGCCTGGTCGCAAGCTCTCATCGCTTCAATTGCGAATGGCTTTAAATTGTGATAACTCTATCGTTTTCAGAGAGTTGGATTGGATGTTGAAGCAGGGTGTATTGGAGAAAATTGGTCCGGATAAGTATGCTCGTAAAACTGTGTAGCGCATGTGTGCAAGCGTGGAGTTTTGTAATACATTTGTCAATGAAACCTATCAATATAAACAGACATATGTCGAGCCAGTACCAAGCTCAAATCGACGCTTTCATTGCAAAGGTCGAGGCAGCAAATCCAAATGAGCCTGAATTTATGCAGGCCGTTCAGGAAGTAGCAGAATCTGTTATTCCTTTCATTGAAGAAAATCCAAAATACAAAGGCAAAAGCTTGCTTGAACGTATCGTGGAACCAGAACGTACCATTATGTTCAGGGTGCCATGGACTGACGATCAAGGTAATGTTCACGTAAATAAAGGCTACCGCGTTGAATTCAATAGCGCTATTGGCCCATACAAGGGTGGGTTGCGCTTTCATCCAACGGTGAACCTTAGCGTCTTGAAGTTTTTAGGATTTGAACAAATATTCAAGAATTCGCTCACCACATTGCCGTTAGGCGGTGGTAAAGGCGGTTCAAATTTTGATCCCAAAGGAAAGTCTGATGCGGAAGTGATGCGTTTTTGTCAAAGTTTTATGACAGAATTGGCGCGTCACATTGGGGCAAACACAGACGTTCCTGCAGGAGATATAGGAGTCGGTGGGCGTGAAATTGGCTATATGTTTGGTCAGTATAAGCGTCTGCGCAATGAGTTTACAGGCGTTTTAACCGGTAAAAGCCTTGCTTGGGGCGGGTCGTTGATCCGTCCTGAAGCGACGGGTTACGGTACGGTCTATTTCACCCAAGAAATGCTTGCCACGAAGGGAGAGACGTTCGCTAATAAGCGCGTGGTTATTTCGGGTTCTGGTAACGTTGCGCAATATGCTGCAGAGAAATGTATGGAATTGGGCGCTCACGTAATTACGATGAGTGATTCTTCCGGCTACATTCATGCAGAGAACGGCTTGACTCAGAGCAATTGGCTTTTGTCATGGAACTCAAGAATATCCGTCGCGGACGCATTAGTGAAATGGCAACTGCATTTAATGATATTACCTTCCACGAAGGAACGCCTTGGGGTGTTGCTTGTAATGTGGCGTTGCCATGTGCTACCCAGAACGAACTCAAAGGTGATGATGCACAACAACTCATCGATAACGGACTACTTGCCCTAGGTGAAGGCGCTAACATGCCGTGTACACCAGAAGCGGTTGAGTTGTTCCTAAAGCACGGTGTAATGTTCTCGCCAGGAAAGGCGTCGAATGCTGGAGGTGTGGCAACATCAGGTTTAGAGATGAGCCAAAACAGCCTGCGTATGAACTGGACGCGCGAAGAGGTGGACGGTCATTTACATAGAATTATGACAGACATCCATTCTGCGTGTGTGAAGTACGGTACTCAGAAAGACGGATCAGTAGATTACGTCCTAGGTGCAAACATTGCCGGTTTTGTGAAAGTGGCAGATGCAATGCTCGATCAGGGTATCGTGTAAATCAAAAAAATAAAAGTGTAAAGACAAAGGGCGCCCATCGGGCGCCCTTTTTTATGCCTTGGTTTTTGTGACGGATCGCCACCACTCAAGCACAGCATTTGCACATCCTTCATGATCTGACATGTGGCCCATATGTCCGTGCGGCGATTCGTATCGAAATGTGACCCCTGGGGCTTCCCACCATTGCTTTACCTGGTCAAACGGCACAACGGTATCGTATACGCCAGCAAAAACGGCGATGCCACTTTTTTTGAGATTATCAGGAGGAGTATACAGCACTGAGCTGCGGTCCACTCGTTTTTTCATTCCGTGCAGGGCAGCGATAACACCCTGTGTTTCCATTTGCAGTGCGCGCGCAATCAATGCATCGATATCTGATTTGATGGCTTCCCGGGTGTTTGGGTCAAAAAGTTGTGGAATTGACGCGCGAATAAAGGTGTTCTTATTTTGCTTTACTAAGGCTACAGAGCGGTCCCGCATGATTTTTCGCTCAGTGGAATCGGGCTCTGGGGTTGAGAAAAATAGCCCTAGGCTGGCCAACTGATCGGAGTAATGTACTGCATATTCAAGGCCAACATAACCGCCCATGCTGTGTCCTAAAAGGAGGAATGGTTTGAGTTTTAAAAATGAGGTAAGTGCGTAAAGCGCGTCGGCCATAAACTCCATGGAGTGTTCGTAACCAAACGAGGGTGTAGCACCGTGACCTGGCAGGTCTACCGTCAACACACTTCCGTAAGCAGTCCATTGCGGCAATAAATTCTCCCACATGTGTTTGTCTTCGAGGAAACCGTGGACCAATACAAGCGGTGGATGAACGGAATCGGTCGAGTGAAATTCGTAGTGGATTGAAGCGCCGTGAAAATCTAAGTACGGCATTAGTTTGCCATAAATGCCTCGATCTCTTCCACAGTCTTAGGAATTGCTCGAGTCAAGTTTTCATGTCCCTCCTTCGTGATCACGATATCGTCTTCGATGCGAATACCAAGACCTTCCTCTGGAATATAGATGCCTGGCTCTACGGTGAAGACCATGCCTTCTTCAACAGGAATGGTCCACAAACCGTAGTCGTGCACATCTAGTCCTAAATAGTGGCTGGTTCCATGCATGAAGTACTTCTTATAGGCCGGCCATGCGGGGTCTTCGTTGGCAACATCTTCAGCGGTTATCAACCCCAATCCCAACAATTCTTTGGTCATCAGTGCACCTACCTCTTTATGGAATGCGTCAAGCATAGTTCCAGGTCGTAGCATTGCTATAGCACCTTCGTGTACGCGGAGCACTGCGTTATAGACTTCTTTTTGGCGATCAGTAAACTTTCCATTAATTGGAAAACAACGAGTGACGTCACAAGTGTAGTTGCCGTATTCAGCGCCTACGTCAAACAATATCAAATCGCCGCTCTTGCATTGGTCATTGTTCTCAATATAATGCAAGACATTCGCGTTGTTTCCAGCCGCAATGATTGGTGTGTATGCAAAGCCACGACTACGATTCGTTAAAAATTCATGCATGAATTCTGCTTCCAATTCGTATTCCCAAACTCCCGGTTTTAAGAATTTAAGCACCCGCTTGTAGCCTTTGGTTGTTACATCAGCCGCAATACGCATTACCTCTAGTTCATGTTCGCTCTTTGTTCCTCTGATGCGGTGCAAAATGGGTTGGCTACGCTCGTACTCATGGCCCGGATAGTTTTCTTTGAGCCACTTGTTCATGCGGTCGTGTCGCATTTCTGTTTCGACGTGGGCGCGAAGGTGCTCGTTTCCGTTAATGTAAATGCGTTCCGCGTTAACTGCCATTTCATTGAACACACGTTCAAAATCGGACAGCCAAAAAACGGTTTTAATACCGCTCATTTCAAAGGCCTCGTCTTTACTGTATTTAGCCCCTTCCCAGACGGCGATAAGGTCATTTGTTTCCTTTAAAAATAGCACTTCACGAAGACTTTCCTTGTGCGCATCCGGGAATAAAACCAGTATGCTTTCCTCTTGATCTGCCCCGCTTAAGTATAAAATATCACTGTGTTGTTTAAAGGGTAAATGCGCGTCTGCCGACGTTGGGTACATATCATTTGAAGTGAATATGGCCAATGCGTTTGGCTTTAGGTGCGACGTGAATTTTTTGCGGTTTTCAATAAAAATTGAGCTGCTGAGCTTGTGGTAACGCATGATTGGTATGACTAAATTAATTTAGAATAGTTCTACAAGTGATTTACATGACAATCTTAGATAAACCAAAGTCTGTGATGTAAATTTGTTGAGTCAAAATTAGGCTATTAAACTTTAAATTGCTCATGGCAACAACTTCTAAAGGGCTTTTTGGCTCTTCTTTAGCACGAAAGTACTGGATGGCAGTATCCGGACTTTTTCTTTGCACCTTCCTCGTAGGCCACTTGTTAGGGAATCTTCAGCTTTTTGTATCTGGCGAAGAAGGCAAGTTAGCTTTCAACGAATACGGTCACTTTATGACTACTTTTCCAGTAGTCAAGATTCTTTCATACATTACTTATGGTGCTATTTTCTTGCACACTGTTGATGGGATTATGCTTGCGCTTCAGAATCGCGCTGCACGCCCAGTGGGTTATGTAAAAGAAAAGCAATCGGCAAACGCCTCGTGGGCATCGCGCAAGATGGCCCTTCTAGGTACACTTACATTGTTCTTCATCGTTGTACATATGAAAAGCTTTTGGTACGAAATGCACTATGGCGCGTTGGGACTAGATGCCAATGGAAACAAGGACCTTTGGACTTTGACGGTCACTGCTTTTGAGCAGTGGTGGTATGCAGCATTTTATGTGGTAGCCATTACGGGTTTAGCATTCCACTTGAGTCATGGCGCTCAGAGTGCCTTTCAGACTTTGGGAATCAATCATCCAAGATATACCCCCATCATTAAAAACACCATGACGGCATTCGCTTGGTTGATCCCTGCAGGTTTTGTTGCAGTGGCAGTATTCCTGTTTGTCGTTCAACCGGGTCAAAACTTATAATTCGCTTCGTATGGCATTAGATTCTAAAGTTCCAGCAGGCCCATTAGCCGATAAGTGGACAACGCATAAGGGTGAAATACCATTGGTATCACCGGCGAACAAAAGATTGTTAGATATCATCGTAGTAGGAACAGGTCTTGCAGGTTCTTCAGCCGCTGCGTCACTAGCAGAGATGGGGTACAATGTGAAAGCATTCTGTTTTCAGGATTCACCCCGTCGCGCGCACTCCATTGCAGCACAGGGTGGAATTAACGCAGCGAAGAATTATCAAAACGATGGGGATTCCGTACATCGCCTGTTTTACGATACCATTAAAGGGGGTGATTACCGTTCAAGAGAAGGAAATGTTCACCGTTTGGCTGAGGTAAGTCGTAACATCATTGACCAGTGTGTGGCTCAAGGTGTTCCTTTTGCTCGTGATTATGGTGGATTACTAGATAACCGTTCGTTCGGTGGTGTTCAGGTAAGTCGTACGTTCTATGCAAAAGGTCAGACCGGTCAGCAACTATTGCTAGGCGCCTATTCTGCCCTCAACCGCCAAATTGCAAAAGGCCGCGTCAAAATGTACGCCCGTCATGAAATGCAAGAATTGGTTGTTGTGGATGGTAAGGCCCGCGGTATTATCGCGAAAAACCTAGTTACCGGTGAGTTTGAACGTCATAGTGCGCACGCTGTATTGTTGTGTACAGGTGGCTATGGAAACGTATTCTTCCTTTCTACAAACGCGATGGGTTCGAACGTTACTGCAGCATGGAAAGCGCACCGCAAAGGCGCTTACATGGCGAATCCATGTTTCACTCAGATTCACCCTACTTGTATTCCTGTAAGTGGTGAGAACCAAAGTAAATTAACACTCATGTCGGAATCGTTACGTAACGATGGCCGTATATGGGTTCCTGCAAAGAAGGAGGATGCTGAGGCGATCCGTGCTGGTCAACTTCACCCGAACGACATTGCAGAAGAACATAGAGATTACTACCTAGAGCGTCGCTATCCGGCCTTTGGTAACCTTGTTCCTCGCGATGTTGCGTCAAGAGCGGCAAAGGAACGTTGCGATGCAGGATATGGAATTAATAAAACGGGAGAGGCAGTTTATCTGGATTTTGCCGCTGCTATTATGCGCTACGGTGCAGAAGAAGCCCACGTTAAAGGCTTGAAAAATCCTTCTGATGCCGAGGTCAAAGCTTTAGGTGAGAAGGTTGTTGAAGCGAAATACGGAAACCTCTTCCAGATGTATGAGAAGATTACGGCATCGAACCCCTACAAGGAGCCGATGATGATCTATCCAGCGGTGCATTACACCATGGGTGGTCTTTGGGTCGACTACAACTTAATGACCACTGTACCCGGTTGTTTTGCATTAGGTGAGGCAAACTTCTCCGACCATGGTGCAAACCGTCTAGGGGCATCAGCTTTGATGCAGGGTCTTGCTGATGGTTACTTCGTGGCTCCTTATACCGTGGGAGAATTCTTAAGTAATGACATTCGTACGGGAAAAATCTCAACGGATAGCCCAGAATTTGAAGCTGCTGAACAAGCCGTTCGTGAGCGCACAGAAAAGTTCATCAATAACAACGGTACGAAGTCCGTAGATTTCTTCCACAAGCGTCTAGGTAAGATCATGTGGAATGAGGTAGGTATGGCTCGTAATGAAAAGGGATTGAAGCAAGCTATTGCTGACATACAAGCGTTACGCGAAGAATTCTATGCAGATGTTCGTGTATTGGGCGCAGCAAACGGAATGAATCCGGAGCTTGATAAAGCCGGTCGTGTAGCTGACCTTATTGAGTTGGGAGAGCTTATGGCGAAAGATGCGCTTGAGCGCAATGAGAGTTGTGGTGGTCACTTCCGTGAAGAATACCAAAGCCCAGAAGGAGAAGCGCTCCGTGATGATGAGAATTTTGCCTTTGTAAGTGCATGGGAGTTCACCGGTGTTCCGGCTGAAGCGAAATTGCACAAAGAAGAATTGACTTTCGAGAATGTTGAATTAAAGACACGTTCTTACAAATAATTGGACCTATGGATTTAACGTTAAAAATCTGGAGACAAAACGGCCCCCAAGAAAAGGGCGAGATGAAAACATACCCGATCTCCGGGGTCGAGGAAGACATGAGCT
>JGI26082J51739_10002558_pt1 | contig 11062 bp, 8 predicted proteins | sample SaaInl5LU_22_DNA_FD_51739 | JGI IMG/M metagenome (IMG submission 51739)
GTGACAGGTGTATTGCCCAGGCAAATGGTATTGTTGCTGAAGAGACAAAACAAGACCAAGTAAATGACTTATCAGAGGAACTTACCTTAAAAAAGCCCATAGAAATTAAAGACTTTTTAGACCAATTTATCATTGGTCAAGACCGCACCAAAAAGGTGCTGTCTGTAGCGGTCTACAACCACTACAAAAGACTCTTACAACAGAATACCAAAGACGACGTGGAAATTCAAAAATCCAATATCATCATGGTAGGACAAACAGGTACTGGAAAAACACTCATGGCAAAAACCATCGCCAAGATGTTAAATGTTCCACTCGCTATTGTAGACGCCACTGTACTAACAGAAGCAGGCTATGTTGGAGAAGACGTGGAGAGTATTCTAACCAGGCTCTTACAAGCGGCAGATTACGACCTAGAAAAAGCAGAAAGAGGTATTGTATTTATTGACGAGATAGATAAAATTGCTAGAAAAAGTGACAACCCTTCTATCACCAGAGATGTCTCTGGAGAAGGCGTACAACAGGGATTGCTTAAACTCTTAGAGGGTACCGTTGTTAACGTACCACCAAAAGGAGGTAGGAAGCATCCAGACCAAAAATTCATTGAAGTAAACACAGAAAATATTCTTTTTATTGCCGGAGGTGCTTTTGACGGTATTGAGAAAAAAATTAGTAAGAGACTGAACTTACAAGCCGTAGGTTACAGTGCCTCTAAAGCAGACGAAGGATTGGACAATGAAAACATCCTTCAATACATTACCCCAAAAGACCTTAAAGATTTTGGTTTAATTCCAGAGATTATTGGAAGACTTCCTGTGCTCACCCACATGAATCCTTTAGATAAGAAAACACTCAGGGCTATTTTAACCCAACCAAAGAACGCCATCATAAAGCAGTATGAAAAGCTTTTTGAAATGGATCATATTGCCCTAGAAATCAATGAGGAAGCTTTAGACTTCTTGGTAGAAAAAGCGCTAGAATACAAATTAGGCGCTAGAGGACTGAGGTCTTTGTGTGAATCTGTCTTTACAGACGCCATGTTTAGCCTGCCGAGTTCAGAGGAAAAAGAATTTAAGGTAGACAGGGCTTATGCAGAAAAAAAATTGCGCTTTGAAACAGCCAAATCTTTAAAAGCGGTTTCATAAGGCAATACACCCTTAAGAAATAAATTCCTGTATATAATTAGCCAAGAAAACGACCTACAAAGCCATTAACTCCTCCAGGTATTGCCTGGAGTTGGAAAGCCTAGGTATTTTATGCTGCCCACCTAATTTGTCTTTTCCCGCCAACCAATCATGAAACTGTCCTGCTCTAGCCTTGTGCACTAAGGGCTCATTTAAAGTCATATTATTATACCGTTTTGCTTCATAATCTGAGTTGAGGGATTTTAAAGCATTATCTAAAAGGGCCGTAAAATGACCCAAATCCTGAGGAGGGGTCCTAAATTCTATGAGCCATTCGTGGCCGCCCTTATTCTTTCCCTCCATAAAAATGGGGGCAGCCGTATACTCTATAATTTCTGTCTTGGTTTTTTTACAGACAATCTTCAAAGCTTCCTCTGCATTTTCTATGATAAGCTCTTCTCCAAATACATTGATGTGGTGTCTGGTTCTTCCTGTAACTTTTATCCTGTGCGGACTCAATGAAGTAAAGCGCACGGTATCTCCAACCTTATAGCGCCACAATCCAGCATTGGTGGTAATCACAATAGCATAATTTGTATGAAGGGTCACTTCTGACAAGGGAATGGCGTATTCCGCTTCTTTACCGTAGGCATTCATTGGGATAAATTCATAAAAAATACCATAGTCCAACATAAGCATTAAGTCAGAGGCTTTGTTGCGGTCTTGAATGGCAAAAAAACCTTCCGAAGCATTATATATCTCGTAATAATTAAACGATTTTCTGGGCAGTAGCTTTTTAAATTGATCCTTATATGGACTGAAACTTACGCCACCGTGAAAATACACCTCTAACTGGTCCCAAACTTGAAACAAATGCTCATTCCCAGTAGTATCTAAGAGTTCATTTAAAAGCACCAACATCCAAGAAGGTACACCGGCCATACTGGTCACGTTTTCCTTAGTAGTCTCCGCAATAACCGCAGCGAGTTTGGTGTTCCAATCAGGCATTAAGGACACCTTATTAGAAGGCGTAGAACTAAACTCTGCCCAAAAGGGCATATTGTCAATAAGAATGGCAGAAAGGTCTCCAAAAACACTGCCATGAGATTCATACAATTCCTTTGACCCCCCCAGCCGCAAACTTTTCCCCGTAAACAATTGAGAATTCTCGTTGTTATTGAGATAAATAGACAAAAGATCTTTGCTGGACTTATAGTGACAGTCTTCTAAAGATTCCTGACTCACAGGAATAAATTTACTTTTGGCATTGGTGGTTCCACTACTTTTGGCAAACCATTTTATAGGGGTAGGCCAGAATAAATTAGCCGTACCTCTCCTGGCTTGATCTATTAAATGCTCCATGCCTTCATAGTTGGTTATGGGCACACGAGCAGCAAAATCTGAATAGTTTTTAATAGATCGAAAATCAAAACTTTTACCTATTTCTGTGTCTTTAGCAAAGTCTACCAGTCCCATGAGCAACTCTTCCTGCACCTCAATAGGGTACTTTAAAAAAAATTCAATCTGGTGGAGCCTCTTTTTAAGCAGCCAAGAGGCTACAGTATTAATGATTGGTATGGGCATTTACGGTATATTTTGTAGCTTGCTTAAAAATAGGTTTTAATTTGGTTTTCACCAACCGCAAAGCAGTTTTAAACAAAGATGACATATCAGGGTGTTTTAAAAAAAATGCAAACAGAATTGGGCGCACCAATCCAGTATTATTTGGTTTTTAAAGAAGATTTTGTGCACCTCAACACCCTTCTAGGAAGGGTTATAAATATAGACTTTCATGGCTATGAATGTTTGAATTGTCATGAAGACAAACCCATCTTTAGGCAAGGATTTTGTAAAAATTGTTTTTTTGACACCCCCCAAGCTGGAGACTGGATCATGCGACCAGAATTGAGCAAGGCACATTTGGGCATAGAAGACCGAGATTTGGCCTATGAGCAGAAGGTTCAGTTACAACCCCATATTGTGTATTTAGCGAACTCCAGCCACTTAAAAGTTGGGGTAACTAGAGGGTCTCAAATACCCACAAGATGGATTGACCAAGGGGCACATGAAGCCATAGAAATTTTGGAGGCACCCAACAGGTACCTCGCGGGAATTACAGAAGTAGCCCTCAAAGATCATGTAGCAGACAAAACCAACTGGAGAAAAATGCTTACTGGTCAGACCCAGGATGAAGATCTCGCCACTGTAAGAGACCAACTGAAACAATACATTCCTCAGGAAGCCCTGCCTTATTTTTTAGATCAAAGCAAAGAACAACACATGGACTTTCCTGTGAGCCAATACCCTGAAAAAGTGCAGTCTACAAACCTAGGTAAAACCCCTTCTTTTAGTGGCACGCTCAGCGGTATAAAGGGCCAGTATTTAATTTTTGAAGACCAGCGGGTTTTTAATGTGAGAAGCCATGAAGGCTATATTGTGAAGCTTTCATTTTAAAAAGACCCCTTTAATTAATTTAAAGAAGGCTTAAAAATTTACCTAAAAACTTTTTACCAAGTGATCTCAGCTCCCTGCGGTAAATTAAATTTCTTTCTAAAAATACCCACAAAGAGATACAAAAAGGGGGTGTCTAAAGCCGCAACAATCACTTTAAAAATAAAGCCACTAGCGACCAATCCCATAAATAAATCCCAAGGTAAAATACCAAATACACACAACAATAACACCACTAAAAATGTGTCTGCGAATTGAGATAAAAATGTAGAGAAATTATTGCGCAACCACAAATGTTTGCCTGCAGTTAATTTTTTCCAAAAGTGATAGAGACTGATATCTATGTATTGTGCCGCCAAATATGCCAACATAGAGGCTAAAACAGCTACCGGTGAAAGGGCAAAAACTTGTTCAAAAACAACATTATCTACAGGAGAAGCGTCCATGGCAGGCACTGCATTAGCCAGCAAGATAATACCCATAGAAAATACCGAGGCAAATATACCTGCACCCACTATAGCATTGGCTTTTTTGGCACCGTAAATTTCAGAGATCAGGTCTGTGATTAAAAAAGTGATGGGATAAGGCAAAATACCTACGGAAACCTGAAACAAAGGCACGCCAAAAAGGCTAATATCTCCAAAGGGTTGCCAAGAGAAAAATTTCTGAAAAATTAAATTAGACACCACCAAAGAAGTAATAAATAACGCCCCTAATAAAAGGTAAATCTTTTGCGCATGCTCTTTTTGTTTCCCTTCTAATACAAATACCCCTTCTTGTTTCATCTAAAATAAAAACCCTTATTAATTCTCAATATAAGTCCAATAGGAATTAAAACCTACTTAATCTCTAACGCAAAGGGCATTCTTGCCTGAATGCCTTCTTGCTTTATGCGCAGACGCACTGTATTTAAGAAGCCAGCTGCATCTAGATGATTCTGAGACAAGGAAGCCAGTGATTTAATAGATGTGCTCACGCCAGACAAGTCTTCTATTAATTGCTCAAACGGAGACTTGTACTTGGGATAGTTTCTAATGCCATAATCAGATGCGCCACCCAATAAAGCCGCTTCTGCTATAGCCACGTCTAAGTCTCCAATGCCATCTATAAGCCCCCCTGCTAAGGCAGCCTCTGCAGTCCAAACCCTTCCTTGCGCAAGGGCGTCTACCTGGTCTACAGTCATACCCCTACCTGAACTGACCCTACTTAAAAAAGTCTGGTAGGTGTCTTCTATACTTTGAACCGTCAGTGCCCTGAACTTTTCAGACATAGGCCTAAACACAGAGTAAGTAGCGCCGTTGTCGTGGGTGGCAACTTCTTGGGCGTTCACCCCCCACTCTTTTGCCAATTGAGACATATTGGGCAATACTCCAAAAACACCTATAGAACCTGTGATTGTAGCAGGAGAAGCAAATATTTTGTTTGCCCCAGCTGCAATGTAGTATCCGCCAGAGGCGGCTACATCTCCCATAGAAACCACTACAGGTTTCACAGCTTTTGCCTTTTCAATAGCGTGCCAGATAAGGTCTGAAACCAATGCACTCCCTCCTGGAGAATTCACCCTGAGCACAATGGCCTTAACACTGCTGTTTTCAACTGCGGCCTCAATACCTTCTATAGTGAGTTCCTGCCCAATATAATCTGCATTACCCTGGCCGTACAAAATTTCTCCTTGGGCGTAAACCACAGCAATATTTTCTTTTGAGCTGTAAGGACGTTTGGTCGCTGAATGACGAATATAGTCACTTAAAGCAACTGTTTTTGGCTTATTGGGAAGGGGTAAATCAAACGCTTTTTTTAGGGCCAAATCGTACTCATCTTCGTATAACAATCCATCTATAAATCCGTTTTCTAGGGCCTTTAAAGGGGTTCCGGCGCCCATGGCCGTTACAAATCCATTGAGTTGCGCTAAAGTCATGCTTCTATCCTGAGCCATATCTTGAGCCATCACTTGCCAAAGCCCGTCTAACAGTGCTGTAAGCTGGGTTTTTTGAGCCACACCCATTTCATTATCTAAATAAGGCGCTACAGCGCTCTTGTATTTACCATGCCTAATAACCTCCATTTTTAATCCAGATTTATCTTGAAAATCTTTGAGGAACAACACTTCTGAGCTAAGGCCTTTTAAGTCTACAATTCCAGTTGGTGTAAGAAAAATTGAATCTGCCACTGAGGCCAAATAATAATCTTTCTGATCGTAAAACTCCGCATAGGAAAAAACCTTCTTTCCAGAGGTTTTAAAATCCGACAAGCATCTCTAATCGCTTTCACCTGAGACCAACCTGCCATGAAATATGCATTTCTAATACTAATCCCCTGAACCCTGCTGTCTTCTTTAGCCACTTCAATGGCCAATAGAATCTGATCAAGCCCCATTTGTGGGTTGCCAAATGCACCAAAAGGATCTTGGCTTTGGTCTACTACCCTATCCTTTACGGATCCTTGAAAATCCAATTCCAACACGACTTTGTTGCCAATCACGGTCTGAGGTTCCATATCTGATAAAGCCGTTATGATAGAGAAGAACATAAAAAAAGCCACTCCAAAGGCGACTAAGGTCCCCAAACATGAGGCAAAAAAATTTCTTAAAAAAGCCATAGCACAATCTTTTATAAGAACAAAGATACCGATTCTTAAATTCTTTTGTTACTTTGTTTTCTCATGAAAAAAAATACCCATATCGCCCATTTTTCATTGGGCAGCAACCGAGGAAATAAAGCATTAATGCTCCAAAAAGCCATTTATCTTTTAGAAGATAGGCTCGGAAGTATTATCGCCATCTCCCCTGTGTATAAAACAGCCGCTTGGGGTTTTGATTCTGAGGACTTTCTAAATTGTTGCGTATCTATAGCAGTCACTATGACTCCTTTAAAGGTGTTAGACACTATCTTAGAGATAGAAAACAACTTGGGAAGAAAACGCTTTGAGCAAGAGGGTTATGCCCCAAGAACCATAGATATTGACCTACTGCTCTACGGCACAGAAATTCACCTGGACGAGCGTTTACAGTTGCCACACCCGCAGATGGAAAAAAGGGCTTTTGTGCTCCTGCCTTTGGCCCAAATTGCCGCTAAGGCCATACACCCTATTTTTGATAAATCTGTGCAGTCACTCTTGAACGAATCTGAAGATTCAAGTGCGTTGGAACTTACTGATATTGTACTTAAAAAAACCCTAAGCTTACAAGATAGCGGGCTTACCTTTATAGCTATTGAAGGGAATATAGGGGCTGGCAAAACCACCCTTTCTTCCATGATATCTGAAGATTTTAATGCCAAATTAATTCTAGAGGGCTTTGCAGACAATCCGTTTCTGCCTAAATTCTATGAAGATCAGGCCCGGTATGCCTTTCCTTTAGAAATGTCTTTCCTAGCAGAAAGATACCAACAATTCACAGAGAGCACCTCTCAACTAGATCTCTTTAAAAATTTCATGGTCAGTGATTACGACATTTACAAATCACTCATTTTTGCCCAAATCACCCTTGGAAAGGAGGAATTCGCTTTGTACCGAAAATTATTTGGGTTCATGTACCAAGACGCTAAGGTTCCAGACGCTTATATTTACTTGTATCAAAATACGGAGCGCTTGTTAGAAAATATAGCGAAAAGAGGCCGTGATTATGAAAAAACAATTGATGCTGAATACCTAGAAAAGATTAATCAGGGCTATTTGGACTTTATTAAAACACACCACCAAAACCACCAACTCATCATAGATGTTTCCGATCGGGACTTTGTGTCAAATCCAGAAGATTACCAATGGATTATTAAAAAAATAGCCCTGTTTGGCTTTTTAAAAAGCCGATAACTTTTTCCAAAAGTCCCAAACCACTACACCTGCACTTACAGAGATATTCAATGAGTGTTTGGTACCAAATTGAGGTATTTCTACCACACCATCACTCTCATTAACCACCGCTTGCTGTACCCCTTTGACCTCATTCCCAAAAATAAGTGCATAGGTTGTTTCTGGCTGAAGCGACATTTTATCTAGAAAAGTAGCCCCTTGAGCTTGTTCAACAGACCACACCGCTATGGACTGTGCCTGCAATTCTTTGACCAATTCCAAGGTGTTTTCTCTGTATTCCCAGGCAACCGTTTCCGTGGCGCCCAAAGCAGTTTTATTAATGTCTTTATGTGGTGGCTGCGCTGTTATGCCGCAGAGGTAAATTTTAGTGACTAAAAATGCGTCTGCTGTTCTAAAGACAGATCCAATATTATTGAGGCTTCTAATGTTGTCTAAGATTAATATCAATGGCGTTTTCTGTGCTGCTTTAAAACCAGCCACATCTAACCTTTCCAAAGCCTCGTTAGTTGTTTTCTGCATTTTGAGTTTTTTTATCCTATAAACCCCTATAGATATTAACAAATGTTTTGTAAAGCAGGGGAAAATAGTACATTGCTTCTTTATTTAAGGACCAAAAATACACTAATTAAACCGCTTTTGAAACCAACAGAAACACCAAAAAAAATTAGTCCATTGATGAAACAATACAATGGAATTAAAACCAAATACCCTGACGCTTTGCTGCTTTTCAGGGTAGGTGATTTCTATGAGACTTTCGGAGAAGACGCTATTAAAGCAGCGAGGATTTTAGGGATTGTACTCACCCATAGAAACAATGGTGGAGACAAAACGGAATTGGCTGGCTTCCCGCACCACTCTTTAAACACTTATTTGCCAAAATTGGTGAAAGCGGGACAAAGGGTGGCCATTTGCGACCAATTAGAAGATCCCAAGCAAACCAAAACTATTGTCAAAAGAGGGGTTACCGAACTCATTACACCCGGAGTAGCTTTCAATGACGACATTCTCTCTGCCAAATCCAATAATTTCCTTGCAGCGCTTCATAAAACCAATACGGAATTTGGGGTGGCTTTTTTAGACATTAGTACTGGAGAGTTTATATGTGCACAAGGCACTGAAGAGTATATTGACAAACTATTACAAAATTTTTCTCCTTCTGAAGTATTGGTTTCCAAACCAGAACGAAAAAACATACAAGCCTCTTTTGGCGGGCATTGGCATTATTTTTTTGTGGAAGACTGGGTTTTTCAAGAACATTACGCCAAAGAAAGTCTCAACAAACAATTCAACACAAAAACGCTGGCTGGCTTTGGTGTAGAAAATTTACCCTTAGGTGTCATTGCCGCTGGAGTTGCTTTGCATTATTTGTCAGAAACCAGGCATGACAAATTGAGTCACATAAGCCGTCTCAACAGAATTGCAGCAGACGCCTATGTATGGATGGATCGTTTTACCATTAAAAATTTAGAACTTTTTCAGTCCAACGCTCCCGATGGGATTAGTTTATTAGAAGTGATCGATAAGACCACTACCCCAATGGGTGGTAGGCTGCTAAAAAGATGGTTGGCCCTACCTTTAAAAGACCAAAAAGCTATTGAGGCCAGACACCAAATTGTGTCTCACCTTCAAGAAAATACAGCATTAGAACAGCGATTTGAACAGGCTTTAAAAAGTATTGGAGACCTAGAAAGGCTTATTTCTAAGGTAGCCACCACCAAAATAAGCCCTAGAGAGATGGTGCAGTTAAAGAATACTCTTCTGGCCCTTGGGCCTATTAAATCTCTCGCTGCTGCTTCAGGCCAAAAAGCTTTGGCGCATTTGGCAGAAGGTATAGATCCTTTGGAACCGTTTACCCAATCTATTATGGCTTGCCTTGCTGAGGAGGCACCTGTTGTTATTGGAAAAGGAACCACCATTGCCACAGGATACCACGACGCTTTAGATGAATTAAGAGACCTATCCAGCGCAGGAAAAAAACATTTAGACGCCATGCTCGCAAGAGAAATGGAACGCACAGGAATTAGCAGCTTAAAAATTGCGTCTAACAATGTGTTTGGGTATTATATAGAAGTGAGAAATACCCATAAAGACAAGGTGCCTGAGGACTGGATTAGAAAACAAACTTTGGTCAATGCGGAGCGTTATATTACAGAAGAACTCAAAACATACGAAACTAAAATACTCGGTGCCCAAGAAGAAATTTTAAGTATTGAACAAGCCCTATTTGAAGAATTGGTCTCTAAAGCACAGGCGTTTATTGTGCCCGTTCAAAAAAATGCGCATCAGGTGGCTACCCTAGATTGCCTGTGTGGTTTCAGTATTTTGGCTCGTGAACAAAATTATTGCCTCCCATACTTAGACCAAGGATGCTCTTTAGACCTTAAAGGCGCTAGACACCCTGTTATAGAACAGCAATTAGCTGTCGATGAAAAATATGTAGCTAACGATCTTTTCCTAGACAGAGAAAGCCAACAAATCATTATGATCACTGGGCCTAATATGAGTGGTAAATCTGCTTTATTAAGACAAACCGCTTTGGTGGTGCTTATGGCGCAAATGGGCTCTTTTGTTCCAGCCAGTTCTGCGAAAATTGGCATGGTAGACAAAATTTTTACCCGAGTAGGTGCCTCTGACAATATTAGTCAAGGTGCTTCTACTTTTATGGTAGAAATGAACGAGACCGCAAGTATTCTGAACAACCTTTCTGAAAGAAGCCTAGTATTATTAGATGAAATTGGTCGTGGGACTAGTACTTATGACGGTATCTCTATTGCTTGGGCCATAACAGAGTATTTACACCAGCACAGCTCTAAAGCCAAAACCCTTTTTGCCACCCACTATCACGAGCTCAACGAGATGAGTGCGAGTTTTGAGCGAATAAAAAACTTTAATGTGGCCGTGAAAGAACTAAAAGACACAGTGCTTTTTATTAGGACATTAAGTCCTGGAGGTAGTGCACATAGTTTTGGAATTCATGTGGCTAAAATGGCCGGGATGCCTAATGAAGTACTGCAAAAAGCCAATAGCATATTAAAGAAGCTAGAGAAAAGTCACAGCAGCGAGCAACTCACCGGTAAGCTTCAAGAGATTCCCTCTGACATGCAACTCAGTATTTTCAAATTAGACGACCCTATTTTAGAGCAAATCAAAGAAGAAATCTTAGATCTAGACATCAATAGCTTAACCCCTGTTGCAGCACTGCTAAAACTGGAAGAGATAAAAAAATTAATTGGCGGAAAAGATGCATCTCACTAAGGTTCAGACCCTTTATGTCTGCCTTAAAAAAAGAGCCCTTTATTTTCTTTAATTTTATACATTTTTACTTTGGGTTTTAGATAAAAGTCTTAAATTTGCCCTCGCATTAGTAGTAATGCACGATCTTTAATAACATAAAATGCGAAAGTAGCTCAGGGGTAGAGCATCACCTTGCCAAGGTGGAGGTCGAGGGTTCGAATCCCTTTTTTCGCTCCATAACCGTCCATATTGCGACAAGCAATTAGGCTCGAGTGGTGGAATTGGTAGACACGTTGGACTTAAAATCCAATGGACATTAGTCCGTGCGGGTTCAAGTCCCGCCTCGAGTACAACAACCCTTGTTAATCAATTGATTTTCAAGGGTTTTTTGTTTTAATAATCTTTTTTTGGCATCATATTGGCATCAAAAACCTTCTCTCCGC
>JGI26082J51739_10002562_pt1 | contig 11048 bp, 8 predicted proteins | sample SaaInl5LU_22_DNA_FD_51739 | JGI IMG/M metagenome (IMG submission 51739)
AGGACATTTTCGGCGTGTGGAATAATATCTATCCAGCGGTCTTGCGACGGCGTGTTCATATCCACCGCGATTAAGCGTTGATTGGGCGCGTTAAAATTAGTNTTNAAAAACAGTCTGTCGCCACGGCTNTCAATAAGCTCGTAGTCGGCCGAACCCTCATCGTCAAGCGCAACNAATACGCTGGCAGGATCGCTTAACTNTTTGACNAACAACTTATTGCCCGAGGTTGTATTGGTCGCCGAAACCACAAGATATTGCCCATCGTCAGTGACATCTGCACCCACATAGCGGTGTTTTTCTTCAGCTGAGCCGCCAAAAATCAGCTGATCATCTGCCTGTGCAGTGCCCAACCGATGAAAGTACAACTTGTGTTGATCTGTCTTAGCCGACAGTTCGCTGCCATCAGGTTTGTCATAGCTTGAATAGAAAAATCCTGTATTACCGCGCCACGCTATACCTGAGAATTTCACATCAACTAATTCAGGCTCAAGTTGCTGCTTTGATTCGCTATTAATAATTCTCACTTTGCGCCAATCGCTGCCACCTTCTGAAATGGCATAGGCGGCGATTGAACCATCTTCACTGAACTGCAGTCCCGCCAGAGAGGTTGTCCCNTCGCTGGAAAAGGTATTAGGATCGAGGAACACTTCAGCAGGAAGATCCGCTTTTTGNCGGAACACTACCCACTGATTTTGCAGACCGTCGTTTTTGTAGAAATAGTTGTAATCGCCCTCTTTGCTCGGCGCACTAATTTTCTCGTAATTCCACAGCGCCGTGAGTCGCTGCTTAATATTTTCTCGAAAGCCAATAGTCTCCAAATAGCCAAAGGTCACCTCATTTTGAGCCTTAACCCAATCTGCCGTTTCCGCACTCATATCGTCTTCAAGCCAGCGATAGGGATCGGCCACCTGATAACCAAAGTAGCTATCTACGGTATCGCCTTTCTGAGTAACANCGTAAGTAACTGCCGCCGTCGATGAATCAGGCGTAGGACTACAGGCGACGAACACCGCCAAAAAACTCACTGCAATGATTAAGGTATTTTTCATTATTATTGGAACCCCTAGATAACCTAAATTGTGACTCAAAAATGCGAGAACCGCGGGCGCGTGATGCTACTGGTGAAACCGCGCAACAGCAACAGTTTCTCAGCGCAGCACTGCAATAATAGTATCGATCGCCATCTGCAGGCACTGGCTCACACGCAATGGGGCATGCTCCCTAAACCGCAAAACGACGCACCTTTAACCTTCTCACAGCAGAACTGGGCCTAATAACCTATATCCCCAGCACCACTCCCCTTCTAGACTGCACGCTTAAATTACCCATGGAGTTAACTCGAATGAAACTTACCCCAATTGCTGTCGCCATACTGACAACCAATCTACTTGCGAGCTGCGGTGGTGGCGGAGGATCTCAGGTCGACCAGGACTCACCGATTTCTACCACACCCGACACCTCGACTGGCACCACGTCCCCAGCCATCATTATTAAAACCGGCTTCATAACCGGCTTCGGCAGTATCTATATCGACGGCCAGCGCTATCTCACGGACACATCGACTATTTCGGTCAACAACCAACTCGGCCAAGATGTCAGCAGCCTCAAAGTAGGCATGAAAATTTCCCTCGCGTTTGACGAGACAGCCGAAGGAGAAACACCAGAAGCCAACGAAGTCCATTATGAAAACGATATTGAGGGCGTGATTACTGCCATCGATCGCAACAACAGTCAGCTCCTCATAGCGGGCACTGTCGTTAGCTTTAATGATCTCACCCACTTTATCAATGTATCCGAAGCGGCCCTCAACGTCGGCGACCGTGTTGAGGTCAGTGGTTACTTTGACAGTACTACTCGATTTATCGCGACATACATTGAGCTAGATGACTATTTCGACAATGACAGTTATGAATATACAACGGGTGCCGTCAGCGCCCACGACACAGCGAACAAGTCTTTCTCGCTCGACGGCCTCACGGTCGACTACAGCGGCGCNTCCATCAACGGGCAGATTTCAGATGATGTCTCGGTCACCGTTTCCGGCACACTCTCTGACGATGTACTGATCGCTAACGACGTCGAAACACACGAAAAAAGCTACCGCGGCGACTTTAGTCAAGAACGCGTAGCCCACTACGAAGTAGAAGGCATTATTACCGCCTACGACACCACGGCTAAAACAGTCACCATTAACGGCGTGCGCTATTCACTGGCTGCGAATGTTCAAATCGTGGGCGGCACCACCTTTGCTGTGCAAAGCTTTGTTGAAGTCGCAATTGATTCGACCACGAATGAGATCTACGAGATCGAACTAAAGAATCGACACACCGATTCCGATGGTCGAGTAAAAGGTGTGATCTCCGCAATCGACAGCACCGAGCGCTCAATTACACTGAGCGGCCAGCGTTATTTGTTCACCAACTCAACGCGAGTGGAAGCTGACGACAATCAATATTTTAACTTTGATAGCCTGCAGGCCAATGACCGAGTTGAAATTGTATTTGTCTCTAATAACGGCGTTTTGGAAATCCAGCGCATCGAGAGAGAGAGCGAGCAAGAATACTCTGAAGAGTGGGAACTGAAAGGCACTGCGTCAGATGTTGATAGCGCAACTCAATCACTCAGAGTCAACGGCATATTAATAAGTCTCACCAGCACTGTGCGCTATCTGGTCGGTGATTTTCTAACGACGGCAGAGGCGTTTTTCACGCAGCTCATCGCCACGCCCACCCTGTATGTGGAAGTCGACGGTTACTACGACAGCAACGGCAATTTTATAGCGACAAAAATTGAACTAAGCCAGTCCCACTCTAGCGAGCAAGAGTCATCAGGCAGCGACAATGACTCAAACTCGAGTGGCGACTCTGACTCTGGCAACGATCACGNCCATGATGTTGGATCCGACAACGACGATAAAGGTGTCGGCTATGTAGAACTCGAAGGCAGAGTCTCTAGCGTGTTGAGCAGCTCTAGTTTTATGCTTAACAATCGCGAAATACGCTTGGACAGTAGCAGTAAACTGGAGATTAATGACAATTACGTTACCCTGGCAGACTTTATGGCACAACTAACGGTCAATACTAAAGTTGAAATAGAAGGCTATTGGACTAACTCAGCCTATGTCTACGCACTTGAAGCAGAGATTGAGTATTGAGACAGCAGTGATCTAATGTAGTATCCTAAAAAGGCTAACGATGGTGTTAGCCTTTTTTTGGTTGGAAAAATGAACAAATCCAAACTTATCTCTGTCGCTCTNGTCATTATTATTTTCTTTNAGCTAGCAGACCTCTATGTAGACTTCACTAGCCAAGGTGAGACACATCATTTGGTCCAAGAGATTATCTTGGTGATACTCTCGTTGAGTCTGTTTATCTATTTGATCCGCGACATTAAGCTCACCACCCGACAAGCCAAGCAACTAACGTCTCAGCTAAAGCAGAGTAAACAACAGGCTGAAAAACTTTCTCAATCAGTGATTGATAGCAAAGATGCCTTCTTTAAAGGTATCAATAANCAGTTTGATGTGTGGCAACTGACACCACGGGAAAGAGAAGTAGCGCTACTACTTATCAAAGGGCTAAGCACTAGCGAGATTGCCAGCGTGTGTGACAAATCAGAGAAAACCGTGGGGCATCAGGCTTCAGCCGTGTACAAAAAAGCCAACGTGCAAGGCCGTCATGAATTAGCCGCGCTATTTTTTGAAGAGCTGATTTAGTCGAGGTATCCAGCGTGTATACCGCTGAATACCCCGATCCAACAACACCTAATCTTGCGCTTCAACAGCATCCATCGACGATCGCTTAGACAACCAACGCAATTGCACAGCCATCGCAACCACAAAGATCAATAGAAAAAGCTTGTGAAAGCCAACAACCAGCGGGTCGCTGAATGAATCGACAAAGGGATCTCCCAACGGCAATCGTCTCAAGAAATCAGTAATCGCTGGAATCATGTGAAATAGCAGCGTACTTGAATATCCCAGCGCTTGNAAATAGATGGAAAAACGGCCAAATAGTCTCAGCTTCTCCATAATAATACCGCCGCTAACCGCTGCCAGCGTCAACACCGCAAGCCAGTGAGCAACACCAAAACCACCTTGGTTATAAATACCCAAGGCTGATCCGGCAACAACAATTGTTACTAATACATAGAGCTTCCCTGAACGGTTACTCAGAGAAATCATCTTGTATTTAAACAGTGTATAAAATGCGGTTACCAGCGCAACTGCGCCGAGCACAGTGTGAAACCAGCCAAGTAATGTCATCTCTGGCATAATTATTCCCCCTAATTAAATCGCTATTATTGATGAGGTTTGACGAGGTACTTCTCACCCGTCGCCTGTTTTGCATAGCCTCTAATTATCTCGGGTTGCAGCATGTCCGCGAGAGAAATCTCTTGAGTGTAGTGACTTGCAAAGGTTGTTTTGATCTCTTTGGCTACACGCTCGCGCATTGCACCAAAGCGCGGCATACCAATGCGCCCGATCATTGGTGTTAACAACCAGCCTCCAAGGCCCCACTGCATGCCATAAGAGCGGTTCAAAATAGTTGGCGATTTATCTAGCCCGCCATAGATATACACTTGTTTATAAGTGTTTGAGCCGTAGCGGCTGTACTCAGTGGCAGTTTTGTTCGCCGCAATTTCCATCGCCGCCAAAATCTGACCGGGAAGCTTGCCGCCATTTCCACCACCNGTTGCATCAAAGCCCAAAGTAGCGCCTGTGGCAACCAATGCATTCACCAGGTCATCCATAAAGCTCTCAGCACTGGTGTCACAAATATACTCTGCACCAAGCTTTTTGAGCGTCTCCACCTGCGCTGGACTGCGCACCACATTCACCAGAGGAACGCCGTCGTCCAAACAGATTTTGACCAACATTTGGCCTAAATTTGATGCTGCAGCAGTATTGAGAAGCGCGCTGTGGTTCTCCATTTTCATGGTTTCCAAAAACGCCAATGCGGTCAGCGGATTAACAAAAGAGGATGCTGCTTCAACAGAGGTGGTTCCCTCATTCATAACCAAACAGCTGCTGGCAGGCACACATCGGTACTGGCTATACATCGCACCACCGGCAACGCCCACGGTTTTGCCAATCAGGTGCTTGGCGTTCACACCGGCATCAACCACCACCGCGCCACCCTCATTGCCAACCTGCATCGATTCATTCAATCGCGGCTTCAGTGCACCCAAAAAAGCAGGGTGAATTTTAATCGAGGTCACCGCCTGCTCACCCTCACCCGAGGTGCTCATATGATCAAGATCAGCTGCAAAACTAATTAGCAAACCGAGGTCCGATGGATTGATCGGCGCTGCTTCGACTTTTAACAAGACATCGTTGTCACCGGGAACCGGACACTCAGCCTGAACAATCGACAGCTCCAATGTACCGTCACTGGTTAATTTTGATCGTATTTCTTTTGAACTATGGTGTGACATCTTTTCCCCTCGGACTCAGTAGTTTTTTTAGATAGCGGATAAAACATTGACCGGATAAGTTATCACAGAAAGCGATCAACAAGAATGGAGACTTCCAGAAAAATCAGCAGGCATCATTTATCACCGACCTGATCCAACACCCGATTGATCGAGCATACACGGGTGCTTAAGCTATTGATCTCCACCAGCAACTATTCATGCTTCCAAAGATCCTCGCCACGACTCCACCACGCGTGAAAACCTAGTGGCACGCGCTGGGGCATTTTGATCCGCGCAATAGGGCCCTGACAGATATCTTGAGCATCAAAAATCTGTAGTTCAGATGTCCAATTATTGCTGTCGGTGACCAGAGACATTACATAACCATCGTCCTCAGCGCTCTCTCGATTGGCGCCTTTGACTGGTGCAAAAGGTGTTTCACTACCGAAGACACCCTTACCGTAGTTCCACTCATCATACTGGCCGGTGTCATTGTTGTACTTGATCAGCCCATTAAAGCGCAATGTGTGTCCGCCCTCCTCGAGAAGAGGAATGCGCTGGTGATAGGCATATTTACCCTTGGTGCCCTGATAAATCTGATTGACCTTGTTAAACTCGGTATTTAGATCACAGATATCGCCTTCGCGCACTTCCCCCGTCACCAAATTGAAGCGCCAGCGATAATTATTCGCCTCCAAGCGCATATACGCCAACATGTGTGATAGCGCGCCCTCATCGCCAATGCTGCTGGGCATTGGATTGATTGAACGACAGCCGTCCATCACCACCCAGTCGCCTTCCTCCCAGCAATTTGATACATGCAAAATAAAACAGGGCTGGCATTCAAACCAGCGAATATCCTTACCCTGGCCATAGCGGGGAATCACTCCAAAGCGGGCCGGAATGTCTCGGTGGAATTTCAGCACGCGCATATTGTGATTGCGCAACACATCAATATTATGGAAAAACGGCAGATCATGGAGAATGGTGTAGTGAGTGGTAAAACCCAAATCGTGAGGCAGACGTGGGCCGGGAATATCAATTTCAACTTCCTGCCGCAAGGTGCCGTCTGGGTTTGCGACACCATAGGTCATATAGGGCGCCTCGTCCCCATAATCCATAAATAACAGCTCCCCTGTATTCCAGTCCACGTGACTATGGGCAGACATCTTTCGCCTTGTTCGACCCTTCAAATCAAAAACACCTCTGTTTTCAAGGGTCAGTGGATTCATGCTGTAGGGCACTCCGGCGTTGTACCAAGTGGGTAACAGCTGACCATTAAACAGAATCACATCAGTATTGCCGGTATCTTTGATCGGNGAGTCCGGCAGGGAAAAATCAAAAGGGCCCATCACNCCAGGCCAGACTGCCTTATTTTCGGCAAGCTCCCGCTGCAGGGCATAGGTGTGAATGTAACTATTTCGATAAGAGGCTTTGCCGTCGCGAATGTAAATGGCGTGGACCATACCGTCGCCATCAAAGGGGTGGTAAAGATTTTTCGGTTTAAAAACCGGATTGGGGCCATTGCGATAGTAAGCGCCAAACAGATTTTCTGGCAATTCACCTATAACTTCCAACTCATCCANCGCAATTTCTTCAGTGGTAGGCGCGTAAGCACCGTGCAGATAGGGGTTGTCCAGTTCGTAAATCCAATCTTGGGTATTGTCCAGCAGCGGCGCTGCGCCAAGACATTTTTTGGTCACATCCAAGGCGCTATTACTCACCGCTTCTCCCCTCAGGCTATTGCCTAATTTTTGGTCGTTTTAAATTATTTTTATAGGTCTATTTAAGGAAGTATATGAATTTTGTGGGCTGCGGGGCAACTACTTGGTTGCCAGCAGTCGTTGATCTCTCTAAGATCCTGCAAGCAACAACAATAATAATGCTGAAAAAGCGAGCTTCTTTATGCCATTACCTGCGCTCGGCCTGCCTCCTACTCAGGCACCATTATTTCTTCTCTCTGGTCCTGGGGTTAATCAACTGGAACAAGAATACCTCGCGGCGAGAGGAGCCTAATATGATCACATCATCTGCACAACGCATTGCAGACTATCGACAGCGGGGCTGGTGGGGCGATTTGACTCTCCATGGTATGTTGCGACACCATGCCGCGAACAACCCGCATCTTTTAGCCGTCGCCGACCAACCCAATCGACACGCGCTAACCGGCGATGCCCCGCTGCGGCTCTCATTCACTGAACTCGACCATGCCAGTGACAATCTAGCCTCACAGCTTCTGCACGCAGGGATTACCAGTGGCGATGCCATTCTGGTGCAACTGCCCAATATTGCCGAGCTGGTAATGGCTTACTTAGCTGCGAGTAAGCTCGGCGCAATTATTTCTCCCGCGGCAGTGCAATACGGCGCCCATGAACTGCAGCATATTTGCGCCACCATCAATCCTGCAGCCATGTTAACCATCGAACAATTTAATGGTCTGCCCCTGGCCGCCAATGCACGCCTAGCTCTGCCATCGTCGGTCAAGGTTTTAAGGTTTAATCAAGAACTGCGGGTAGATAAAACCGCCAACCAACAGGTGAGTCAGCAGCTAACAGACTATGAACGTCGCCACCCGACCGGGGCCGACGATATCTTAACCATCTGCTGGACCTCTGGAACCACAGGCACACCCAAAGGAGTGCCGCGCTCGCACAATATGTGGTTCGCCACCTCCCGCTGCTGCGTGGAAGCGGCAGACTATCAGTTGGGAGACCGTTTTCTAAATATCTTCCCCATGGTCAATATGGGTTCCGTGGGGGCCTTTCTCTATCCCGCCATGCTGGTCGGCTGCAGTATTGTTTTACACCACCCCCTCGACCCCGCAGTATTTTTGGCCCAGCTGCAGGACGAAAAAATTACCTTCACCGTGGCGCCGCCTGCCGTGCTCAATCAGCTCGCAAAAAATGAAGCCATGTGGAATCAGTTTGATTTTTCTGAGCTGCGCTCCATCGGTTCTGGCTCTGCCCCGCTAGCACCGTGGATGATTGAAACCTTTGCCAAGAAATACGGCAAAGAAGTGTTGAACTTCTACGGTTCCAATGAAGGCATCAGCCTTTTCTGCACGCCCCAGCATGGCTCCGACGCCACTCAGAGAGCAACCCTGTTTCCGCGAGTCGGCGCAGGTATCACTTATTGGGATTCCGACGTGAATTCCATCGTCATCAGCAAAGTTGTCGATATTGAGACTGGCGAAGAAATTACTGAGGTCGGCAAAGTCGGCGAGCTGCTCTTTGATGGCGCCACCGTATTTGACGGATATCTCGGCACTGATAATTCAGAGGTATTTACCCACGATGGCTTCTTCCGCACCGGCGATTTAGTCGAACTCTGCGGCGAGCCACCCAACTTCTACCGAATCGCCGGTCGCTGCAAAGATATTATTAACCGCGGCGGCCTGAAAATTTCCCCCATGGAGATTGATGTATTGCTAGAGGGCTTGCCCAATTCAGTGGAAGCCGCCGTCTGTGCCTATTTCGATGACCGACTCGGAGAAAAAATCTGCGCCTGTGTCGTCAGCGCCCCACAGACACCAGCACCAACACTTGATCAGATTACTCAGCATTTAAGCAATCAAGGCATCGCAAAGTTCAAACTGCCCGAGCGTCTAGAGCTATTCAATGCGTTGCCGCGCAACCCTCTGGGCAAAGTGCAGCGCTTTTTGCTGCAAGACCTAGTCGGTAAACGAATTGAGGAGATGAAATAATGAGTGCACCGGTTTATGTTTTGGGTGGCGCGCAGACCGATTTTGCCCGCAACTGGGCCCGCGAAGGTCTCACTATTTACGACATGTTTCGCGAGACCCTTGATACGGCACTAGCCACCACCGGACTCAGCCCTGAAGACATAGATGTGGGCCATGTTGGCAACTTCGTCGGCGACCTGTTTACCGGACAAGGTTTAATCGGCGGTTTCTTTGCTGAAGCCTATCCGCAGTTAGCCTCCATCCCCACTAGCCGCCATGAAGCCGCCTGCGCCTCCGGATCCATTGCAGTACTCAGCGCAATGCGAGATATCGAGGCCGGTCATTACGACCTCGCCTGTGTCCTGGGCCTAGAGTACATGCGCAATGTGAACGGTCAGACCGGTGCTGAGTATTTGGGCGCCGCTACGTGGAAGGGCGTGGAAGCCACCCACTGCGACTTTCCCTGGCCCTACATGTTTAATCAGATTATTGACGAATACGACGCCCGTCACGGCATTGACTGCGACCATCTGAAAACGATTTCGCGCATCAATTTTGACAATGGTCGCCGCAATCCCACTGCCCAGTCGCGACATTGGCAATTCCAGCCCCAGAATTTCACAAATGACGATCACTACAACCCCGTGATAGAAGGACGAGTCCGAAAAATGGACTGCGGGCAGATCACCGATGGCGCCGCCTGTGTATTTCTCGCCAGCGAAAAAACCGCCCGAGACTATGCTGCAAAAAATGGTCTCACGCTCAAGGACATCCCNCGCATAAAAGGTTGGGGGCATCGCTCTGCACCCATCAGTCTCAGCAGCAAGCTTGCACTCAGTGCCGGCAATCCTTTGATCTTTCCCCACGTGAGTCAAATTATGACCGATGCGCTTCGCCGCGCAGGCTTTGCTGACGTAACCCAGCTCGACGGGTTAGAAACCCATGACTGCTTCACAATCACTGAATACATGGCCATCGACCACATTGGCTTAACCGCTCCAGGAGAGAGCTGGAAAGCCATCGCCGAAGGCCGCATAAGCATGGATGGTGATTTTCCAATCAATGCCAGTGGTGGTTTGATTGGTCTGGGCCATCCGGTAGGAGCCACAGGCATTCGAATGCTGCTTGATTGTGCCAATCAAGTGACCGGTCGCGCCGGACCCTGCCAAATTAAAGGCGCCGAAAACATGGCGACCTTCAACCTAGGTGGCAGCACAACCACCTGCGTGAGCTTGATTGTGGGTATCAACTAGTGCAGCCAGCGCTTATTTACGACGCCATTCGCACCCCCCGAGGCCGAGCCAGAGCCGACGGAGGCCTCACCGATATCAGCGCCTTTGAACTCCTGAAAACCCTCTACGACAGTCTCGCCCAACGCACAGGTTTGGACAAAAATAGTGTCGGCGACGTCATATTAGGCTGTGTGACGCAAATGGGTGAGCAAGGCGGAAATATTGCCAAAACCTCCCTACTTTATGCAGGTTGGCCCGATGCTATTCCAGCTATGACCATCAACCGTTTTTGCTCCTCAGGGCTAGATGCAGTCAACATTGCCGCCATGAAAATTTCCACCGGACAAGCTACCTGCACCCTCGCAGGAGGTATCGAAATGATGTCGCGAGTACCCATGCTATCAGACCAAGCAGCCATGTTTGCCGATGCAAATTTAGCACTGGAAAATCGCATGTTGATGATGGGCAGCGGTGCTGATCTTATAGCGTCNTTAAATAATATTANTCGACAGCAAGTGGACGAGATCGCACTCCAAAGCCAGCAACGCGCCGCACACGCCCGTCGAGAAAACTATTTTAAGTCTATTATTCCAGTCTTTAACCCATCCAAAAATTGCTGGATCTCCGAGGACGAATGCATACGTCCAGACCTAACCGCCGCAGACCTCGCTCAGTTAACACCCTATTTCGCCCAGCTCGGCACCACCGGAGTTGACGCA
>JGI26082J51739_10002565_pt1 | contig 11044 bp, 10 predicted proteins | sample SaaInl5LU_22_DNA_FD_51739 | JGI IMG/M metagenome (IMG submission 51739)
AAGAGGTGCTTTTTTCTTCTATTAATTTTTTTTGAATTGTTTCACCAACGAGTGTATTTGTCTTTTCCTTGAATAAAAACTTTTTCTCAGCGATCGGATATTTTTTCAAATCATCAGAAATTTTTATTTCTTCAAATAACTGAAGATTTAATTTCTGAGGAATGTGTTGAACAAAAAAATGATTTTCTTCGACTTTTACAGTTTGAAAAACATCATCAAAACCTTTTTTCAATTCATTTTGTGAAAATGTATGAAGTGAAATTATAATAATCACTGATGTTAGTATATTNTTCATAGTTAAAAGTTTANANTACAAATGTAATAGTAATACTTTTGATAATGAAATCAAAATATATTTTTTAACAATTGTTTAACTATGCTGGATTTTTATGTGCAATTTTGAAGTTTAAATTAAAAATCCTTGAATAAATTTCAATAAAAAAGCGCTTTAAAAAATAAATTTTTAAAGCACTTTTTTAAAAGAAGATAAATTAATGAGGAGTTAATTTTTTATTTTAATAACAATAATAAGGGAATATGATTGATTTTAAGAGGCAAAATATTTTTATCTCATTATTTTATTAGGAAAAATCACCACACTTTCATGACCATTTGCGCCAACAGCAGCCACACCAAAAAAGAAATTATCAATCACAATTCCCTCTAAAGTAAATTCAGTTGTTTCAACATATCTTGAATGATCCCAAGTAGGAGAAGTAGTATCTCTCCAATATATTTTGTAACCCTTTGCACCATCAACTTTATTCCATTTTAATTTTACTGAAGCTTCTACAATTCCGCCAATAGCAACTTCTGATGGGGAAGGAGGTGCCCAAGCCAAACTTGCTAAATTGATGGCATTTACAGCAGTTAATTTTTTCACGTACCCAAAGTTTACATGCTCAAAAGTATCTCCGTAATTGATGCCATTTTCTGTTCTAATATCTTGATGTTGTTGGGTGTAATTTTCATGCGCTTCCATAATTCTGATTCCAGCAAACCCCAAATCATTAAAGGGTCTGTGATGTCCACCACGTCCAAATCTATCCAATCTATACACCATCATTGGATTCATTTCTGGCATATAAGTTTTGGTGGTTTTGTGAACATATCTTGCTAATTGTCTTGAAATCCCATCTACTTCACCTCCATAAAAACGACGCATATTTCGCTCTCTTTCAGTTTCTGTAGGCGGAACAGGTTCTGAGAATATTCGGAAAGCTCTGTTGTCAATTACGCCATCAACTCCAGTTATATTTCCAATCATGTCATTATTTAAAACACCAATAATTTCCCAACCTTTTTCTTTGGCGTATTTTGCAAATCCTGCACCACCAAAAAGCCCTTGTTCCTCACCTGACAAACCTAAATACACAATGCTATTTTCGTATTTATATTTACTCAAAACTCTAGCAGCTTCGATAGTTCCAGCCATGCCTGAGGCATTGTCATTAGCACCTGGAGCATCTTTTGTGAAATCAGATCCATCACTATTTCTGGAGTCAATATCTCCCGTCATGATAATATACCTGTTCGGATATTTTGTCCCTTTTTGGATAGCAGCAACGTTCACAATCCAAGTATCTTTTGGCACTCTGTTGCTCATTTTTGTAGTAACAAAATCCCTTTGATAAAAAGTAGTCAAACAATTTTCACATTCTTTTGAAATATTATCAAATTCATTTTTAATCCAACGTCTTGCAGCGCCAATTCCACGGGTTTCAGAAATTGTATCAGAAAAAGTATTTCTTGTGCCAAAATCTGCTAAAGTTTTTACGTCATTTTTCAATCTTTCTTCAGAAATAGTATTGATAATATCGTAGATTTTCTGATCTGTTTGCGCAACAATTATTGAGGTAAAAATGAAGAATAAAAGTGTTATTTTTTTCATTGGTAAAATGGTATTTGATTTATTTTTGGTTGGGTAAAAATAGTTTTTAAAGATACAGTGCTTTTTATCAATAAAAAAACACTTCAAAATATGAAGTGGTTTTCTTGAAAAATCACTTTTATAAAAAATTTCAATAAGGTGCTATGAATCCGTTTTTAGCTTTATGTTTTTATTAAAAGGAATCTTAAATTGATACACTATATCTTGATCAGTGGAATCATCTAATAAATCCAAACCATATTGTATTTTTTTTGGATCATCGTGTGTTAANGTTCCAAAAATACGGTCCCAAAAAGAAAAAATATTTCCAAAATTAGTATCTGTCCAAGGTAATTGATAATGATGATGAAANTTGTGCATGTTTGGTGTTATAAAAATGTAACTGAATGCTTTGTCAATTTTATGAGGGACGTAAAAGTTAGCATGCGTTAAATAGCCAAAAAAGACAGTTGCCATTCTGTAAAAAAGATAATATGCTAAAGGAATTCCNAAAATGACAATCATAATTAACGCAAAAATTTCTCGAAAAGCATAATCGCCAGGATGATGTCTTGTGGCACTTGTAGCATCAACGTTGGTGTCACTATGATGAATCATGTGAAAACGCCACATAAAGGGTACTTTGTGCAACAAATAATGTACTAAATATTGAGCTGCAAAATCTAANGCCAATACTGCAATTGCTAATTCAACCCAAATAGGCAATTCTAATAAATATAATAACCCAAATTGATTAGTTGAAAGCCAAGAAAAAACGCCAACAGTAAAGATGCCAAATAGTAAATTTAAACTCACATCCGAAGCTAAAAAAACCATATTTACCCCTGCATGTTTTACTTTTTTATAGCTGAATTTTACTAACGGGATTAGTAATTCAATTATCCAATTTGCTGAAATACAAATAAATATCCAAACTAATTTTTGCCACGAAGGCATATTTTCAAAGAAGTTTAAAAAATTTTCCATTTTTAAAAATGATTTTAGTGATGGAAAGATACTAAAAATCAAGTAATTTTTTAAGCAATCTAAAAATGTAAAAACATCACATGATTTGGATTAGAATGAGTTGCAGAAATTTGATAATCTGATTTTCCGACAATTTCAAAGCCCATTTTTTTATAGAAACTGATAGCTCTTAGATTTTCAACCCAAACATTTAACCAAATTCCTGATTGTTGATTTTCATTACAAAGTGATTTGATGAAATCAAACAATTGCTTACCTAAACCCAAACCATAATATGCTTCTAATAAATAAATTCTACTTAGATATGCACAATTTTTAAAAGGAATCTGAGCGTTTTTTAAATTGAAAAGAACCAACGTATATCCCACAATAACTTCATTGTATTTTACCAAAAAAAAATGATTTTTTTCTTCAGACAATTCGTTGAAAAATACATTTTCAGTAAAGTTTTTCGTCATGTACTCTTCAATATCTTTTTTTGGTGCACTATGACCATGAGCTGATTTGAAAGAATAAAATCCTACTTCTGATAGGATTTTAGCATCGTTAATGGTTGCTTTTTGGATGTGAATCATTTGAAATAAAGAATGATTTTACAAATAAGGATTGTAATTTTTGTTAGATTAATACCAGCGTTTTTTATTTTTTTTTGAGGCTTCTGATTTTCTGCCTTTTTTATTTTTGCTCAACACATTTGGTTGCGGTTTTTTATTTTTTGGTTTGGCAATTGGATAAGGATGTTCGTCAATAACTTTAATGGGTCTTTCAATCAAGGTTTCTATGGTTTTGATGTACTCATTTTCATCTGGTGAACAAAAAGAAAATGCAATTCCCGATTTTCCTGCTCTTCCAGTTCTTCCAATTCGATGTACATAAGTTTCTGGAATATTTGGAATATCAAAATTTATAATGGCATCCACATTGGTAATATCAATTCCTCTTGAAGCAACATCAGTAGCAATTAAAATAGCTGTTTTTTTATTTTTGAAATCTTCAATGGCTTTATTTCGAATGATTTGTGTTTTATCGCCATGAATGCTGCTTACTTTATATCCGTTTTTTAACAAGGATTCTTCTAGTTTATCAACCCCAAATTTAGTGCGTCTAAAAATGATAATTTGCCCATTAATCGTATTTCTTAATAAATGCAAACACAAATCAGTTTTGTTCTTTTTTGGTAAATAATACAATAATTGACCAATGTTTTTTGCTGTAGTTTCTTCAGGATTGATGGCAATTTTTACGGCATTTTTTAGGATTGATTTTGCTAGTTCGTCAATTTTATCGGGAATGGTAGCTGAGAATAATAAAGTCTGCTTTTTTCTTGGACATAATTGTTCGATTTTTTCAATATCGTTGATAAAACCCATGTCTAGCATTAAATCTGCTTCATCCAAAACAAAAATTTCAACACCAGTCACATCAATATTTCCTTGCATTTGTAGGTCAATAAATCTTCCAGGAGTTGCAATTAAAATATCTACACCTTTAGTCAGAATATCTTTTTGAGGTTCTAACGAAACACCTCCGTAAACGGCTGTTGTTCTTAGATTTGAATATTTGCTAAAACTTTTAAAATTTTCAAAAATTTGAATTGCCAATTCACGAGTTGGAGTAATTACTAATGCTTTTAGTTTCTTTTCTCCCTTTTCTACATCTTGTTTCTGTAATAACAAATCAATGATTGGGAGTGCAAAAGCAGCCGTTTTTCCCGTACCAGTTTGTGCTGCTACAATGACATTTTTTTTTTCTAAAACTAACGGAATTACTTTTTGTTGTACTAAAGTAGCCGTATGAAAACGCGCATCAGCAACTGCTTTTAAAGTAGATTTTTGAAGAGATAATTCAGAAAATTGCATGAATTTTTTTGTGTAAAGATAGTTGAAAATGAATATTTTTTTGAAAAATTTTGTAGCTCTTTTTGTAAGAAATTTCTATTATTATTCAATTCCTCTAAAACTAATTTTTGTTTTTTGTTTTTCTGTAAGAGAGAATACCACCAATAATGATTAAAATTATTGAAGGATAAAAATTAAAAATGCTACTATTCCTAGACCTACAGCATTTCCAATATCGATGAATCCTAATCCACTAATGAGAAATAAAATTAATAAAGGTCCAGTTTCTGAGATTAATAAAATTATTTCAATTTTTAATGTCAAATGAAATTTACTCCAAGCTGAACAAATTATGATTAATTTTGAGATAAGGTATTTTTATTTTTTTTTATGGTTTTGAAATTCTTTATCATTAAAGTAGTTTATTTATCCTGTTATATTTAAAAAAAACCTCTCTGCTTTCACAAAGAGGTTTTAAAATTATAATTTTTGATGAAACTATTTTATCAATTCATAAGAACGTTTGATAAAGTTTGTCAATTCTTCACCATGCAATAAGTTTTGAGACAATTTAGCCAAATCAAATGCTTGTGAAATTAAGTGTTTTTGTTCAGTTTCGTCAGCAGTATTCAAAATTGTAGAAACCAATTCGTGGTTGGTATTTACCACTAAATTATACATATCTGGCAAGTTCCCCATACCAAACATGCCACCACCTGTTGCGCTCATTTCTTTCATCCTACGCATAAATTCAGGTACTGTAATCATGAATGGTAATGAATTTGAATCCAAAGATTCCAATTGAACTGTGTACGTTTGTGATGGAACAGTAGCCTCAATAATTGGTTTTAACTTTTCTTTTTCTTCATTAGATAATTTAGAGATAACAGTGTCNTCTTTCTTAATTAAATTATCAATATGATCTGCATCNACTCTCGAAAANTTCACTTTTCCATCACCTGAAGTCTCTAACTTTTGCATCAAATGCGAAATGATTGGAGAATCTAAAATCAATACTTCATANCCTTTTGCTTTTGCAGCTTCAATATAGCTGTGTTGCGCATTTTTGTTGGCAGCATACAACAAAATATGATTTCCGTCTTTATCTGTTTGAGAATCTTTTGTTTTTTCAATCAATTCATCAAACGTAAAATAGGAATTATCAACAGTTGGATACAATGCAAAACTTTTTGCTTTGTCATAGAACTTATCTTCAGACAACATTCCGTATTCAATAATTACTTTAATATCATTCCATTTTTTTTCAAAATCTTCCCGATTTTCTTTAAAAAGTGATGACAGTTTATCACCCACTTTTTTAGTAATATATCCTGATATTTTTTTCACAGCACCATCTGCTTGCAAATACGAACGAGAAACATTCAAAGGAATGTCTGGAGAATCAATCACACCTTTTAGCATTTGTAAGAAATCTGGTACAATTCCTTCTACATTATCTGTTACAAATACTTGGTTTTGATACAATTGTATCTTATCTTTTTGCATGTCTAAGTTTTGAGTCAACTTAGGAAAGAATAAAATTCCAGTTAAATTGAAAGGATAATCTACATTCAAATGGATATGAAATAGTGATTCTTCAAACTGCATTGGATACAATTCACGATAGAAATTTTTGTAATCTTCATCCTCTAAATCAGCAGGTTTTTTAGTCCAAGCAGGAGTTGTATTGTTGATGAGATCATCAACTTCTATTTGTTTGTGAGGTTCAGTAGTTTCTTTTCCATCTTTATCAGTAATGGTTTTTGGTTCGTGATTTGGATCGTTTATTTTTTTAGTTCCAAATTTGATTGGCACTTGATTAAAACGGTTGTATTTGTTGAGCAAACCTCTGATTTTTCCTTCTTCTAAAAACTCTTTAGAATCATCAGCAATATGCAATACGATTTCTGTTCCTCTGTCAGATTTGTCATGCTCAACTAAAGTATATTCTGGAGAACCATCACAAATCCAATGTGCAGCAGGTTCGTCTTTGAATGATTTTGTAAAAATTTCAACTTGTTTTGCCACCATAAAAGCGGAGTAAAAACCAAGTCCAAAATGACCAATAACACCAGTGTCATTTTTGTCATCTTTGTATTTTTCTAAAAACTCTTCAGCACCAGAAAAAGCGATTTGGTTGATATATTTTTCAACTTCTTCCATAGTCATTCCTAAACCTTGATCTTTGATTGTCAAGGTTTTTGCTTTCTTATTGATGCTGATTTCGATTTTAGCATCACCCAATTCTGTTTGAGCTTCACCAATAGAAATGAGGTGTTTTAGTTTTGTTGTAGCGTCTGTTGCGTTCGAAACGAGCTCACGCAAAAAGATTTCATGATCAGAATACAAGAATTTTTTAATCAGTGGAAAAATATTTTCTACTGAAACATTGATATTTCCTTTACTCATAATTTATATAGTTTGTTTATTAATATTATAAACTTAATAGTCAAAAAAAATACCAAAGGTTTTTGAATGACAAGATGTCATATTTTTTCAAGATTTTTTTTAATTTAAATGTCTCGTTTTTTGTTTTGTAAACCCATTAATTTATCACTATTTTTGTTAAGAACAAATTACAGATAACTTAATTTTTACATCTTATAAATATGTATAATTCAAAAATCACAGGTCTTGGATACTACGTTCCTGAAAACGTTGTTACAAATAATGATTTAAAAGCCTTCATGGAAACTTCAGATGAATGGATTCAAGAACGAACTGGAATTGAGGAACGCAGATGGATTGATNNAAAAACAGGAGACAATACCTCTTCAATGGGAGCAAAAGCTGCAAAAATTGCCATAGAAAGAGCGGGTTTGACTAAAGATGATATTGATTTTATCATTTTTGCTACGTTAAGTCCAGATATGTATTTTCCTGGAGGTGGAGTTCGTGTTCAGGACATGTTGGATATGCCAACAATTGGTGCTTTAGATATTAGAAATCAATGTTCAGGATTTATATATGCCCTGTCTGTGGCTGATCAATTTATCAAAACAGGCATGTATAAAAATATTTTGGTAATTGGCTCTGAAAATCATTCAGGTGGTTTAGAACGCTCTACAAGAGGTAGAAATGTTACCGTAATTTTTGGTGATGGAGCAGGAGCTGCAATTTTATCAAGAAGCGAAGAAAAAGGTAAAGGAATTTTATCATCGCATCTACACTCTGAAGGAAAATATGCAAGAGAATTGATGTTAGATGGACCATCAACAGGAAGATGGGTTCCTGAAATTTTAAACGAAAATGACCCTGAGGATGTGTCTTATTTTCCGTATATGAACGGACAATTTGTTTTTAAACATGCAGTAGTTCGTTTTGCTGAAGCGATTGAAGAAGGTTTGGAAGNAAACAATTTGAAAAAAGAAGATATTGATATGTTGATTCCGCATCAAGCAAATTTGAGAATTGCACAATTTATTCAGAAAAAATTTCAATTATCAGATGATAAAGTGCACAACAATATCATGAAATATGGAAATACTACTGCTGCATCCGTAATTATTGCTTTAACAGAAGCATGGGAACTAGGTAAAATCAAAGACAATGATTTGGTCGTTTTAGCTGCTTTTGGTAGTGGATTTACTTGGGGAAGTGTGGTAATTCGTTGGTAATTTTTTTTAAAATTATCATTTTATGAAAAATATAACATTAGTGCTTGGAGCATCTTTAAATCCAANTAGATATTCGAATATTGCTNTCAAAAGATTGCTTGATAAAAAATATTCTGTAGTTGCACTTGGGCAAAAAAAAGGAACCNTTTTAGGAGTCACCATTGATGACGAGAAAAAAGAATATGAAAATATTGATACAGTTACGTTGTATTTGAATCCTGAAAGACAAAAAGATTTTTATGAATATGTCATCTCTCTAAAACCGAGAAGAGTTATTTTTAATCCTGGTACTGAGAATGATGAATTTGCTAGGCTTTTAGAATCCAACAACATCAAAGCNGAAGTTGCTTGTACGTTAGTGTTGCTATCTATTGATGAGTATTAAAACGACTTAATTTACTTCAATTATTTTCCCTGGTTCTGCAAGAAGTGTTTCGCTAAAGATAGTTTTTGCTTCTTCTTGAAATAATTCAGTGTTTTTATACCTGCCAGAATAATGTCCTAAAATAAGTTGTTTTACATTCGCTTCTTTAGCAATAGTTGCTGCTTGTAAAGCAGTGCTATGCAATGTTTTTCTGGCCAAATCTTCTTTGTCAGATAAAAATGTAGCTTCGTGATACAACAAATCAGCATTTTTGATAATCGGTATGATAGATGTCAAAAAACAGGTGTCACTGCAGTAAGCAAAACTTTTGGGTTTCTCAGATTCAATGGTCAATTCTTCATTTGAAATGACTTCTCCAGATGGTAACACAATATTTCTACCAGCTTTGATATTCAAATAATCTGCTTTGTCAATCTCAGGGTAATTTCCAATATTTTGGATATGTAATTTTTTAGGTTTTATTTTTTCTTTAAACAAGAAACCATTTGTATAAACTCTATGTTTTAAAGGGATTGTATGCACAGAAACCTTTTCATCTTCAAAAATCAGCTCACTTTTTGTAGAAGATAATTCATGAAAAATCAGTTTGTATTTGGCATGAGATTGGGAAATATTCAATAACATTTCTGTTGATTCCTTGATACCTTTTGGACCAAAAACATGCAATTCTTTTTCCCTATTTAAAATTCCGAATGTTGAAAGCAATCCAATCAAACCATAAAAATGATCTCCATGCAAATGCGAAATAAAAATATGATTGATTTTTGAATAGCCAACTTTATATTTTCGCATTTGACGTTGTGTGCCTTCGCCACAATCAATGATAAAATGTCGGTCATTGATTTCTAAATATTGCGAGGTTGGAAAAGCATTGACACGGGGAGTTGCTGAATGACAACCCAGAATAGTTAAACGTAAACTCATTGAATTACCAATCGTTTAGAAATGTTATTTTCCTTATTTTGAATGGTATAAATGTAAATTCCGGCAGTTAAATCTCCTTTTAAAAAAGTAAGTGAATTGTTTCCTTTGATAGTTTCAACACTTTTTTGATATACTACTTTCCCTAAAATATTTTTTACAGTTAGTATAGTTTTTGAATCACTTTCTGAGTGAAAAGTAATAATTGTTGCGTTAGAAAATGGATTTGGAGCAGCAGATAATTTTTCAATGGATTTTTCTTGAGAAAAACTGATTGAAATCGTGAAAAAGAAAAAAACAAAAAGTAATTTTTTAAGCATATACTATTTTTTAAAACTCCAATTCCCTTTCTATTGCTTCCATCTCCAAAATATCTTCTGCTTCTTGTAGAGTAGGTACAATATTGAAATTTTCGGGAAAATCATCAATATTTATATTCGAATTGACAATAACAAATGACGTGCCGTTTTCTTTTTTATATTCTGAAAAATCTAAAAATTGTAAAAATTCTTTTTTAGAAACTTTCAATGNACCAGGAACTAATAAAACCAAATGTTCTTTGTCAAAATCATTTTTGTGAGTTAAAAATAAGTTATAAAAATCAGAAAATGAATTTTCATCTGAAGAAATAAGGATATATTTTTTCTTTTTTTTGATGTCCATGCGCTTATTTTTTTATTTGTTCAGCCAATAAATAAATTACTGCCATTCTAATTGCAACTCCATTTTCTACTTGATTTAAAATGATAGATTGCTCAGAATCAGCAACATCACTAGTGATTTCAACGCCTCTGTTAATTGGTCCAGGATGCATGATTACAATTTTTTTCTCCAAATTATCTAACATCTCTTTGTTGATGCCAAAAAGTTGTGTGTATTCTCTTGTTGAGGGAAAATAATTGATGTCCATTCGTTCGTTTTGAACTCTTAAAACATTGGCAACATCACACCATTCAAGTGCTTTTTTTAAGTTTGTTTCAACACTTACCCCTAAACTTGTAATGTACTTAGGAATCAATGTTGTTGGTCCACAAACTTTTACTTCAGCACCTTGCATTTGCAGTGCAAAAATATTGGACAAAGCTACTCTTGAGTGTAAAATATCACCAATAATAACAATTTTTTTTCCTTTTACAGTTCCTAATTTTTCTCTTATAGAATATGAATCTAACAAAGCTTGCGTTGGATGTTCGTGAGTGCCATCTCCAGCATTGATGATTTTTGCATTGACATGTTTAGATAAAAAAACACCAGCACCAACATGTGCATGACGCATTACAACAATATCCACCTTCATCGATAAAATATTGTTGACAGTATCAATCAGGGTTTCTCCTTTTTTCAAAGAAGATTGTGAAGCAGAAAAATTAATAACGTCTGCAGAAAGTCTTTTTTCTGCCAATTCAAAGCTCAGTTTTGTTCGAGT
>JGI26082J51739_10002569_pt1 | contig 11038 bp, 8 predicted proteins | sample SaaInl5LU_22_DNA_FD_51739 | JGI IMG/M metagenome (IMG submission 51739)
AACGTAAAGTGATTCTTACGCCTCTAGCCAATACGCCTGAAGCGGCGCGTTTAGCGTTGGCAAGACTGTGGCAAAGTCTTGGTGCAGAAGTACTGCAGATGGATCCAGTACGCCATGATGAGGTGTTAGCGGCCACCAGTCATCTACCCCATTTGTTGGCATTTTCCTTGGCCGATACCCTGGCCGTTGAGGCAGAAAGTACCGATATTTTTCGCTACGCTGCGGGTGGGTTTCGTGATTTTACCCGCATTGCTGCCAGCGATCCTGTAATGTGGCATGACGTTTGTATTGCTAATCGTGACCCGATTCTGGCCCAAATAGACCGCTTTAGCGCGGGTTTAGCTCAAATGCGCGAAGCGATAGCGCTTGCTGATGGTCAGCGATTGACGGGAATTTTTACTCGCGCCCGAGCCTCTCGAGAGCAATTTTCACGTATTTTAGAACGCGCAGGCTATTTGAACGATAGTGTGGAGCCGCAGACATTTAAAGTTGACCCAGCCGGATCGCTTAGTGGCCATCTTAGAGTGCCAGGGGATCGTTCGATATCGCATCGAGCCATTATGCTAGCAGCGATTGCTGAGGGTGTCAGTGATATCGAAGGTTTCGTTGAAAGCGAGGATAGCCTTGCAACTATTCAGGTTTTTCGTGATTTAGGTGTGGTAATCGAGGGGCCGCATCAGGGGCGCGTCAGAGTCTACGGGGCGGGGCTTGATGGATTGCAACCGGCATCTGGAGCTCTCTATTTTGGTAACTCTGGAACCTCTTTGCGAATGTTGCTAGGGCTTTTAGCGGCACAGCCTTTTGATACTGAAATCACGGTGAGCTCTGCGTTTATTGATTATAATTTCTCTGAGGTTATTGAGCCCTTAGAGCAGATGGGTGCAAAGTTTGAGCTAAGTAACATCGGTATGCCCATTAAGGTGTACGGTGGGCAAAAACTGAGTGGGATTAAGTATGCACCTGAGTTTTCCAGTTCACAGGTAAAAGCCGCGCTTATTCTTGCCGCGATGACAAGTGCTGTTCAGATGGATCTCTTCGAGTCCAACACCACGCGTGATCATACAGAGCGACTTCTGCACGGTTTTGGGGTGGATTTAATTCGCGATGGCCGATCTTTGACCCTGGCGTCAGGTGCAAAACTTATCGCTCAGGGTATTCAGATCCCCGCAGACTTGTCTTTCGCAACTGCTTTTGTCGTGGCGGCATCGGTTGTACCAGGCTCAGATTTAGTTATTGAACATACGGGCGTAAATCCAACTCGCCAGCAGACGCTTCGCATGTTGGCGCGTATGGGGGTGGTACTTGAGTTTACCAATGAGGGCTCGAGTAATGGCGAACCCATAGCCGATCTTCGTGTTAGTTCTGCGCCCTTGGTAGGAATCGATTGCACAAGCACTGAGCTTGCCGGTGTTGGCGATGAACTCCCACTCGTACTTGTAGCCATGAGCTGCGCGACTGGTTGCTCAGAGCTAATAGGTGTTGACCGATTGCCAGAAAGACACGCTCAGTTGTTAGATAATTTTCTACACCAGTTAGAGTCACTGGGTGTTGGTGTGGAGCGCCAAGGTAAAGATATTAAAATTACGCCGGCTACTGCAAAATCTTATGTAGAGGTCGATGCCGGTGAGCACCCTATAGCGGGATTAGCGTTAATGATTTTGGCCTTGGTATCGTCTGAGGGGCTCAGTGTGCGTGGATGTCGTGCACTCACCAGCGTATTTCCAGAATATCTTGAGCAAGCTCGAAGGATCGGAATTAAATTAATGAGGGAGAGTTAGAATGGGCAAAGGGAATGCCAACCCATCAGTTGTTATAACGGTTGATGGCCCGTCTGGATCCGGAAAGGGCACTATATGTCGCTTATTGGCCGCACGTCTTGGATGGAATCTGTTAGATAGCGGTGCGTTGTACCGTCTTACAGCACTTGCCGCTCGTCATCACGGTGTTAATTTAGTCGATGTAGAGGCGCTTGAAGTACTTGCAGCCCACTTGGATGTTCGTTTTGACGCTTCAAGTACAAGTGATGAGGTAAAAATTTTCCTTGAAGGTGAAGAGGTTACCCAGGCTATTCGTCATGAAACGGTTGGTAATGATGCGTCAAAAGTCGCGGCGCTGCAGCCTGTTAGAGATGCATTATTGGGCCGCCAACGTGACTTTGCGCAGCCTCCAGGGCTCATTGCGGATGGCCGTGACATGGGCACAGTCGTGTTCCCACATGCGGTTCTAAAAATCTATCTAGACGCTAGTGCAAATGAGCGAGCGCAACGTCGCTATAAGCAGTTGATAGATAAGGGTCTGGGTGCTAGCCTTGAAGATATATTGCGGGATATAGTTGCGCGTGATGATCGAGACATGAATCGGTCCGTATCGCCCCTTGTGCCCGCTAAAGATGCAATACGGTTAGACAGTACTTCGATGAGCATCGAAGCGGTATTGTCGGCTGTGTTGGAAGAAGCTAGGCATAAAGGGGTTCGTTAAACTCCAATTGAGGTTACAGCATGAGTGAAAGTTTTGCCGACCTGTTTGAAGAGAGCCTTCAACAGGTAGAGATGACACCCGGCGCGATTATTACAGCGACGGTCGTATCTATAGAGAACGATTTTGTCGTTGTTTCAGCGGGTCTCAAATCTGACGGTGCTATACCGGTCGAGCAATTCAGAAACGACGCAGGTGAGCTTGAAGTTAAAGTGGGTGACGAGGTGCGTGTAGCACTCGAGTCGCTTGAAGATGGCTTTGGTGAAACGAAGCTATCCCGCGAGAAAGCTAAGCGTTCTGAAGCATGGCAGGTACTTGAGTCAGCTTACGAGGACGGAACCATNGTTACAGGCCGCATTAACGGACGTGTTCGCGGCGGTTTGACGGTAGATATCAATGGCATCAGCGCATTTCTGCCTGGATCTTTGGTCGATATGCGTCCGTTGCGCGATACCTCACACCTTGAGAACCAAGAACTTGANTTTAAGTTGGTCAAACTAGATCAGCGCAGCAACAACATNGTTGTCTCTAGACGCGCAGTGCTTGAAGAGTCCAACAGCGAAGAGCGCGAAAAGCTGCTTGAGCAGATGGAAGAAGGTGCCGTGCTCAAAGGTGTGGTTAAAAACCTCACTGACTACGGTGCATTCATTGACCTTGGCGGAATTGACGGGCTACTGCATATCACTGATATCGCATGGAAGCGCGTTAAACACCCGAGTGAAGTACTTAACGTGGGTGATGAGATTGATGTGAAAGTACTGAAGTATGATGCAGAGCGTAAGCGCGTATCACTCGGTATTAAACAGCTACAAGATGACCCATGGACTTCAATGACCAGTCAGTTTGCAGTGGGATCCCGCTTGAAGGCCCGTGTCTCTAATCTGACTGACTACGGTTGTTTTGCTGAGATTGGCGAGGGTGTTGAGGGTCTCGTTCACGTTTCAGAGATGGATTGGACTAACCGTAACATCCACCCATCTAAGGTTGTACAGGTGGGTGATGAGGTTGAAGTTCAAATTCTGGATATCGATCAGCAGCGTCGTCGTATCTCCCTAGGTATTAAGCAGTGTAAGCCTAACCCTTGGGACAGTTTCTCTGCGACCTATGCTAAAGGTGAAAAGGTCAAAGGTGCTATCCGATCAATCACTGACTTCGGTCTATTTATTGGTCTTGAGGGTGGCATAGATGGTCTAGTTCACCTGTCGGACATCTCGTGGGATGANCCGGGTGAGCAGGCTGTTAAAGCCTACTCCAAGGGCGATGAGGTTGAAGCGGTTGTGCAATCGGTTGATCCTGAGCGCGAGCGAATTTCACTCAGTATTAAAGCGATGACCGGCGATGATTTTGCTGCCTTTGCTGAATCAACAACTAAAGGCGCCCTTGTAAGTGGCACAGTAAGTGCTGTTGATGCACGCCAAGCAACTATTACGCTTGCTAGCGGAGCTGAAGCCACTCTGAAAGTTTCCGAGTTTGCCATGAGCAGAACAGAGGACCTTAGCACTGAACTCAAAGTGGGTGACGCTGTTGAAGCAGTTGTGTTAAATGTCGACAAACGCAATCGCAGCATTCAGCTGTCGATTAAGCAGTTAGAGTCGCAGCAGCAGTCAGAGGCACTTAAAGCAGTACAGCAACAAAGCGCGCAAGAAGCAGGACCGACAACAATCGGTGACCTGATCAAGCAGCAAATGGAAAAGAAAGATTAACTATCTTTCCGGAAGAGGCACCTAGTTAGGTGCCTCTGTCGCCTCTGACACTAGTCTAATGGAGCGGGCATGACGAAATCTGAGTTGATTGAACAGCTAATTGATAAACATCCAGAACTCTCTGTTAAGGATGTTGAGCTTGCCGTAAAAATTATGCTGGAGCATATGACAGAGACTTTAGCCCAGGGCGAGCGAATTGAAATACGCGGCTTTGGCAGTTTTTCATTGCACTTCCGCGCGCCACGAGTGGGTCGTAACCCTAAAACGGGTGAATCTGTCTCTTTGGAGGCAAAATATGTACCGCACTTTAAACCCGGTAAAGAGCTTCGCGATCAGGTGAATGATAGCCTGAAGCACGAACGCTAGAAATTCTAGAAGGTGTCAATTGCGCGTAATTAAACTTGTACTGACGCTTTTGTTGGGTCTTGCCGTACTCTTGTTTGGCGTGTTGTTTACAATCCGTAACACATCAATGGTGAGCATTGATCTAATATGGATTGAACTTCCGCAGGCAAGCCTATCAATTTGGCTAGTCGGTTTCTTTGTCGCCGGTTCTTTGTTCGGTGTATTGATGACAGGTACGCGATCACTTCTTTTAAGTGCCCGCTTAGGACAAATGAACCGCAAGCAGCGAAAGATAGAAGCTCAACTACAGCAGTTGCAGCAAACTCAGTAAATCTGCTTCATGTCTAACACCTTTCTCATTCTGTTGCTGCTAGTCATCGCTGTTGGCATAGGCTGGGGCCTCTCCCGCTGGCAGCATAGGCGCGCCACTCGGTATCTGTTACCAGAAGCCTACCTCACGGGGCTTGACCACCTGATTGATAACCGTACTGAAGACGCTATAGAGAGCTTTATAAAGGCGTTGGAAGACGCTATAGAGAGCTTTATAAAGGCGTTGGAAGTTAATTCCGATAACCTCTCTGCCCATATAGCTTTGGCGAAATTGTTGCGCCGAAAAGGTGATGTAGATCGAGCGGTCCGTATTCATGAGTCCTTGTTAACGCGAGAGGGCTTGAGTGAGCATGATCGCCAACGGGTGAATTTGGCGCTTGCTAGAGATTACTTTGCATTAGGCCTTTTAGATCGCTCTGAAGAGACCTTACACGCCTTGTTATCGCAGACACAAGATTCGACCCTAACCGGACGTGCTTTGCGATTGCTGATCAAGTTATATGAACAAGAGTCTGAGTGGCAGCGAGCATTAGAGACTGCCAATAAGTTGAAACCCAGTGATAAATTGAGTCTGAGTGTTGAATTAGCTCACTATCATTGCGAGCAAGCTGAGCAGGAGTTGGGGAAAGGTCAGGTTGATGACGCTCGCCGCTCGTTGGAATTAGCCTTACAACAAGATTCAAAGTGTGTGCGTGCCAACCTAGCAATAGCACGTATTCTGCAGCAGCAAGCGCAATGGCGCGCCTCAATACATGCGCTGCAACAGATCCCTCAACAAGACCCACTCTTTATTCCAGAGACCTTAGGTGCATTACGCAGGGCGTATGAAGCGGTCGATGATGAGCAGGGTTTAAGGCGGGCACTTGATCATCTTCAGCAACAGCACCCTTCAACATCACTGACCCTTGCATTAGCCGAACTTAAGCGTGATCGCGAGGGCGTTCTAAGTGCGGGTATTTTTATAACTGAGGCTTTAAAACTGCGTCCATCAGTTAAGGGCTTCAATCGCTTAATTGATATGCACCTCGAGTTTGGTTCAAGCAGTGCTCGCGAGAGTCTTATGACTTTACGCGGATTAACTGGACTCCTAGAGCTATCAAAACCCATCTATCGTTGCGGTCATTGTGGTTTCGCCGGTCGTAAGCTGGAGTGGCAGTGTCCATCTTGCCGTCGATGGGGTAGTATCCGCCCAATTCAAGGTTTAGAAGGTGAGTAGATATGCAGGATAATAAGCGCATTCTTGTTGCTTTAGACTACGCCAGTGCTGATCAAGCAATACATATGGTTCGCCAGCTCGATCCTAATGTGTGCCGAGTTAAGGTAGGTAAAGAGCTGTTTACCCGTTGCGGCCCCTCTATTATTGAATCCATTCACGCGCTAGGTTTTGAGCTGTTTCTCGATCTTAAGTTTCACGATATCCCTAATACAGCAGCTAAGGCCTGTGCTGCAGCGTCAGAACTGGGTGTTTGGATGGTGAATGTCCATGCCAGTGGTGGGCGAAGAATGATGGAGGCCGCTAACGAGGCTGTGTTGAGTTCAAGCAGGGGCAAACATAAGACAAAACTGATTGCGGTTACGGTGTTAACCAGTATGGAGCGTTCAGATCTGGCTGAAATTGGCTTAGACATTGAGCCGATTGAGCAGGTAAAACGTTTAGCCGCATTGACCCAGTCTAGTGGTCTGGATGGAGTTGTCTGTTCTGCACAAGAGGCTCAAGCCCTTCGAGCTCAAGCAGGAGCGCATTTTGATCTGATTACCCCCGGCATTCGTCCGGCCGCATCGGAGCAAGGTGATCAACGCAGAATTATGACGCCTGCACAGGCGATAGTAGCGGGCAGTACCTATCTTGTTGTGGGTCGTCCGATAACAGCGTCTAAGGACCCCGCAGCTGCAGCGGCAGCAATTCAAGCGGAGATTGCTCAGGTCGTGTAAGGCTAATGTTTTTAGCCGCTATTGTGGCGTGACGTAAAATTTGTTCTATAGTTTAGGTGCAGCTCAATGGATGTGCTGCTTATTAACACTACATGGAGGTAGTTATGAAACTACTTACGCTTAACAGCAAACTTCTATCCGGTCTTCTCCTCGGTTTTTCACTTCATTCTTTCGCTGGGTATCCTGTTGATATCAATTCGGCCTCGGTTGATGAACTCGCACAAGCACTTGATGGTGTTGGTCAGTCAAAAGCGGAAGCAATAGTTGCGTTTCGTGATCAGTTTGGCCCGTTTATGGAAGCCCAAGAGTTGATCCAAGTACAAGGCATAGGTGTCGCTACACTGGAGCGTAATCGTGAAAATATTCGTCTCTCTGCTGATTTGGAATCGAGTCAGTAGTCGCTTGTGGGATAATTACGCCGTGGTTTGTCCAATGGATTTACCTCGAAGTTAATCTCTAACTGCAACTCATTAAATGAAGAGGGTAGCCTAGGCTACCCTTTTTTGCGGCTATTAGAGTATGAAAAAGAGTGTCGCAGGGATGAAAATCAGACTCGCAATGTTACCTATAAGCACTATAGAAGCGACCGCTTGAGGGTCTTGGTTGTAGCGCTCTGAAAACATGAAATTTAATACAGCAGGGGGGAGTGCAGAGAACAATATTATGTAAGCGGTGAACTCGTTTGATAGATCCATCAAGAGGGCAAACGGAATAGCGATCATAAGCCCTGTGAGCGGCGAGAAAATAGCGCCATAAATCCCAACTTTCCAATTAGAGAGATCGACACTCTTCATGCGCACACCAAGCGAGAAAAGCATTAGTGGTATAGATATCTCACTGAGCATAGCGATAGGCGTTGCTGCCCACTCAGCGACAGGTATTTTAAATGTACTCCAAATTAGGCCTGCAACGGTTGCCAGCATTATGGGATTTAACAGTAAATTTCGAAATGAGGCGTTTGGATTGACCAAATACTTGCCCAGCGTGAAGTGAAGTGTATTGCTGACTAAAAACATGGCAACAAACGCAGCAAGCCCCGTATCGCCAAACGCGAGTAATGCTAATGGCAGGCCTAGGTTTCCGCAGTTGTTAAACATCATGGGTGGCGCAAATGTTTTAGGTGCAACCCCTAGTGTTTTACATAAGGGCCAGATAAGAAGCCCTGATCCAATAACCATAGCAAAAGAGCCAGCCGCAAGTGTGGCATAGGTACTGATATCAAACTCTTTAGAAGACATAACAGCGAAAATCAGAGCCGGTAAAAAGATATCCATATTGACTCTATTCGCAACGCTCATATCTGAATCAACCTTGCGTGCGTATAAAAATCCGATCAATACGATCACGACAAGTGGAGATACGGTTAGAAATACTCGATCGAGTACCGAAAAGAGTTGGGTCGTTTCTTGCATCGGTTTTTCGCTCTGTGGAATGATTCATCGGGCGGCGGCGATAGTACATTTCATATGGTGCAAAGTAACGCATATTTTAGCTGGTGAAAACTAGAGTATCATCCGCAAGGAGAGATGAATGGAAGTAGATATAATTGATTCAATCAGACTGATGATTGTTGATATGGAGGTGGGAGATCGTATTCCAAGTGAGCGTGCCTTCGCCGAGCATTTCGGTGTATCCCGTGCCACTGTAAAACGCGCGCTACTTAGACTCTCAGCCCAGGGTTGGCTTTCAATTGAACCTGGATTTTGTCCTCGCGTTGCTAAACCTAAAGGCACTGGCATTGCGCTTGAGCGCTTATTAGAGGTTGAGCCAGAACTGCATAACGATCTTAAACAGTTTGTTAGGCAGTTAGGTACAGAGCGGTCTACTTTATATCCTACTTCCGCTAGAAAAGCCCTGGAAAAGCTGGATCATTTAACGTTAGAAAAATGATCTCTTAAAGGGTGTAAATACAGCTTGTCGGAAATTGGCTTAAAAATGGCGCTATTGTGACAGTATTGTCGCAATGTTCTTTTTTTTCTGGACTAAAGTCGAGTCCTTGTGTAGTGTCTGACTACTCTTTTTATGTATAAGAAACGTTCAAACGTTCAATAAACAGAATTAACAAAATCAGAACCGCTCACCGACACAATCGGTGCCTAAGGGAGATTGCTGGTGCAAGACATGATAAATGACATTGATCCGATTGAAACGGGCGAATGGTTAGAAGCGCTTGAATCTGTTGCCAAGAATGATGGCAGCGATCGCGCTAAGTTTCTGTTGTCGAAACTTGGTAATAAAGCTCTAGAATTGGGCGTTGCTAACAGTAATCAGCTGACGACCCCATACCGTAATACGCTTTTGGCAAAAGACGAACCGCCACTACCCGGCGACATGTTTATGGAACGTCGTATTCGTTCATTTATCCGTTGGAACGCAATGGCGATGGTCATGCGAGCAAACGATAATGATGAAGGTCTCGGTGGCCACATTTCATCATTCTCATCTTCAGCGACGCTTTACGATATAGGCTTCAACCATTTCTTTCGTGGTAACGAAGGTGAGCAAGACGCTGACATGGTCTTCTTCCAAGGCCATATTTCACCGGGCATCTATGCGCGTGCATACCTTGAAGGTCGTTTGACCGAAGAACAGCTCGATAATTTCCGCCGCGAAGTTGATGGTAACGGCCTATCCTCTTACCCGCACCCATGGTTGATGCCGGATTTTTGGCAGTTCCCAACCGTATCTATGGGTCTTGGTCCTATTCAAGCGATCTATCAAGCGCACGTGATGCGTTACCTGTCTGCACGTGACTTAGTTAAGCGCGGTGACCGTAAGGTTTGGGCATTCCTAGGTGATGGTGAGTGTGATGAACCAGAATCACTAGGCGCTATTTCATTAGCTGGTCGTGAAGGTCTTGAGAACCTGATTTTTGTTGTTAACTGTAACCTACAGCGCCTTGACGGACCTGTGCGTGGTAACGGCAAAATTGTTCAAGAACTGGAAAGCGTTTTCAATGGCGCAGGCTGGAACGTAATCAAGTGTCTATGGGGTCGTCATTGGGATCCTCTGTTCGAGCGCGATGATAAAGGCTTGTTACAGAAACGCATGGATGAAGTGGTCGATGGCGAACTTCAAAACATGAAGGCTAACGGCGGCGCTTACACGCGTGAGCATTTCTTTGGTAAGTACCCAGAACTGCTTGAGATGGTTAAAGATATGTCTGATCAGGACATAATGAACCTTAACCGCGGTGGTCACGATCCGTACAAGGTATATGCTGCTTACAAAGCCGCAGTAGAGCACAAAGGTCAACCAACTGTAATCTTGGCTCAGACTGTAAAAGGCTACGGTACAGGTCAGTCTGGCCAAGCTAAGAACGACACCCACTCAATGAAGAAGGTTGCACTTGATGACCTTAAAGAGTTCCGTGATCGTTTCAATATTCCAGTTGAAGATGACAAGCTCAAAGGGTTGCCATACTACCGTCCAGCNCCTGATTCACCAGAGATGAAGTACATGTTTGAGGCGCGTAAACGCCTGGGCGGCTTCTACCCTGTGCGTCGTACTGAATGCGAAAAGCTTGATACACCTCCACTTGAAGCCTTTGCGAGCCAGCTGAAGTCCAGCGGTGAACGCAGCTTGTCGACTCAAATGGCGTTGAACCGAGTGCTCAATGTTATTGTTAAAGATAAGAACATGGGTCAGCGTGTAGTGCCAATCGTTCCAGACGAAGCGCGTACCTTTGGTATGGAAGGCATGTTCCGTCAGTTGGGTATCTACTCATCAGCGGGTCAAAAGTACACCCCAGTTGATTCCGACCAGATCATGTTCTACAAAGAGAGCAAGAACGGTCAGATCCTTGAAGAGGGTATTAACGAGTCAGGTGCATTTTCAGCGTGGCTTGCCTGTGCTACCTCGTACTCGAACAACAACTGCACCATGGTGCCGTTCTACATCTTTTACTCAATGTTTGGATTCCAGCGTGTAATGGACCTTACCTGGGCAGCAGGTGACTCACAGGCACGTGGATTCTTGATTGGTGCGACATCTGGTCGTACGACACTCAACGGTGAAGGTTTGCAGCACCAGGATGGTCACAGCCACCTTATGGCTCAGATGATTCCTAACTGTATCTCTTACGACCCGACCTACGGCTACGAGTTAACTGTGATTGTTCAAGACGGTATGCGTCGTATGTACCAGGAGCAAGAGAACAAGTTCTACTACATCACCACTCTTAACGAGAACTACCAGCATCCTGAGATGCCGGTTGGTGCCGAAGAGGGGATCGTTAAGGGTATGTACCTACT
>JGI26082J51739_10002572_pt1 | contig 11031 bp, 10 predicted proteins | sample SaaInl5LU_22_DNA_FD_51739 | JGI IMG/M metagenome (IMG submission 51739)
TTCGGCCCTTAGCCTACATTGATATAGTTCGCAGCGAATGGCGGCTTGGAGCCCAAATTGCCTTGTTTTCGCATTGCAGCGAATGGCCGGTTTGCGAACTTCACCAAAAAGATAAGAGGTCAGGTACTGAAAATGCCCTCTGCATTGTGTTTGAAGCGGTATTTGAAACATACTTCTATGTTAATCTTGGCTTGGCTTTCGAACGTTCAATGGTCTCAAGTGAGAGTATATCACTGGCGGGAAGCTGAGATAGCTTCACGCGAGCCTCACTTGGGATAAGGCCGCGCAACTGAAGATCAAGAAATCTCAAACAGCAGACCCGCAAAAAGAACGTGAAATTTCCGACATCGTGACCCGCATCCAGGCTTTCATTGTAAAGGCGATGCAATAGCTGGGGGACTGACAAATCGTCCCGGCCTCCGATTGTTTGAAGCGTGCGCCAAAACATCTCTTCCAACCGAACGCTTGTTACCATCCCATCCATTCGAAATGATCGGAAGATCAAACAGAATGCGATCAAGGTTATCGGGGGTTTCCACATCGGCTATCACAAGCACTTTGCGCTCTCCCACGACTTTCCAAAGATCAACAACGACGCCTGCTGACTTCGCTCCCAAAGCAGCATTCGCCTCCTCAGCCCAGACACCAAGCAAACCCTGCTGTGCCATAGTTTCATCGTACTCCACGGTAAAATCGAGTCTGTAAAGCATAGTTCCTCCCTTTCATTTTGGCTTATTAGGTCAGGCGAACCGCCCGCCTTTTTCGATTACTTCTATTTGGTAACCGTCAGGATCTTTAATAAAAAAGAACCTCGCGACGCGCTCCCCACCGGGGCGGAAATCCACAATGTCACCCGGGGTGGAATTGGCTTTTGCGGCAGTGGCATGAACTTCTTCAAGATCATCCACGACGACAGCAAGATGGCCGTAGCCATCGCCCAGATCATAAGGCGTATCACGGCTCTTATTGACAGTAAGCTCAAGCTCAAATGTAGATGTTGGAAGGGCCAGGTAGATGAGCGTGAAGCTCTCAAAGTCCAGCCGGTCGACTACTTCCAGGCCAAAGGTATCGTAATAGAATTGGACTGACTCCGCTTCATTCAGAACCCTGATCATACTGTGCACAAGTTTGGTCATGTTTTCTCCTCTGAATAATGCTTACCAGTGATCAGGCAGGGAGTGGTATTATGCCGCTACTACAATCATTCTTCGGTTTGATTTGACGTCTTTTATTATTCTCTCCCGTGTTTTGATGAAGCTAAGCACTTGATTGTGTGCGGCACTCGCTCCTCCTCCGGTTCGGAACTGCATTTGGTTCACCACTTTTCCAACCCGTCTACGGACCGAGCACGCGGATTTCAGTATTGGTTTCCTGCATTTGACCCGCGTTACGATTTTCAAAGTCTGAACAATCGAGTCGACCTAAATCGCTGTTATTATGGTCGTTTCCGCGCGAGGGGCGACCCCGTAAAATCAAATCGCTCTCGGCAGGTCGCGGTCACTCTGCGTGTGCGAGTGAGCCTTCGATGTACAAGAGTGCGTCATCGGTTCGCACGTTGACGCCCAAGGTTTGACCAACACTCATCTCAACGTGATTTCGTGTTTTTGCTTTGATCAAAACACCAGTCGCCAACTGCAAAGTTACGACGCCGTCGACGCCAAGATGTTCGATTTTCTTGATCGTACCGACACCAATGTTTTCAGCATCAGCAGCGACTAGCGATACATGCTCTGGTCGAATGCCCAATTGATGCCGAGACCCTGCGGTGCCAATCGTCAATTTCTTGGTCAAATCAAGCGCAGCGGTCCCAAGGGCTCCATCACGGGGTTCGAGGGTAATCATGTTCATTGGCGGCGACCCGATGAAGTAGCCGACAAAGTCGTTCTGCGGCCGTGAGAATAGCTCTGCAGGAGTGCCAGACTGTTGCAACAATCCATCCTTCATCACCACGATCTCATCCGCGAAACTCATGGCTTCACTTTGATCGTGGGTTACGAGGATCATTGTCATGCCGGTCTCGCGGTTAATCTCGCGCAGCTTGCGGCGCAGCATGAACTTCATTTGTGGATCAATCACGGTCAACGGCTCATCCAGAAGAATGGCGCTGACGTCTTCGCGCACAAGACCGCGCCCCAGAGAGATCAGTTGCTTTTGATCGGCGCTCAGCCTTCGTGCTGGCATATCAAGCGCGTAATCCAGATCTAAAAGCGTCGCGACCTCGGCGACGCGGGCTTTGATTTTCTCAGGTGCCACGCCACGGCATTCCAACGGAAACGCAAGATTTTGGCGCACTGTCTTGGTCGAATAGATCACAGGAAACTGAAACACTTGCGCAATGTTGCGTTCAACCGTTGGTGTTTGGGTGACATCCTGCCCATCAAAAAGTAGGCGTCCATGAGATGGTGCGACAATCCCAGAAATAATATTAAGCATCGTCGTTTTGCCACAGCCAGATGGCCCCAAAAGCGCGTAGGTCTTACCTTCCTGCCAAGTGAGATTGACTGGTTTGAGGGCAAAGTCGGCTTCGGATTTCGGGTCAGGCAGGTAACTATGCCCAAGGTTTTCGAGTGCAATTTCAGCCATCTATTTGGTCCTTGTCGTGATGTTTTGTCCGTCTGATGCGAACAGCATGATGTGTTCGGCTTGGATGGACACACTTAGGCGGCTCCCCGCTTCAAAGGTCTCGATGCCCTCAACCAACATAATCGCACGGCCGAAATCGAAATCGAGGTGCACGATGGTTTCAGACCCACTGAATTCAGAAAGACCGATTGTCGCGTTGAATGCACCCCCAGGTTCAATTGCATCGGGGCGAAGCGCGATAGTGACGGGGCCATCCGGTGGCAGGTGCAGGCCATTGTTCGGGGCCAACTGACCTTCGCCAAAGTAAAGCGCACCGCTGCGAACAAAACCTGAGATAAACGAAATCGGTGGGTCGCTGATCACACTTGCGGCGTCTTTTGTCGGGGGATGCGCAAACAAGTCAGCAGGTGGGCCACTGGCAACGATGCGTCCATCGGTCATGACGATCATCGTGTTGCCCAATTCCATCGCCTCGCGCGGTTCGGTGGTCGTGTACAAGATTACACTGTCATCATTTCCGGCGACCAATCTGGGGAATTCTTCGCGCAGTTGTTCTCGCAGTTTGTAGTCCAGATTGGCCAACGGCTCATCCAGCATTAGGATGCGTGATTTTTTGACCATGGCACGGGCCAACGCAACACGCTGTTGTTGCCCACCCGAAAGCTGCGCAGGACGGCGTTGTAAGAAATCACCCAGCCCAACTGTCGTCAGCATCTTGGCCGCAAGTAATTGCGCCTCTGCTTTCTTTTTGCCCTGACGACGCAGCGGGAACGCCACGTTGTCCAAAACGCTTAGATGCGGATAGTTGATGAACTGCTGATACACGAGCGACATGCTGCGGTCTTTTACTGGCCGTTTGGCGATACTTTGGCCATCCAGTTGGATGTCCCCTTCAACCAACGGATTAAGCCCCATCAAAGCACGCAAAAGTTCGGTCTTTCCCGCACCGGTTCGTCCAAGAATCGTATATATGTTCCCCGCGTCAAACTGGAATGAAATGTCCTGCAAAGAGACTTTGGGATCAGCGGTCGTGAGTTGGTCAACTTGAAGCATGATATCTACCTGATGGCCCCCGACATAGTGCCGCGCGACATGTAACGTTCAACAATGACCGCGACGCAGGCCAATGGTGCGACCGAAATCAATGCGAATGCTGACAGCGACCACCAAGGGGTTACGGATGAATTGAGGGACACGATTGAGACCGGCAAAAGCTGGGTCTCGGTGAATGTGAGAGTGAAGGCGAAGAAGAAGTCGTTCCACCCGAAGATGAGGCAGAACATGCCTGCCACGACGAGGCCAGGAACTGAATTGGGTAGGATAACCCGAAAAAACGCACCAATCGGACTGCATCCGTCAGTCATCGCCATCTCGTCGAGTTCTTTTGGGATACCGGCAAAGAAATCAGTCATGACCCAGACCGCGATGGGCAGCAAGAGTGCTACATAGACCAGCACCAATCCAAAGATCGTATCCAGTGCGCCCAACTCTTTGAGCATCAAGAAGAACGGGATCGCGAGAACGATGGGCGGCATGATCCGTTGGGAGATAAAGAAAAACGTGATGTCGGAATTTTTAACAAAACCCAACCGATATTCAAACCGCGACAGCCCATAAGCGGCCAAGGTCCCAAGTGCCAGACTGACAAGACTTGCAATCAAGGTCACTGTGGCGGAATCGATGAACGGGCCGACGATGTTAATCCCCTGCGATCCTGTTGTGAAAAGCGAGGTCCAGCCTTGTGTTGAGGGTTCATAATCCACCCAAGGGATGTAGGTCGCACCGCTTGTGATGGCATTGGCGTCCTTGAATGATGTTGTCAGTGCCCAAAGGAATGGAAAGACGACAAACAGTGACCAGCCAAAGAGGAACAGGGTTTTCAGGATGTGATAGAACTTGTTCATGTTAACCGACCTTTCCGACCAGCAAGCGTAGCAATAGCTTTGCAATCACGGTGAGGCTGACAATCATGATTACCAGATAAACCAGCGACAACGCCGCCGAGTACCCAATCTGAAAGTCGCGCAGGCCGCGAATATAGATGTAATAGGACGAGGTTTCAGTTGCTGTGCCCGGACCGCCAGAGGTTAAGACGTAAACCGTGTCCATGATTTTCGAGGCTTCGATAAGCCGGATGATCAGTGCACCGATTGTGATCGGTGCCATGAGCGGAAACGTAACCTGCCAAAATGTGCGCCAAGCGCCAGCGCCATCAATTGCGGCAGCAAGGTAAGGCTCACGTGGAAGCGACACCAAACCAGCCAACAACAAAAGGAACATAAACGGGGTCCACTGCCAGACTTCAACAATCAGGACGCTAATGAAGGCCCCGGTCGCACTGGACAGCCAAGGCACCGCACCAATGCCAAACAGTCCCAGAATGTCGTTCGCGGGGCCAAGGCTTTCGTGAAAAACTGTCCGCCAGATCACGGACATAACCACCGGTGTGGTCATCATCGGAATGAGGAACAAAACTCGCAAGAACCGCCCGCCGCGAACTTGTTTCCAAACTGCAAGCGCAAGCGCAAACCCTAAGGTGTACTGCAAAGACACCGAGATCAATGACAGCAATGATAACCGTCCAAGGCTCTGCCAAAACCGTTCGTCCGCAAAGACACGCCCGTAGTTCTTAACGCCGATGTAATCGAGACCCGACTGGAACACATCCCAGCTCGAAAAACTCACACGGATTGTGAACAGCAGTGGGAAAAGGATAATTGCGACCAGCGTCAAAAGGGCGGGCAACAAGAAAAAGTGTTTAGACGATAACATGATTTGTTCCTCGAAATTTGAGGTGGGCGTCTACAAAACGCCCACCTCTCATCTTCAGCCTTCGTTGTCTTCAAGTGTAACAACGTTGGAATATGCATCGCGCAAACGATCTTTACCGATGCGATCAGTAATTTCGGACCACTCTTCGGCCACATCATCAAGTGCCTCTTGTGCAGTCTTCTGCCCGGCCATCGCCTCGGCTACACCATTCGCCATTGACGACATGAACTGACTGACGCCTGGAACACGCAAATCAAACACGCGGTTTTGGCTCTCTTCCATCTCAGACAATGTTGTTACGTAAGTCTGAGCTGTTTTATCTGCCCAACCCTGACCAGTCCAATAGTCTACATCGAAATGGGCGTTGCGGTAAGGGTTCACACCAAAACGACCGATCTGCATGTCATGTTCAGCGTTAGCTTCGTTGGAGAAGAAGCAAAGGAAATCAAATCCCATCTCTTGCTCTTCGGACATTGAAGATACTGCTGAAGACCAACCCCACGTCATATATGGTGCGCGATTAGGTGTCTCGAATGTTTCCCATGCACCAGTTGTGCGATTCCAAACTTCGGAAGCCCCCGGTAACGGTGCGGCTGCGACCATATTCCGGATCCGGCTGTCTTCTTGATTGGCCTGAATATAGGCGTCATCCCAGCTATAGCTCATCAAAGTCTGACCACCGCCAAACGAGAAGATCTCGTCGCCCAACCCAAAGTTAGTACCGCCAGGAGGGAAACTGGCCTGAGCTTCGATAAACATTTCAAGTCCGCGCACGAAACCCGGCGTATTGATCAGCGGTTCCATCGTCTCAAGGTCAAAGAAGAACCCGCCTTGGACATCTGGGTGCTTTGCATAAGGTGCTGCACGGCTGATAAACGCTGAGAACATCAGATCATCGCGCTTGGCGACTTCGGCAGAGCCATAGTTCAGTTCGCCGTCACCATCCCAATCGGACGCGTTGAAATATGCGGCTACCTGATTGTATTCCTCCCACGTCGCCGGAACGGTTAACTCGTTGCCTGTGTCGGCAAGGTACTTGGCTTGCACATCGGCATTGTCAAACACGTCTGTCCGGAACTTCAGATAGTGGCGATCACCATCCATCGGGTATTGGATCATTTGACCGTTCCACGTCGCGACACCCATAAAACTTGGGGTGACATCCATCATGCCCGTTGAGTTGACATAGGCCTCTGGCACAGGGGCAAGAAAGCGGCTGAAATCACCAATCCAAAGTGATGGATAAAACATCACATCATAGGCGTTCTGCTCACTTTGGAACGGGATCATGATCCGCTGGAACAGATCACCAAATGGCACGTGAACGACATTGACTTCGGCTCCGGTCAATTCAGCAAACTGTTCCGCGTGAAGCGCGGTGGGTTCACCGATGACAGGGATCGCGTGGGTGATGATGTTCAATGTGCGCCCAGAATAATCCTTGGCGTCTGTCGCTGCATAACTACAGGTGCCCGGCAGGTCCTGTTCGATGCCAAAACGTGTGTAATCTTGTGCCGAGACAGGCACCGCAGATGAGGCGATAATCGCTAACGCCGAGGCCGAAGTTGTAAACCGATATTTCATGTTAGTCCTCCCGTTTGGAATTGATATGACCCGCTCCTCCCGGATCGTGCACAGGCCACGGCTGTGTGGCCTGCGCAATTGATTCAGTTTTGGTGGAATTAGGGGATTAGAACCGCGCGACCGCGGATCTTCCCATCGTGAAGATCACGCAACGCGAGATTTGCATCCTTCAGCGCGTATTCTTTGGTTGTTAGATCGACCAAGCCGCGATGAGCCAACTCCATCAGTTCCGTCAGTTCCGCCCAGGTTCCGACAAGGTTACCAATGATGTTCTTTTCAGTGATCACAAGATCAACGGTCGGAACCTGAATATCTTCACCGTACCCAACGACGTAATAACTGCCGGCTGCCCGCGTCATAGCGAGGCCCTTGCGGGTCGTGCCCTTTTCACCGACAAAATCAAGCACGGCTTCTGCGCCGTAACCTTTGGTCAGGGACAAGATTGCTTCGACTTCGCCACCATCAGCTTTTACCAAATGATCAGCACCGCATTCACCCGCGAGGGCCAACGACGTATCAGATGTATCGACAACAATGATCTCTGCGGCACACATCGCGCGCAGAACTTGAATCGCGATATGGCCTAAACCACCAGCACCTATCACAACACAGTATTCACCGGGAAGCAGATGGCGCGTCGCCTTTTTAGCCGCGCGATAAGCGGTCAGTCCAGCATCGGAATAGGGTGCAACTTCTTTGGGTAGCAGCGACTTTGGCAACTTGATGATATTGCGCTCAGACGTCACCAGCGCTTCAGCGTAGCCACCGTCAGAATCAAGCCCCGGAAACGTACCTTCGCCGTGCATGTCTTGACCACGACGACACGCAATGCATGTCCCGTTCGAAATCTTCGGGTGAATGATTACAGGATCACCCTTTTTTAGACCTTCGACTTCTGGTCCGACGTCTTCGACCCAACCTGCGTTTTCATGACCCAAAATCAACGGCAACAAAGCGTTCCCGGTTGGATCCATGTGCGGCCGCCAGATACCTTCGATGACATGCAGATCGGTGCGGCACACCCCTGCACCACCAATGCGAACAATTACGTCAGACCCTTTGGTTATAACAGGATCCGGCACATCGATGTAATCGACCCACGACGGTGCAGTCAGATCGTCATCGTATTTATGTAGAACTTGGGCCTTCATGGGAGTCTCCGAGATTAAATATCTATGATGTCTTGCTTAGCCCTCCCCGCGCCTACAAGGGTGCCTGCGGGTGTTCAGTTTCTGCGTAGCGCTAATGTTTGTGTGCTCAAAAAATGAACAAACTTTGGATTTATGTTGTTTATTGGCCTTTTGTCGTCATGGTGAATGCTATTGCTTGGGAGGGAGCCCTTGAAAACTGCATTTGATAAAGCCCGCAACGGCCTCGAGGTTAACGGCAAGTTCGCCTATGGTGCCGTTCCGGAAACGATTGCTGATAGTTGGCGGCGGTGTATGCGACTTGGCCTAGACCCCGTGGGTAAACCCGAGGAGTGTGTCGTCTCGCACACCAACCTTCATCAGCGTCGCGATCAGCAAGATCGCGTAATGCGTCTTGTCAGGCCGGAATTGGAATTACTGAGTGCGCAAATCGCTGGATCGAATTTTTTGGTGGCATTTGCAGACAGTGAGGGTGTCGTGCTTGATCAAATTTTGGATGAAGAATTTCGCACGTCCACTTGCGGCAAAAGCATCCTCCCCGGTTCAATCTGGAGCGAGGAAATACGCGGCACCAACGCCCTTGGGCTGGCACTTCATACTGGTGCGTCTTGCAACGTCACGGGTCGCGAACATTTCTTCGCAAAAGAAGGTACGGTATCGTGCCTATCTGCCCCCATTTTTGACAGCAGCGGCCAATTAATAGGGTTGCTGGATGCGTCTTCCGAAGTGACCGCCAGACAGTATCATACGCTCGCGTTGGTGAACCTTGCCGCACAAAACGTTGAAAATCGTTTGTTCGTAGAGGATCATCGCGGTGAACACATAATCCAGTTTCATCCCCGTCAAGAATACCTCAAGACCCAAAATGTCGGCATGATTGCGTTCAACGAAGACGGCCAGATAACGGGGGCAAACCGTCGCACCGGGGAGCTTTTGACAGGTTTGAATCTTGCTAATGCGATCAAATTCCAAGACGTCTTTATGGGGCAGTTCCGACCCTTGATCGAACAAATATGTAGGGGCGAAATCGTTCAAATTACTGATTGGCTGAGGTCTGGGTACTTTGCACGCCTCAGGCTTACCCACTCGGCACGTACAAAACTCACGAACACGCAGGTGTTGCTGCCAACCGATCCGATCTATCGCGTTCCAAAGGCAGCAGGAGACATCGGGACCGGGCGTGTTTTCGAAGATGAAGCCTTGCGCCAAAACCTTCGGTTAGGCAGAAAATCTGCCCAACAAGGTCTGCCTGTTTTGATTGTTGGCTCAACCGGCACCGGGAAAAACACAACGGCCGAGGAGATACATGATCAACTTCATCCCGATCAAGCATTCGTTATTGTCGAGTGTGAGACACTCAATTTAGACGCTGTCGAAGGTCAGCTTATCGCACGGATGAAATCCAAAGCTGATGTGACGCCCCAAAAGCACGACACGATTGACCTCAACAAGGGCGGTACGTTGTATCTCGATAGGGTTGATCTGCTGCCAATTGACATCGCGCTCAGCCTAAACACCTTGCTAAATCGCGTCATCCAACGGCGCAGCCCACTCCTGGCCGACGGTGAATGGATTATTATTAGCAGTGCAAAAAATATTACCTTCCTGAAAGATGCAAAAGGCCCATTGCGGACGTTATACGACCGCCTTTCTGGCTTTTCGCTCTACTTGCCCAAACTCAAAAACCGCTCTGATTTTCGGCATCTGTGTTGCGCAATGCTTGCCGCAATCTCTCCTCAGCACACACTTTCAAGCAACGGCACAGACGCACTTAAAGTGTTGACTGCTGATAACAACCTAACCGATCTAAATCGAAACCTGCGTACCCTTGCGATCCATCACCACGAAGGGATCATAAGGCAAGAAGGTGTGGCACGGATTTTGGGTCAACGGCAGCTTGGCGTCTCAGCATGTACGCGCTGTGGAGGGCAGATGATCAAGGAGTTAAGATGTATCGAAATCCGCAAGGCATTGCGCGACTGTAACGGGAACGTTGCCTTGGCCGCTCGCCAACTTGGTGTTTCCCGAAATACTGTCTACTCCCATGTCACGAATTAGGAACACCGAAGTCGTATGAAAGATCCTAGAGCCGACGTTGGTTTGGATCACTTGGATGGCAACTAAGTCCGCATTGGTGACCTTGGTGGATGGCGCAGCGAACGACCGCAAAGCGCCCTTCCTGTAGAAATATGCGAGGCGCAGCATTTGTCATCTTGGGTTTTCTTGCGTTCGCTGCGATTGGCACCAATGTCTGCACTGGCTCCAAACCTTCCTCCTCCCGCAAAAAAATAAATCGCCGTACTCCCGCCCGACCACCCGCGAGGGGTAGCCGGACGGGGTTTGAGTGTATGCATGTTTTATGCCTGAGGCATCCTCACCCCATCCACAATCTCCCGCTTCTGCGCGTCACTTATCCCCGCTGAGTACAGCCCATAGGTCAGCTTATTGGCGGACCTCGCTGAGTGATGCCCCACCAGACTTGCAGTGAAGTGCTCGGGAACACCTGTGCGCTCACACTGGGTGATGAACCACTTGCGGGTGGAGTGGAACACCGTGCCATGCAGCTCTGGATGCCTCTGCCTCAGCTTTGCATACCGCTTCACCACCCTATCCACTGTGAGATATGGGAACAGCCTGCCAGCTCTCGGCAGCGCAGTATCCAACAGGTTCTCAAGGATACCATGCAGCGGCACCTCGCGCTCTGCGGCCTTGGACTTCAGCAAGCGGACCCGGTTGGGCCTGATGCTGATGAAGCGACCCAGATTGCCCTTGGATGTAACATCCTCCGCCATGAGCCCGCAGATCTCTCCTGAGCGCATACCTGTGAGGAGACCGAAGAGAAACGCGTTGTGCAGCACCCTGTCCTTGGCGCTGAGCAGGAGGCTCACCTGTGCGTCCGTCAGCATCCCGTGGGGATGTACCTCTGGCCTGTCTTTGACCTTGA
>JGI26082J51739_10002581_pt1 | contig 11008 bp, 11 predicted proteins | sample SaaInl5LU_22_DNA_FD_51739 | JGI IMG/M metagenome (IMG submission 51739)
CCTGACCCCGGATTCTGAAGGTCTTATAACGCCTCAGATGGTCGCAGAGTCCCTTCGAGATGACACTATATTGGTCTCGCTGATGCACATAAACAACGAGATTGGTACCGTTACAGATATAGCCGCAATTGGTGAGTTGACTCGTAAGCACGGAGTTCTCTTTCATGTTGATGCAGCTCAGTCAGCGGGTAAGATTGAAATCGACTTAGAGACGATGAAAGTCGATCTACTCTCCTTATGCAGTCATAAAGTCTATGGCCCTAAAGGCATTGGTGCCCTTTACGTTCGTCGTAAGCCTCGTGTGCGTATTGAAGCTCAGATACATGGCGGCGGTCATGAGCGTGGTATGCGTTCAGGAACGCTAGCAACTCATCAGATCGTGGGTATGGGCGAAGCTTTCCGAATTGCAAAAATTGAGATGGATGCTGAAAAAGAGAAGCTCATTAAGTTGCGCGACAGGTTCTGGTCACAGATCAAGGACATGGAAGAGGTCTATGTAAATGGCTCTTTTGATCAGCGTTACCCAGGTAACCTGAACGTGAGCTTCGCCTTTGTTGAAGGAGAGTCTCTATTGATGTCGCTTAAAGATCTTGCGGTTTCGTCCGGATCAGCCTGTACTTCAGCGAGTCTAGAACCCTCATANGTGCTGCGTGCGCTTGGTCTGAATGATGAAATGGCACACTCATCTATCCGATTCTCATTTGGTCGATTCTCTACCGAGGAAGAGGTGGATTACGCTGCTGCACAGGTCCGTACTGCGGTCGACAAACTCCGTGAACTTTCACCGCTGTGGGATATGTTCAAAGAGGGTGTAGATCTTAGCAAGGTTGAATGGGTTCACCACTGATTTTAAAGAATTTAAGTTCTAGGAGTTAGACATGGCTTACAGTGAAAAAGTTATTGATCATTATGAAAATCCACGCAACGTTGGCAAGATGGATTCAGAGGATAGCCACGTTGGTACCGGTATGGTGGGTGCTCCCGCTTGTGGTGACGTAATGCGTCTGCAGATAAAAGTTAGCGATGATGGAATCATCGAAGATGCCAAGTTCAAAACCTATGGCTGCGGGTCAGCGATTGCATCAAGCTCTCTTGTAACTGAGTGGGTTAAGGGTATGACGCTTGATCAAGCGGCAGAGCTTAAAAATGCACAGATTGCCGAAGAGCTAGCGCTACCACCAGTCAAAATCCACTGCTCTGTACTTGCAGAAGACGCAATCAAGGCAGCAGTTGAAGACTACCGTAGCAAGCAGAAGTAACTATGGAATGCCGCGAGTAATCGCGGCCTCTAAATAGGATTAATTATGGGCATTTCAATGACCTCTGCTGCAGCAAATCATGTGGCGGGTTATCTTGTTAAGCGCGGTGCAGGCTTAGGTATTCGCCTTGGTGTGCGAACCTCTGGCTGTTCAGGAATGGCATACGTGCTGGAATATGTCGACGACTTAAATAGTGAAGATCAGGTGTTTGAGTTTGAAGGCGTGAAAGTTGTGATCGATCCAAAGAGNCTAGTGTATCTTGAAGGCACCGAGCTCGACTTTGTTAAAGAGGGCCTCAACGAAGGGTTTAAGTTTAATAACCCTAATGTTCGTAGCGAATGCGGCTGCGGCGAGAGCTTCAATATTTAATTCCAGGGCTCCTGCCGGCGGATCATGATGGATATCGCACAAAACTTTTTTGAGCTCTTTTCAATCGAGCCTCAGTTCGATGTTGATACTCAGCAGCTTAGTGAGCGCTACAGGGCGTTGCAGCGCGAGTATCATCCCGATCGTCATGCACACAAAGGTGATCGTGAACAGCGCATGGCTGTTCAGGCCACTGCCCATCTAAATCAAGCTTATCAAACACTTAAAGAGCCTCTTCAGCGTGCTCAGTACCTTCTGCATTTACAGGGTATTGAAACTGGAGAAGATAATCGCCGCCAGCTTCCAGGGTCTTTTCTTATGCAGCAAATGGAGTTGCGTGAGTCACTCTTTGAAGTGGGTAATAAGAGTGACCCTTTTGCCGCATTAGAGGCGTTGGAAGTGGAGGCTAGGCAGCTTGAGACTACCGGCTTTAGTGATTTTAAGGCTGCATTTTCGTCTATGGACTTTGCCTTAGCTGAAGTATGTGTAAGAAAGCTGCAGTTTGTGAGTAAGCTTTTAAAAGAAATTGAGGCGGCTGAAGATCGTCTTGACGAGGAGGACTGATCGAAATGGCGCTTCTACAGATAGCTGAGCCAGGGCTTAGCTTAGATCCTCATCAACGTAAAATTGCTGTAGGCATCGATCTTGGGACTACCAACTCTTTAGTTGCAAGCGTTCGCAACGGTGTTGCTGAAACCCTTGCTGGCGCTGATGGTGAGCATATATTGCCTTCAGTTGTTCATTATTCATCAGATTCGGCTCCTATTGTTGGTCGTTTGGCTGAAGCAAAGGCAACGGCTGATCCCTACAACACTATTCAATCCATAAAGCGACTGATGGGGCGGTCGGCCTCTGATGCATTGCAATTAGGCGATCATCTGCCATACAAGTTCGCACCGTCAGAAGGTGGAATGCCATATTTGCAGACCGCTGCGGGTGATTTAAGCCCAGTCCAAATTTCCGCTGAAATTCTGAGGTCATTAGTTACACGGGCTGAAGCGCGTTTGGGTGNAGAACTCGAGGGCGCTGTAATAACGGTGCCGGCTTACTTTGATGATGCTCAGCGGCAAGCTACAAAAGACGCTGCTCAGATTGCCGGCCTTAAAGTACTTCGCCTTCTTAACGAACCCACGGCGGCAGCAGTTGCCTATGGTTTGGATCAACAAGATAAAGGGGTTGTGGCTGTATATGACCTAGGTGGCGGTACCTTTGATATTTCAGTCTTACGTCTTACGCAGGGAGTGTTCGAGGTGTTAGCTACAGGGGGCGACTCTGCCCTGGGTGGTGATGATTTCGACCACGTCTTGGCGGAGTGGATGATGGAGTGTTCGACCTATCACGCCTATGACGCTAGCTCATCACGAGAACTTTTGGCGCTTGCACGAAGTGTCAAAGAGCAGCTGACCTCTACTCGCGAAGTGAGTGTCAGGCTTCCTTTAAGTGGTGAGACGCTCAATATTAGCCGAGATCAATTTAATTCGCTCATTCAACCACTGGTTTCAAAGACCATTCGTGCTTGTAGGCGAGCGGTTAAAGATGCCGGAATTGAGCTTGGCGATATACAAGATGTTGTAATGGTGGGCGGCTCAACTCGCGTTCCACTTGTCCAGACTAAAGTGGGTGACTTTTTCGGTCGCGCACCGCACATCGACATTGACCCCGATAGAGTGGTAGCTGTCGGAGCAGCATTGCAGGCTGATATTCTAGCGGGTAATAAGCCGGATTCTGCTCTGTTGCTGCTTGACGTCTTGCCTCTCTCGCTTGGGCTAGAGACCATGGGTGGGCTGGTTGAAAAGGTTATTCACCGTAACACGGCTATCCCCGTTGCTCGTGCTCAAGAGTTTACCACCTATCAAGATGGTCAAACGGCAATGTTGGTTCACGTTCTTCAGGGAGAGCGCGAGCTGGTTGATCATTGTAGGTCTCTTGCACGATTTGAGTTGCGTGGTATTCCCCCGATGGCGGCAGGTGCCGCGAAGATTCGAGTCGCTTTTCAAGTGGATGCAGACGGTCTATTAAATGTATCGGCTAAAGAGCTCTCAACCGGTGTAGAAAGCGCGGTGCAGGTGAAGCCTTCATACGGTCTATCTGATAATGAGATAACCCGTATGTTACAGGAGTCTTACAGCAAAGCTGCTGAGGATCGTGAATCGCGGAGTTTGCGCGAACAGCAGGTCGAAGCCGAACGTTTGGTGGGTGCCTTACGAAGCGCAATTGCTGCGGATGGTGAGGCGTTATTGAGTGATCAAGAGCTAAAAGATCTCGAGGCTGAGATCAACGTCTTGATCAGTTTAAGTGAGGGAACAAGTGCAGCCGCTATTGAGGCGGGTGTTGATCATTTGGCGCAAGTAAGTGACTTTTTTGCTTCTCGTCGTATGGATCGTTCCATTCAAAGCGCATTGCAGGGGCAACGCGTTGATCAATTAGATAAAGAGAGGGGTTAAATGCCGCAAATAATATTTCTGCCTCACGCGGATCTCTGCCCTGAAGGTCAGGTAATTGAATCAGAGCCAGGTATTACAATATGTGACCTAGCATTACGTAACGGTATCCATATAGAGCATGCGTGCGAAAAATCCTGTGCATGTACTACCTGTCACGTCATTGTACGTGAGGGCTTTGCTAGTCTAGACGAGTCGGACGAGCTCGAGGATGATATGCTCGACAAAGCTTGGGGTTTGGAGCCTGAATCGCGCTTGAGTTGTCAGGCCGTTGTAGGCAACGAAGATCTTGTTGTTGAAATTCCTAAGTACACCCTTAACCAGGTGTCTGAGGCTCATTAGAATATGTGTGTTTTTACCGGGTTTATTCGGCATGTACGATCTTTACTGGTGAATATCACCCCTATTTAATTGTTGTCTACTAACGTATAATCCGCGCACTCAAAATTTAGCTTAACTAATTTATGAAGGTAAAGTTCATGGCTATCGAACGCACACTCTCTATCATCAAGCCAGATGCTGTTGCTAAAAACGTCATCGGTGAAGTTGTATCGCGCTTTGAAAAAGCAGGTCTTAAAATTGCAGCAATGCAAATGAAGCAGCTTTCACAAGCAGATGCAGAAGGTTTCTACGCTGAGCACAAAGAGCGTCCGTTCTTTGGTGACCTCGTATCATTCATGACCTCTGGCCCTGTTGTGGTTCAGGTTCTTGAAGGTGAAAATGCTATCGCTCTGAACCGCGAACTGATGGGGGCTACTAACCCGAAAGACGCTGCAGAAGGAACTATCCGTCGCGATTTCGCTGAATCAATTGATGCGAATGCAGTACACGGTTCCGACTCAGCAGCATCAGCTGCTCGCGAAATCGAATACTTCTTCGGCGCGTAAGTTGAAGACCGGGCACAGGTGTTAACACCTGTGCCAACCCCTCAAGAGACACCCCGCACCATGTCAGAACCCAAAGTAAATCTTCTAGGATTTTCGCCAGCTAAGCTTGAAGCGTTTTTTGAGACGCTTGGTGAGAAAAGTTTCCGCTCAACTCAGGTCTTAAAATGGATGCACCAACAAGGTGCTAGCTCCTTCGACGAGATGACAAATATTAGTAAAACTTTGCGGGCTAAACTCGCAGAGGTTGCTGAGATTCGTGAGCCTGAAATTCTTCTTGAGAAAATATCTAAAGATGGCACTCGTAAGTGGGTCATTCAGATGGATGGCGGTTCGGCGATCGAAATGGTTCTTATCCCCGATGGTGATCGACGCACTCTGTGTGTCTCGTCGCAAGTGGGCTGTTCACTTGATTGCAGTTTCTGTTCAACTGGAAAGCAAGGTTTTAACCGTAACCTAAGTACGGCAGAAATTATCGCCCAATTGCGAGTGGCTATACGTTCATACGGTCCCTTTGATCCCTCTGGCGAGCGTCGTGTGAGTAACGTCGTATTTATGGGTATGGGCGAGCCTTTAATGAACTTTAATAACGTCGTAGATGCGATTAATCTGATGATGGCTGACAATGGTTATGGTCTGTCGAAACGACGAGTGACTCTCAGCACTGCCGGTGTGGTGCCGAATATTGATCGATTAAGCGAAGTAACTGATGTCTCTTTAGCCATATCACTTCACGCAGCAAACGACGAGCTACGTGATATTCTTGTTCCTATTAATCGCAAGTACCCAATTGATGAACTGGTTGAATCGGTCAATCGCTACTTTTCCAAGTTGTCGGATAAGCGAGTGCCTACGGTTGAATACACATTAATTGCGGGTGTAAATGATCAGCCTGAACATGCTCGTGAGCTGGTTAAATTGTTGCGTCGTATGCCTTGCAAGTTGAATTTAATCCCGTTCAACCCTTTCCCCAATTCTGATTATAAGCGTCCCAGCAGTGATGCTATTGCAGCCTTTAAGCAAGAGATGCTTAAAGGAAAAATCCTGACGACCGTGCGTCGAACGCGTGGCGATGATGTTGATGCAGCCTGTGGTCAACTTGTGGGTCAGGTGGTAGACCGCACCCGTCGTAGCCAGAAGTATATTGAGCTACGCCAGGCAGATTAGAGCTAAGGTTTTGTTTTTAACTGTAAACTAGGGTCTGTTACATGGCAGTTTAGGCTATCCTGTGGTAGAAATGTTGTCATTCATTCTTTCACAAGGATAAGGTGTGATTCATAGTCGCAATTTAGCCGTAATTGTAATTCTCTCTTGGGTACTCATAGGCTGTTCGGGTATATCGGCAAGCTCTGTTTTTGAAAAGGCTTCTCGTGCCTCTGTTGAATCATATTCCGAATTGGGTATTAAGTACCTTCAAGCCGGCGATACAGTAAGCGCAAAATCAGCTTTAAGTCAGGCGCTTGATATTAATCCCAAACATGCNCCTTCCCTTAATGGATTGGCTTTGGTTTTTCAGACCGAGGCAGAGAACGCGCTAGCTGAAAGCTACTTCCGCGATGCGGTAGCAGCAGATCCAAGTTCGGCGATGATTCATAATAATTTTGGTGCTTTTCTGTATGCTCAAAAACGATATGATGAAGCTTGTGTCGAGTTAAGCCGTGCTACTGAAGACCCATTTTACAGTCAGCGTGCGCAGGCATTTGAAAATTTAGGGCGTTGCTATCGCTTAGTGGGTCGTAATGATGCGGCTATATTTGTGCTGCAACGCGCATTGACGCTTGCGCCAGACAGGCCACTTGCGATGGTGGAGTTAGCGGATCTCTATTTAGAGCAAGGCAATAATGATGCTGCTTCAGATTGGTTTTTAGCTTTTCGTGATTTAGTTGATCGTGGGCAGGTCGATCATTTTGCGAAAAGCCTATGGGTTGGTGTAAGGTTGGCTCGCATACAGGCTAATGCAAGTAGAGCAGCCACCTACGGTTTGTTGTTGAAGAATTTATATCCGCAATCAGAAGAATATAAGAGATACGAGGAGTCTGGACGTTGAGCGAACAGGACCAGAATTTAGACAGCGGTGAGTACCTCTCGACAGAGCGGTTAGTGGCTGCACGCGAAGCTTTAGGGCTTTCCCAAGAGTCAATTCAGCGTGAGTTGCGTCTTACCACGCGTGTTATGCTCGCGTTAGAGGCTGGTGATATTAAGGGCATGGGGCAGCCTGTATTTGCTCGAGGTTATCTGCGCTCCTACGGTCGACGTGTTGGTGTTGATGCGGATGAGCTTGTTGCACAGTATGACGCTGCAATAGGACAGGCCCTGCCTAAACGTTCACGTATACGCGAGATGACTTCAAGTTCTGTGCCACCAGCTGCCTCCATGAGAATAGCCGACCAGCAGCGCAAGCCTGGCGGTATTTTGCCGGTAATCGCTAAACTAGCTGCGGCAGTTGTATTAATTGTCACGCTCGGTTACGCCCTAGCCAGTTTAAATATTGATGTTTCTAATTTTAATCTGTCATCCATTTTCGGGGGTGATGATAAGGCCTCTGAGGCTAACTCTAATCAACTCATTATACCTGGGGCGTCTTCAGGTTTAGATGTGTCTGTTCCTTTGACTATTGATGCTGAGCCAGATGCGGTTGCACAAGAACCCAGTATCGAGAGTGTCATCGAGTCGCAACCCGAGGTCGTTACACCACTCGATCCGGTTGAGATTCAAACAGAGGTTGTAACTAGCCTGCCAGTTCTGGCTAGCCCAGAACAGGCTGAGGAGTCACCCGTCAATGATCCTTCGGTTTCGGTTGATTCAGCGGAGTCTAGCCTGCCTGTTGTGGCTCCTGTTCCCGCTTTACCAACGTCGCAACCGGCGCAAGACTCTCAGCCTGTAGCTCAGGTTGTCCCTCAGTCTACAGATGGCGTTGCACGTACAACCATAACCTTTGCCGATGTAAGCTGGGTTAATATCAAAGATGGTCGAGGCGGCGCGCTGTTTAACGGTTTGGCTGAACGCGGTCGGACTCTTGAACTCAGTGGTCAGCCACCCATTAATTTTGTCATTGGTCGCGCTGATGCTGTAAGTTCGCTGACATTTAATGGTGTAACAGTTGATTTAGATGCTTATACACGAAAGAATGTCGCCCGTTTAACATTGCCCTAGAAATAGAGTGCTCTTCTTTTAACGTTTTTACGGGTTTTATTCAGTGGCCAAACTCCAAGCCATTCGTGGTATGAATGATCTCCTGCCTGACCAATCTCCGGTTTGGCAGTATTTTGAACAGAAAGTTAAATCTGTACTTCAGAGCTACGGTTATGCTGAAGTTCGCACACCCATTCTCGAGCCGACAGAGTTATTCAAAAGGTCGATCGGTGAAGTAACCGATATCGTTGAGAAAGAGATGTACACTTTCGACGATAGAAATGGTGATAGTTTAACCTTACGTCCTGAAGGTACGGCCAGTTGCGTCAGGGCAGCTGAGCAGCACGGTTTGCTTTACAACCAAGTTCAGCGACTCTGGTATGCAGGTCCAATGTTTAGGCATGAGAGGCCTCAAAAAGGTCGTTATCGTCAGTTTCATCAGATCGGCGCCGAGGCGTTCGGTATGTTGGGGCCCGATATCGATGCTGAGGTCATCTTAATGACTGCCAGACTTTGGCGTGAACTTGGTATAGATAACGCACTCGAGTTGCAGTTGAATACGCTAGCGAGTAGCGAAGCACGCTCTAGGTTCAAGTCGGATCTTGTGGAATATCTATTGCAACATAAAGAGCTTCTGGATGAAGACAGTCAGCGCAGACTAGTAACAAACCCTCTACGCATATTAGATTCAAAAGCACCTCAAACTCAGTCTCTATTGGATAATGCTCCAGACTTCCATGACTATATTGATGATGAGTCGCGTGTTCATTTTGCTCAGCTATGTGCACTCCTAGATGCATCTGGTGTGCGTTATACGGTTAACCCACGCTTAGTCCGCGGTTTAGACTACTACGGAAAAACGGTATTTGAGTGGGTTACGAGCGCTCTAGGTGCCCAGGGTACAGTTTGTGCTGGCGGTCGTTACGACGGGCTAGTTGAGCAACTAGGCGGGCGTCATACCCCAGCCGTTGGCTTTGCAATGGGTGTAGAGCGTCTTGTCTTGTTACTTGAAGAGCTCGCTGTTGTCCCAGCTTCTGTTCGCCAGCTAGTGGATGTTTACCTTATTGGTCTTGGTGAGGATAATGCCGCGCCTGCAATGGCGATCGCTGAGTCGCTTCGCGCAACAATGAATGTACAACTGCATTGTGGGGGCGGCAGCTTTAAAAGTCAGATGAAAAAAGCTGACCGAAGTGGAGCTCAGTTTGCTGTATTACTGGGAAGTGAAGAGAGAGAAGCTGGAGAGGTCAGTGTGAAGCCACTGCGCACAGCTACTGATCAGTTTCGCCTACCGATTGAGAATTTAGCTGAATCGCTGATGCAGCGGTTAGATCAAGGATTTGGAGAATAGCGTGTCAGAGTTACGTACTGAAGAAGAACAGGTTGAGTTAATTAAGAACTGGTGGAAAGAGAACGGTACATCACTTCTCATGAGTATTGGTGTTGCCGTTGCCATTGTGTTTGGTTGGAAAGCTTGGGTCGCTAACAAGGAAGCCAATGCTGCAAATGCCTCTGCTATTTACGAAAATATTAGCAGTGCGGTCGCCATTGGTACCCTTGACGATGTTCAGCGTTCGTCGGTATTTTTGCTTGGTGAAGAGTTGAAAAATGATTTTAGCTCCAGTGCTTATGCGCCAATGGCTTCGATGCTTTTGGCACGCGTGGCTGTGCAGTCAGGTGATCTTGAAGCCGCAAAACAAGAGTTGAACTATGTGGTGGTGAGCGATTCTGCCGATATGGCGCTGAAGCAGTTAGCTAATCTACGGTTAGCGCGTGTTGCAATCGGTCAGGGTGACATTACCGCCGCTGAAACCGCTATTGCGAGAGCGGGTGATGCTCAGTACCCTAGTATTTACTATCACTTAAATGGAGATATCGCCTTTGCAAAGGGCGATCTTGCGGCTGCTCGTGCTTCTTATGCTCAGGCAATGGAGAGCGCTGATCCTCAGTCACGGTCTCTTATAAAGTTAAAGCTGGATGATATAGCGGATGGAGATGCCTCCTAATGAATAGAGTCTGTCGTTCGTTGATACTGGGTATCGGTCTATCGGGGATTGCTGGATGTGGCTTGTGGTCTGCTCCAGACGCAAGAGAACCACAGGCGTTAGTTGAGTTTGCCGCTGAAAAACAGTTAGTGCGTCAGTGGTCTATGGATATAGGCTCGGGCTTTGGTGATCTATATCACCAGTCACGTCCTGCTGTAACTGAAACAGGCATTTATATTGCTGACGCATCAGGTCAGGTGAGTTCTATTGATCTAGAATCTGGCAAGTTGAATTGGCGAACGGATCTTGATGCGAAGCTAAGCGCTAGCGCTGGAGCAGGTTTTGGCGTTGTTGCTGTAACGCTTATGTCTGGCGAGCTAGTCGCGCTAAGCGCTGAGGCAGGTCTGGAGTTATGGCGTGTTCAATTGCCGTCGGAGGTTTTGGCACAGCCGCAAATCAATTCAAGTCAGGTTGTCGTGCAAACGATAAGTGGACAGGTTATAGCTTTGTCGCGTCAATCTGGCGATCAGCTTTGGGTTTATGATGCTCAAGAGCCAGCGCTTACCTTAAGAGGCACTGGTACACCCCTTCTTCTTCGTGATGGTGTTCTGGCTGGTTTTGCGAACGGTAAAGTTGTCGCGCTATCATTGGAATCGGGTACACCAGTCTGGGAAGTGCGTGTTTCCGAGAGTAATGGCCGCTCTGATCTAGAGCGTCTTATTGATTTAGATGGTCGTTTCCTTGTTGCTGGTGACCTGGTTTACACTGGCGGCTATCAGGGACGTTTGGTTGCAATTAATCCTGCAGCGGCAACGACTGTATGGACCCGTGATTTCTCGACCTATCGCAGCTTGGCTGCAGGCTTTGGCAACGTCTATGCCGCAGATGCGTCAGGTGCTATTGAAGCGTTTGATTCAGCGTCTGCTGCAAGCGTTTGGCGTAAT
>JGI26082J51739_10002582_pt1 | contig 11008 bp, 10 predicted proteins | sample SaaInl5LU_22_DNA_FD_51739 | JGI IMG/M metagenome (IMG submission 51739)
CCCTGCGCCTGAAGACGGACAAGAAGTTGCGGTATTAGCTTCTGGCTGTTTCTGGGGAACAGAATACTATGTACAAAAAATTCCAGGTGTGATCTCTACTACCGTCGGTTACACGGGCGGTGTGGTGAAAAATCCAACGTATCGTGAAGTTTGTACGAAGCGCACGGGGCACTACGAAGCTGTTCATGTTGTGTTCGATCCAAGCCAAGTTTCTTTCGAGGAAATCGCTCGCGTCTTTTTCGAAACCCACGATCCTACGCAGCGTGATGGACAAGGTCCAGACATCGGCCCTCAATACCGNAGCGCTATCTTCTTCCAAAATCCGGCTCAAAAGGAAGTAAGCACCAAGCTCAAAGGCCTCCTGATNGCTAAAGGATACGATGTAGCCACAGAGATATTACCTGCGGCAACGTTCTACGCCGCTGAGAACTACCACCAAGATTACTACGACAACAAGGGCGGTACGCCGTATTGCCACGCTCCTCGAAAGCTCTTTTAAGCNCTGAGGTNATTCCATAAAAAAAGCCCCGTGAAGTCTGACTTCACGGGGCTTTGTATGTAAGGTGCTTTTGAGATCTATTCTTCGATCGGCTTGAGCTCAAAATCTTCCATGAATTTCGTCGTATACACACCTTCACGGAATTTTTCGTTTTGCAATAATTGCTGGTGGAATGGAATCGTTGTTTTGATTCCCTCTACGATAAACTCATCTAANGCTCTTGAGAGCTTATCTAAGGACTCTTCACGAGTTCTAGCTGTGATGATAAGCTTTGCAATCATTGAGTCGTAGAACGGAGGGATAACGTAGCCACTGTAACAGTGGGTATCCAAGCGAACTCCGTGACCACCGGGTGCATGGAAAGAAGTAATCTTACCTGGCGATGGGCGGAAATCGTTGAATGCGTCTTCTGCGTTAATACGAACCTCGATACTGTGCATTTGAGGGTAGTAGTTAATTCCAGAGATTGGCTCTCCTGCCGCTACCTTGATCTGCTCGCGAATCAAATCGAATCCAACTACCTGTTCAGTGATTGGGTGTTCTACCTGAATACGAGTGTTCATCTCCATGAAGTAGAAGTTGCGGTCCTTGTCCACTAGGAACTCTACCGTACCGGCTCCTTCGTAAGCAATGTATTCTGCGGCTTTAACTGCAGCATTTCCCATCGCTTCGCGGAGTTCGTCTGTCATAAATGGAGAAGGTGTTTCTTCCACCAATTTTTGATGACGTCTCTGTACAGAACAATCGCGTTCGCTCAAATGGCAAGCTTTACCGAAACTGTCTCCAACAACCTGAATTTCGATATGACGTGGCTCAAGGATGAGTTTTTCCATGTACATACCGTCGTTTCCGAAAGCAGCTGCTGCTTCACGACGTGCACTGTCCCACGCGTCTTGTAGCTCTTCTTTTTTGAAGATGGCGCGCATTCCTTTACCACCACCACCAGCAGTAGCCTTCATCATCACTGGGTAGCCAATNGCTTCCGCAGTTTTNAGNGCGTGCTCGTAGGTGTCNAAGATACCTTCAGAACCNGGTACACANGGTACGCCAGCTTCTTTCATGGTTTCTTTTGCAGTAGCCTTGTCNCCCATCTTGTCGATNTGGTCTGCAGAGGCTCCAATAAATTTGATTCCGTGCTCAGCACAGATTCTAGAAAATTTAGAGTTCTCGCTCAAGAATCCATATCCTGGGTGAATAGCGTCAGCGTTTGTGATTTCCGCAGCAGCGATAATGTTTGGAATACTCAGGTAGCTTTCCGAAGAAGCTGCAGGTCCAATACATACTGCTTCATCTGCGAATCGCACGTGAAGCGAATCCGCATCAGCTTGAGAGTATACTGCTACCGTAGAAATGCCCATTTCTTTACATGTACGAATGACACGTAGAGCAATCTCACCACGGTTGGCAATGAGTACTTTTTTAAACATAATAGTCTGTTTAGGGCCTCGTTACGAAGGATCAACCAAGAATAATGGCTGGTCGTATTCGATTGGGCTTTGGTCGTCCACTAGTACCTTAACAATAGTACCGCTTACTTCGCTTTCGATTTCGTTGAAGAGCTTCATTGCCTCAACGATACATAGTACGTCACCTGGTTGGATGCTGTCACCTACTTTAACGAAAGGTGGTTGTTCTGGAGAAGCACTACGGTAGAAGGTTCCGATCATTGGGGATTTGATCGTGATGTAGTTGCTGTTGTCCTCTGTCGCTGGAGCATCTGCTGCTGGAGCCGCCGCTGCTACTGGAGCAGGTGCTGCTTGCATCGGCATTTGCGCTGCTGGAGCCATTGCCTGGATGTATGTAGGCTGGTTTTCAGCTGGATCAGAAGCTGTTTTGATGTTAATCTTGAAATCTTCAGTTTCGAGACTCACTTCCTGAGCGCCGCTTTTAGCAACGAATTTGATGAGTGCTTGGATTTCTTTCAAGTCCATATCTGAGTGTATTTAGGAATATGAAGTTACGAGTTATTTTTTATCAATGGCCCATTTGACCAACATTGCTCCCCAAGTGAATCCACCACCGAATGCAGCGAATACNAGGTTNTCACCTTTCTTGAAGTTTTCNCGGAAGTCCCACAAACACANTGGTATAGTACCAGAAGTTGTGTTTCCGTAACGCTGAATGTTGATGAGTACTTTTTCTTTAGTCAATCCCATGCGGCGAGCTGTCGCATCAATGATGCGCAAATTCGCTTGGTGAGGAACTAGATAAGCGACGTCATCGCCGGTCATATTGTTCTTCTCAAGGATTTCAGCAGAAGTATCTGCCATATTACTAACCGCGAAACGGAATACGCTCTGTCCTTCCTGGCGGATGTAGTGTTGTTTGTTGTCGATCGTTTCGTGAGAAGGAGGAAGGAATGAACCACCCGCTTCCATTTTGAGGTAATCACGACCTACGGCATCAGTACGCAGAATTTCGTCCTGTACACCAAGATCTTCTTCACTTGGCTCCATAAGAACAACTCCTGCACCGTCACCGAACAAAATACATGTCGTACGATCTTCGTAGTCAATGATGGAACTCATCACATCGGCGCCTACGACAAGAATCTTCTTGTACTTTCCACTTTCGATAAAAGCCGAAGCCGTACTCACTCCGTATAGGAATGAAGAACATGCTGCCTGTAAGTCAAAAGCGTATGCGAATTTTGCCCCGATTTCCTGTGCGATATATGCACTTGTGATGGCCACGGGCATATCAGGAGTAACTGATGCGAGAATCACCATGTCGATGTCCTCTGTAGTTACACCGTATTCTTGCTTCATGGCTTCAACCGCCTTGATAGCAAGGTAAGAAGCACCCATGCCTTCTTCAGGCTTTAAAATGCGACGTTCCTTGATTCCGGTTCTAGAAACAATCCACTCGTCGTTTGTTTCGACCATGGTTTCTAGTTCCTTGTTTGTCAGTACGTATTCTGGTACGTAACCGCCAACTGCGGTGATAGCTGCTTTCATTGTATTCTGATTGAAGGGGCTAAAATAGGCGGATTGAACCTTTTTGACCTATTTAAAAAAGAAAAAGTAGCCCCATAAGGAGCTACTTTTCTAAAATTCAGTAAGTTATGTAAAAGCTAATTAAGCTTTTTCCATGACAACTTTGCCCTTGTAGTAGAGCTTACCCTCGTGCCAGTGTGCGCGGTGGTATAAGTGTGCCTCTCCTGTAGTAGGACAGATTGCCAATTGTTGGTCGGCTGCCTTGTAGTGAGTTCTACGCTTGTCTCTTCTTGTACTGGACTGTCTGCGCTTAGGATGTGCCATTTCGCTTAATTATTAATTATTCAACAAGTTTTTTAGTTGATCCCATCTAGGATCAGTGTCTTTTGTTTCTGTTTCGTCCTCTTCTTCTATGTAGTCTTCCAGTCCGTTTCCAGCGTTTGGGCCGTATAACTTCGTTGGAATGCTTAAAACGACCAGTTCATAAATGTACTGGGCAATGTTGAACTTGTGCTCGCCGTGTGGCAAAATCAAAAGCTCTTCATTTTCGTCGTTAAACTCTTCACCAAACTTCACCTGCATCTCGAAAGCGTTGTTTAACGCCTGCTCGAACGGTTCGTTGGTCACATCACAAGGGGCGGTAATGCTCCCAGTAAATTTGAAATCCAAGTCTAAAACCGTCTCACTTTTCAACATGGTCATGCTGGCTTTGCCCTGCAAACCGGTGTAATCGGTGTAACTAAATAGCTCAAAGAACGAGTCATTCAAATCATATTCAAAGTGATGTGAACCAAGGCTTAAGCCTGTATATAGGATAGTAAAGTCCTTCGTTTTCACTTCTTATGTAGGTCTGAATGAGCGTGCAAAGATATTCAAATTGTTGAAAACTTCTAACGCTTCTCCTTTTGTTTTTTTAATGGGTCTTTAGTCATCTCATCGAACATGCTTCTGCGGTGAACGATATCGATGGCTGAAAACAAGGCTTGGCGGAATGAATTTTCATTTGCTTTCCCTTCTCCAGCAAGGTGCATGGCTGTGCCGTGGTCTGGGGAAGTTCGTACCGTGGATAGTCCCGAGGTAAAATTGGTACCGGATCCCATAGCGATGGCTTTGAAGGGAACCAGAACTTGGTCGTGGTACATTCCTAGTACGGCGTCAAATTTTGTATCGAAGCCTTGTCCGAAGAATCCGTCTGCAGGGTATGGACCCTTAACGATGGCGTCTTTTGACTGTGCGGCTTCAATGGCAGGTGCAATAATGTCCTGTTCTTCTTTACCGATCGTACCCATCTCACCGGCATGTGGGTTGAGGCCTAGTACAGCAATAGTAGGTTTTACCTTTCCGAAGTCGCGCTTAAGACTGTGCTTGAGCACTTCAATGGCCTTGGTGATTTTTTCCTGTGAGAGGGATGAAGCAACTTCACTGATCGGAATGTGACCGGTGACTGTAGCTACTTTTAATTGGTCCGAGGTGAGAATCATCAGTACTTCGTTCTCAAAAGCCGCCGCTAGATGGCCCGTGTGCCCTGAGAAACCTTCGACCGTAGCTGCGATATTGTGCTTGTTGATGGGAGCAGTAACGATCGCATCAATCTTTCCTTCTTTCGCTGCTTCAATCGCCGCATCAATACTCTTCAACGCATAGGCGCCACTAACGTCAGTAGGCGTGCCTAAATGCAATTCCACGTTGTCTTCCCAAACGCTGAGTAGGTTGTTTTTNCCTTCTCGAACATCGTCTAACGTATCGCAAATACGGAAATTGAAATCGCGTTTGTCGATAGCGTTTCTATGGTAGGAGGCGAGCTTCCCTGAACCGAATACCACAGGAGTACAGAGGTCCAGAATCGATTCGTTTTCCAGCGTTTTTATAATGACCTCTAAACCGATGCCGTTCAAATCACCCACGGTAATGCCGATGGTTGGCTTGACCAATTCTGTCGGCTCGTCATAGGCCAATTCCTTGCTGCTGAAATCAACATTACTCAACTCAGAGCGCTTGTCCATTTCTTGCTTTAGGTCTTCAGAAACTTCACCTGCCTTAACTTCTTTCACCGGGCCTTTTGGCTTGCGGTTTTTGTTGCGGTTTCTACCACGGCCTCGGCCTTCAGACTCGCCCTGACGAGCGTTGTCTTTTTGGCCGTTACCTTGATCCTTCGCTACCGATTGATCTGCTGAGTGTTCTTGCGAACCATCCTCTTTAGGCTTGCGGTCCCCACGAGGTTTACGATTTCTAGGCTTGCGATTTCTTCCGCCTTCCTTGTTTGGTTGACCGTCTCCTTTGTTTTCAGGAGCTGCGCCTCCAGCGGCCTGATCTGTAGTCTGGCCATCTTCGCTCTTCGGCTTGCGGTTGTTGCTTCTATTGCGACCACCTCTGCGTCTGCGGTTTTGATCCTTTTTAGCATCATCTCCGCCACCGCTCGGTTGCTTTGGACTTTGGTCTTGTGTATCGCTCATATTACTTGTTGCTTAGGAAGTCGAAGAGTAGACGTACGCCTATCCCTGTTCCTCCTTCGATTTGATAGCCAACGCGCTTGCTCAAGAAAGCAGGGCCAGCTATGTCTAAATGAATGTACGGGTAATCGGTGAAGTGCTCCAAAAATTTACCCGCGGTAATAGCTCCAGCCTCTGCTCCACCGATGTTTTTTAGATCAGCGATTGGGCTTTTGAGCAATTCCTTGTATTCGTCCCAGAACGGGAACTCGACGATGCGTTCGCGCACTTTATCGCCGCTTTTTTGTAAAAGCTCCATTTCAGATGTTGGCGCATTACCCATACCTACAATNGCGTAGCGTCCGATCGCGCGGGCAGCAGCACCAGTTAGGGTAGCTAGGTCAATAACCAATTCCGGCTTGTAGCGTTTCGCATACACCAGTGCGTCAGATAATATCAAACGGCCTTCTGCATCGGTATTTAAAACTTCCACAGTCGTTCCGTCAGAAATAGTGATCACATCACCTGGTGTAACTGCATTCCCGCCAGGTCTATTGTCTGTTGCTGGAACCAATCCGATAACATGCACCGGGAGGTTGGCTTCCGCAACGGCACTCATCGTACCGATCACAGCTGCGGCACCGCCCATATCACTTTTCATAGTGTCCATGAAGTTAGATGGCTTGAGGCTCAAACCACCGGTATCATAAACAACGCCTTTACCGACGAGCACGATAGGCTGGTCATTCGTTGCGTTTTTAGGCTTGTGCTCCATGATGATGAACGTCGGTGGTTCTGGTGAACCCGTATTCACAGCGAGGAGACCGCCCATTTTTAAGCTTTCAATCTGTTTTTTCTCGAGTACTTCAATGCTGAAACCGTGACGCTTGGCAGCTTCTTTTGCTTGGTTGGCAAGATCCGTTGCGGACAGGTCAATCACTGGAGTATTCACTAAATCACGAGCAAACAAAGTCCCCATTGTTGCATAAGCAATAGCACGCATTGCTGGTGTATCGGCATTTTCAACAAAGATTTGTACCAGGGTATTGCGACGTTTTTCGCGGTCGCCGAAGTATCGTAGGAATTGGTAGTTTCCTAAAATAAGTCCTTCTGAAACCTCTTCTGAATAAGCGCCGAACAGTGCGATGCGGTCCTCATTGTATCCGTTCACCTTCGTGCTCAATGCGTTTCCTGCCTGGCGCATTTTCTCAGCTCGCTCTTCAGCGCTGAGGTCTTTAGTTGTTTGGTACGCCCAAAGCGTGTGTTCGCCTAGAGAAAATTCGAACCACTTTTCGTTCGCGTTTTCAGGGTATCGTGCCAAACGCGCTTTAGCGTCCGCAGTTAAATACGGGGCCAATTCTTCTTGTTTAGCGTAAACAACTGCCTTAGGTCCGTTGTATTCAGAGGTATATGTTGTGATTTTCATGTGAATGAGAATTTAGAGTCAAATGTACTATTTTAACCAACCATAAAGAATAACCATGTTTACTGGAATCATAGAAAATCTCGGGAAAGTTGCTAAGGTAGAGCGCAGCGGGGGAAATTTAGAATTGTACGTCGAAAGTACGCTTGCTTCGGAATTAAAAATTGATCAAAGCGTAGCCCACAATGGCATCTGTCTGACCGTCGTTGAGATTTTTGGAGATCGCACCTATCGCGTTACGGCGATTGATGAGACGATCGCTAAGACGAACATTGGTGATTTGCAGGAGGGTTCACTTGTAAATGTGGAGCGTTGCATGATGATGAATGCGCGACTAGACGGACACATCGTCCAGGGCCATGTAGACCAAATAGGCGTGTGTGAGCAGGTCGTTGAGGAAGACGGATCGTGGATATTCACCTTCAGCTATGATCCTTCTCTCGGAAATGTGACGGTGGAAAAAGGATCAATTACAGTGAATGGAACTTCGCTAACCGTAGTAAACTCAACCGAGGGCGGCTTTAGTGTTGCCATTATTCCATACACGTATGAGCACACTGTTTTCCATACCATTTCAAAAGGCACTCGTGTTAACTTAGAATTTGATATCATTGGAAAGTATGTAGCTCGCATGATCGAAGGATACCGCAAGTAGCCAGTATATAATATGTCTGAAAAAATAAATATCGGCGTACTAGATGATGAGCGAATCGCTGTAGACGGGCTCGTCAAGCTTTTACAGAAGCAGCTAGATCAAGCTGAAGTTCGGGGATTCCAGTACCACCAGCAATTTCTTGCATGGGTAGAAGAGGTGCGCCCTGAATTAGTCTTTCTAGACATGGAAATGCCGAGTTCTTCAGGNCTGAAAATNGCTAAGCAAATCAAAGAGAAAGTAGGAAGTATTGTCTTCGTAACGGCACACTCTCACTATAGCTTAGAAGCCTTTGATACTGCAGTGGATTATATATTGAAGCCTGTAGCACCCAGTAGAATAAAACAATGTTTACAAAAACTAGGTAGACTTCAACCGGTTACCGTTTTTGAGGATCGTTATGTCAGACTTCCGATAAGAGGCTCATTCAGCTCGATTAAAGAGGTTGAAATCTTGATGTTACGTGGTCAACGCAATTATACGGAGGTTGTATTAGCGAATGGGGAAAGTCACTTAGTGGCGCGAACACTGAAGAATTTTTCAGAAGTCCTCAGTGATCGATTTTGGCGCGTCCATAAAAGCGTCATTATCAGGAGTGATGCGATAAAAGAAATTCATTGGGGTGTAAAGCCGCATATTGAGCTAGAGGGAAATCACACGGTTGAAGCATCTAAGACGAGATTACATGAGTTGGGTCTTAAAGCGTAGTTTCTTCATTGTTTTTAGCATTCTGTTGCTGATTCGTTGTACCGATGAATATCAAGAATTGCCTCCGCAAGTCAGCTTTATATTGAGTTTAGAGCGAGGAAATGATCAACGAGAGAAAATATTAGCAGATGTTGTGTCTGATAATAATACCCGTGTAGCGGCNTGGGGAAATATACTTCGTGCTCAAGATAAAATCTTAGAAAATCAATTTCTCGAGTCATTACCTTATCTCGAGCAGGCTGAATTTTTATTTCGCGAATTTGAAGATGATACAGAGGGACTTGCTCGTGCCTTATATTTTAAAGCCCATGTGTATTGGAGCTTAGGAGCGGTGTCGGAAGGGGTTTTGTCTTTTTCACAGGAGGCCGTATCTCTTGTGGGAGATGGTAGATGGGCTACGTATTTAGGTAATCAGTCTACCTACCTATTGGAATTAGGCAGGTATGACGAAGTGCTCGCGATAAGTGATACGTTATTGCCCATTTTCAAGAGCAACAACTCGAATCTTGCCGAGGCCTTGGCGGTTCGTGTCACGGCATTAAATGCGCTTGACCCTGATTTTGACCAACGAGATTCATTGGTAAGTATTATTGTCCGTGACCAAAGGTCTATCTCGGTTCCGGTAGATCGGAAACACGTTTATGAAAGGTTGTTAGACCTTGGTGTACTTCAAAATGCGGACCTTTCTGCAGCACTCGATTTTGCTATTAAAAACAAATACGTCATCCTAGAGGCTAAGGTTCGAGACCAATTGTCTTACGAAGACTTTCCGGAAACATCTCCAGATCAAGTCGATAGTTTGCGCGACGCCGCTTTTGTAAGGGCGTTAAATAGGTCTGAAAACACGAATCAGAAGTTTCTTCAATATGAATTGGCAAGTAGCGTAAGAAATGTTGAGCGAAAGCGTGAGCAAGCTGCGTTTAGAAGACAGACGTACGTATTTATTTTTGGTGCCTTTCTTATTGGTATTGTTGTAGTGTATGTGTTTTTTCGAAATCGAAATCAGATTAAGCAGGAGCGTTTGAGAGCACAGGACGCACGTTTGATATTAGAAAGTTACAAGAATAAGATTCGTCCACACTTTTTATTCAATCAGCTCAACAACGTAAGTAGTTTCTTAAGTCAAGATAAGGTAGTGGATGCACAAGAGTATATTGGTCTGCTTAGCGTGCATCTAAGATCGCTATTGGAAGCTGATAAATCGGACAACACGCGAGTAGCTTTAGAGCTAGATAGACTGGAGAATTTTATAGCTCTCCAGCGTTTAAGTACGTTTCCAGACGTTGAGGTTCGTATACATTGCATGTCGAACGTTAGCTCTCAAAAAATACCTTCGGGACTCTTGCAGCCCTTGTTAGAGAACAGCTATAAATACGCTGCAAATGCTCGTCAAGAGGGTGTTTATATCGAGGTACGGGCTCAAAAAGAAGGAAACCTACTTGTTTTAGAAGTTGAAGATAGTGGATACGGTTTTTTGGAGCGAACTCCAGGAACGGGCAGCGGTTTGTCTTTGATAAAAGAGCGAATTGACTTTAACAGCAAAAACAGTAAAACTCCCTCGTACTGGAGTATAGATATACACTTCGGAAAACAAAAAAGCATCGTGAAAATCACGATGCCTTTTCAACACGACTAAATCATAGCCTAGGTGTATTGGTTTGTTTGATGCTGTAAACATACTTGTATACTGTTTACCAGCCATCATGAATTTATCGTAGCGCGTCTAAACTTATCGTAGCGCTTATGAGCTTATCCTAACTCATGTTTCGGCATTTCTGTATTATGTAACTCATATGATGTCAATATGTATCAAAACAAATTGATCACATGTTTCCTCCACACAGCATAACACCTACTTTTTCGGAATCACTATGTTTTAAAACAGCTGCTACCCCGGCGGCGGCAGAGGGCTCGATGTACTGTTTGGTTCTTGAAACAACGATATCCCAAGCGCTTTTCAATTCTTCTTCGCTCAGTAATTCGATGCGATGAACACGTTCGAGAATAATTGGAAAGTTCTTATGTCCCAAAGAAGTTCGAAGACCGTCGGCAATGGTTTTTGGATTATTCACGGGGGTCCAAACTCCAGTAGTGAAACTGGTCCATGCGTCGTTTGCTCCTTGAGGTTCACATCCTACGACTTTGCCGTTTCCAAAGTAATGATTCGCTAGTGCAGCACCGGCAAGTAGTCCGCCGCCACCTACAGGGATGAATAATGTTTCTAAATCATGCGGTGCGTCTTGGAGCAGTTCTAGTGTTGCTGTGGCTTGCCCTGCGATGGTGTCGTAATTATCGTAGGGGTGTATCAGAACAGCCCCCGTTTGCTCTTGAATAAGGGCGGCTGTAGCTTCTCTTGCCTGT
>JGI26082J51739_10002585_pt1 | contig 10999 bp, 7 predicted proteins | sample SaaInl5LU_22_DNA_FD_51739 | JGI IMG/M metagenome (IMG submission 51739)
GCTGCAGCTTTTGCGCCGCCTGGGGAGCTGGAGTTGGCTGCTTTTTCGGCGGGTAATGACGTGTTGTTGTTCCCCATGGATGTGCCAGAGGCAACGAAAGCCTTCCAAAATGCACTTGCAACGGATAAGGTTTCGATTAAATCCCTAGACGAGCGAGTCAGAAGAATTTTAGTGGCAAAGTCAAATTGCAGGGCCTATACGGATTGGCTTGAAGCGAAAAAGTCGGCCGATCCTACTCTGATAACCTCAGACCACGGTTCTTTTGAAAGAGAAGATAATAACCAAAGAGTGTCGTTTAATCTGATCCGAAATGCAGCGACTTTATTANAAACCGGCAGTGCTTCCTTTCCCATTAAAAATCTAGAGCAAAACTTTATTCACATCGCCATCGGCGATTTTGAATCTGCAGGAACGGTTAAGCAATATCTTGACCGCTACAAGGAAATGCCCCATCACCATGGGGTTGATGTGGACGATCAGGAAATGGCATCCAAAGACGCCTTTGTGGTTACCTTCCATCAAGATGTCAAGAACCCATGGAGACGATACAAACTGGAGGCGTATGAGAAAGAGCTACTCGATCGTTTGGCAGCTACTGGCAAACCCGTATACATTTTACATTTTGCCAATCCTTATGGGGTTTTGAGTTACCCAAGTTTGGGAGAAAACGTCCGTGTTTTAGTCATGTATGAGAACGATGAATACGCCCAGCTTTTGGCACCACAGTTCTTGTTTGGAGCACGTGAGACCAGGGGCTTATTACCGGTAGATTTAAACCATTGGGGAAAGACCGGTGATGGCGAGAAAACGGAGGAGTTACTTCGATTGAAGTACGGTATCCCTTTTGAGGTAGGCCTTGATGCGGGGCCTTTAAATCGTATCGATTCTACCGTAGCGCATGCCATCGCAGCAGGTGCAACACCCGGCGCGCAGGTATTGGTCGCGCGACATGGAACGGTAGTTTATTCCAAATCTTTTGGTTCACAGACCTATCCGAAGTCTAAGCCGGTGGAGTGGACCGACCTTTATGATATTGCCTCTGTGACCAAGATTACGGCGACGCTTCCGGGAATCATGAAATGGTACGAGAAACAGCCGTTACTCTTAAAATCGACCTTAGGTAATCATACAGATCGGTTAAAGGGCACTGACAAAGAAAAATTGGTTTTCGAAGATGTCCTTGCACACCAAAGTGGCTTGCAATCTTGGATTCCCTTTTATTGGTCTACCATTGAAAATGATAGTGTAAAGTCGTATTGGTACACATCAAGTCCGGTTGAGGGGTATAATGAGGTAGTCCAAGGGATGTATTTGCGTTCGAGCATTCGCGATACCATGTTCGCAATGTTGGCCGCTAGCCCGCTGGAAGGAACGGACTACCGCTATTCCGATCTAGGGTATTATTTGTTTCAAGAAATGTTAGAGGAACGATTCAATGAACCGCTTGACCAGTGGGTTTCGAATACATTTTACAGCCCTATGGGCGCAGATCGTTTAACATACAATCCCTTAGCAGCAGGATTTTCTAAAAGCGAGATTGTCCCTACTGAGGTAGATGGTTATTGGCGTAATACAACGGTTCACGGTACGGTTCACGATATGGGGGCAGCAATGATGAATGGTGTTGCGGGCCATGCGGGATTGTTTGCAAATGCCAACGATTTAGCGAAAATGATGCAGATGTATTTGAACGGTGGCTACTACGGTGGGCATCGCTATTTTCAGGAACGAACTATAGATGTATTCAGTCGTTGTGCCTTTTGTGAATTGCAGAACAGACGTGGCTTAGGTTTTGATCGGAAGCAATTGGAGGATGGGCCAGGCCCCAGTTGTACTTGTGCATCTGAACAAAGTTTTGGTCATACGGGTTTTACAGGTACAATGGTTTGGATCGACCCGAAAGAAGACTTGCTCTATATTTTTCTGAGCAATAGAACTTTTCCGGATGCTGAGAATTGGAAACTCAGCAAATTGGACGTTCGAACCGATATACAAGAGTACCTTTACGACGCCCTTAAATAAGAGAAAAACCTTAGCCGCATGAAAATTGGAATTGTTTGTTATCCTACCTACGGTGGATCAGGAGTGGTTGCCACGGAATTAGGAATTCAATTGGCTAAAAAAGGCCATGAAATACACTTCATCACCTATAGTCAACCCGTCCGACTTGATATTCTAGAGCCGAATATCTTTTACCACGAAGTGAATGTGCACGATTATCCGCTGTTTGAATACCAGCCCTATGAACTGGCGCTGAGTTCAAAAATGGTCGATACCGTCTTAACAGAAGGTATTGAATTATTGCACGTTCATTATGCCATTCCTCATGCCTATGCGGCATATATGGCCAAAAAAATACTGCTTGAAAANGGCAAATATTTGCCGGTAGTCACAACACTTCATGGGACGGATATAACCCTCGTGGGTAAGAATCCTTCTTACAGGCCTGCAGTAACGTTTTCGATCAACAAGAGTGATGTTGTCACAAGCGTGAGCGAGAGTTTAAAGAAAGATACCTTGAGCTCTTTTGTGATAAAAAATGAGATCGAGGTAATACCAAATTTCATCGATATCGATCTCTATCAAGTTGAAGAAGAGTGTAATAGGGCGCAAATAGCTCCCAACAATGAGCGGATTGTTATTCATATTTCCAATATGCGTGAGCTGAAGCGTATTCCGGATGTCATTTCCATTTTCCACCGTATTCAGAAGGAAGAAGATGCCATATTATTAATGCTCGGTGATGGACCTGAACGAGAGCGGGCGGAACAACAAGTTCGAGACTTGGGTATAGCTGATAAGGTGAAGTTTTTAGGTAAAACTACGGAGGTGCGCAGACTGCTTTGTATGAGTGACCTTTTCCTGCTAACATCGGAAAATGAGAGTTTCGGTTTAGTCGCTCTTGAAGCGATGGCTGCGAAGGTACCTGTGATTAGCTCAAATGCTGGTGGTATTCCGGAAGTAAACGTGCATGGTGTCACCGGATATTTGGCATCACCAGGCGCAGTTGAAGAAATGGCAACTTACAGTTTGTCGCTGTTACAAGACGACGAAAAATTAGCCCAGTTCAAGCAGCAGGCTTTCGAACATGCGAAGAAATTCTCAATTGAAAAGATTGTTCCCATGTACGAAGCTGCCTATGAAAAAGCCCTTATGGCCATTTGGTAGTCTTGTTTGAGACATGATTTTATGTCGTTTTCGAATCGCAAAAAAAATGGCGCAATTTTTTCTGCTCAGCGGCGATAAAAGATATTTATCCCCCAATTCGCTTTGTTTTGTACCCCTCTTTTTGCAAAAATTCAGTGGCTTTGTCGCGAACATTGCCTTGAAGGATGATTTCTCCGTCTTTGCTACTTCCTCCAACGCCGCAATGTTGTTTCAATGATTTACCTAAAGCTTTAAGTTCTTCGTCGCTACCCATAAATCCTTTAATAAGCACGACCTGCTTACCACCACGTCCCTTCTTTTCAAAATATAATTCGAGCAGTTGATCGCCAGGGTCCAATTGGTCTGCAGCTACGCTGTCAAATACAGGAGGTTCAAATTCTGGATTCGTACTAAAGACAAAGCCGCCTAAGTCCTCTAAATTGATTTTCTTTGGTCTATTCTTTTTAGCCATATCTATGAGCCGCTACATTTCTAGTCTTAGTAATCCAAAAGTAAAGGAGATTGTCCAATTAGTCTCTAAAAGTAAAGTGCGTAAAGTCTTTGGCGTTTGTATCGTAGAAGGACGACGAGAAGTAGACCGTGCACTTGCTTGTAATTGGGAGATGAAAGAGCTCTGGACGCTCGAAAATACCGAGCCTGTGGCGGGTGTTCCAGATACGGTTGACCGGTATGAAGTATCCGCTAAAGTTTATGAGAAGATCGCATACCGTGATTCTACGGAAGATGTTGTTGCAGTTTTTTACCGTCCGGATGGCAGTTTTGCGTCCCGATCGAAGGTTTTGGAGGCCGCGAGTCTCATCGTTGTTGTCGAAGGCATCGAGAAACCTGGAAATCTTGGTGCAATTATGCGCACGGCTTTGGCCGCAGGCGCCGGAGCGATTGTTCTAGCTGATCCTGCCTTGGATCCTTTTGGCCCGAATGTCGTGCGTAACGCTACAGGCGCTTTGTTCGAACTCCCAATTTTCATGGGATCTAGCGACCAAGTGCAGCAATGGTTAATGGAAAGTGGCTTCACAAGTTATATTACGCACATGCACGAGAACGCCACGGCGATGTATGATGTGAAATGGGCGAATAAATCGGCAATAATTGTTGGCGAGGAAAGTAAAGGACTCTCTGCGGATTGGTTGAATAAAGGCTTTGAGAACATCATCATACCTATGGCAGGCAGAGCCGTGGACAGTCTAAATGTGAGCGTGGCTGCAGCCGTTTTGCTGTATCAGTGTGCGGGATCGCAAAAGAATTAGGGTAGGTCTGAAAAAGATACGGTCCGCCGAAGCGGACCGTATACCAAACCAATAAACCTAAGCTACCCTTTCGGGTACCTCTCAAAGATAACGAGATAACATAGCTTTTGATGAAGATTTTCCTGAAATTAAAACGTTTTGATGCGCCTACGTATTTGTAAAGTGTATACTTTTTGCTCAAAAGTGTCTCGATTGAGACTATTGTTTCAAGTGTGTTTCCAGCGCTTCAGCGGTAGGACTTTCGCTAACTTTAATTAGTTGATCTGGAGGGCCGGAATAAAGTAATTGTCCGCCTAATTCACCACCTTCTGGGCCAATCTCAATCACATGGTCACAGCGTTGTATGACGTCCAAATCGTGTTCGATAACGATAACCGTATGTCCTAGGTCAACCAATTCGTTAAAAGCACGAAGTAACTTTTTTACATCGTCAAAATGAAGCCCCGTCGTGGGTTCATCAAACAAGAACAGTGTCTTACCATTCTTAATCCCCTTTGATAGGAAAAAGGCCAATTTTACCCGCTGTGCTTCGCCACCACTCAACGTTGAGCTGCTTTGACCAACATGTGCGTACCCCAATCCTACATCTTGCAACGGTTGAAGTTTGTTTGAAATTTTCCGCTCATTGTGTGCGGCAAAGAATCCGATGGCTTCATCAATGGTACAATCCAAGATGTCAGAAATAGTTTTACCGTGAAACTTTATCTCTAGTATTTCTGCTTTAAAGCGTTTACCGTTGCACGTTTCGCATGGCAGGTGCACATCCGCCATAAACTGCATTTCAATGGTCACTTCACCTTCACCCTTGCAGGCGTCGCATCTGCCGCCGTCTGTATTAAAGCTAAAGTGCTTTGCCTTGTAACCTCTTATGCGGGCCAATTCTTCACTCGCAAAAAGATTTCTAATATCGTCGTAAGCCTTGAGGTACGTCACTGGATTAGATCTCGAGGATTTGCCTATGGGATTCTGATCCACCATCTCCACATGTTGAATCGCATCCAAATCGCCTTTTAACGCTTTGTGAATTCCCGGCCGTTCTCCGACCATTTCTAGATGTTTTTTGAGTGCCGGATAGAGTATTTGTTTAATGAGTGTACTCTTGCCAGATCCGCTCACGCCTGCTACTACACTAAATACTCCTAACGGGAATGAAATGTCAAAACCTTTAAGATTGTGTTGGCGCACACCTTCTAAAATAATTTCACCCGTCGCTTTTCTTAATGCCTGCGGTATAGGAATTTGCTGAGTACCGTTTAAATAAGCAGCAGTTAAAGATGTTGGATGACTCAAAACGTCTTGTGGCAGACCAGCGGCTATGATTTCTCCACCCAGATTTCCAGCTGCTGGGCCTATATCAATGAGGAAGTCTGCCGCGCGCATAAATGCTTCTTCGTGTTCAACAACGACTACGGTATTCCCATTATCGCGCAAAGCTTGAATTACGGTGATAAGTTGTTGCGCATCCTTAGGGTGCAGGCCGATGCTCGGTTCATCTAAAATATAGAGCGAGCCTACAAGCGAAGAGCCCAGAGATGTGGCCAATTGAATCCGTTGGCTTTCTCCACCGCTTAGAGTACTAGATATCCGGTTTAAGGTAAGGTAGGGTAGGCCTACAGAAATGAGAAAGTCAATCCGCGTGGTGATTTCCGTGAGCAACCGCTTTGCGATACTGGCGTCTTGCTCGTCCAACTTCAGTTCTTGGAAGAAGACCTTGAGCTTGCGAAGCGGAAGTTCGACTAAATCGCTAAGTGACTGAGTTCCCACTTTGACATAATTCGCTTCGGGCTTTAGTCTTTTGCCTTTACAAGTGGTACAATCCGTTTTTCCGCGATAGCGGCTCAACATGACGCGAAACTGAATCTTATAGCTTTTACTCTCGAGATGTTTGAATAGAGCATTGATGCCTTTGACACCTTTAGCCCCGTCCCAGAGCAAGGCTTTTTCCTCATCTGTTAGATCGATGTAAGGGCGATGCACGGGAAAATTATGCGCTGAAGCACCTAGGATGAACTTATCCTTCCATTTACCCATAGTTTCCCCCTTCCATGGCGCAATACAGCCTTCGTAGACACTTAAATGCGGGTTTGGTATAACAAGGTCTTCATCAATGCCCATAGTGCTCCCGAAGCCCTCGCATTTTGGACAGGCCCCTAAAGGGTTATTGAAGCTAAATAAATGCAACGTAGGTTCCGTGAAGCTGATGCCATCAAGTTCAAACAGGCTATTGAATACCATTGTGGGCTTTTCGTCCATAAAGCGCAATTCACACTCGCCGCGTCCTTCGTAAAATGCCGTCTGAATGGAGTCTTGTAGACGGTAGTCGTTGTCTTCGTCGTTATGCCGCACAACGGCACGGTCGACCACCAATTGAATCTTCTCCGCTGCATAGGTGTTTTCTTCAAGAACCTCTTCAATACTGACGATGGTTCCATCCACTAAAATTCGTGCAAACCCTTGCTGTGATAAAATGGACAAATGTTCGAGCGTAGTTCGGTCCTTAAAAGTCACTGGGGCTGTAATCAGGAACCGAGTGCCTTCGTCGAGCCGGTGAATGGTTTTCATGACATCACTTACGTTGTGCCGTTTAACTAGTGCACCAGAGACCGGACTGTAGGTCTTTCCAATTCTTGCAAACAGCAATTTTAGGTAATCGTAAATTTCCGTCGTTGTACCAACAGTTGATCGCGGATTTCGACTACTTACCTTCTGTTGAATGGCCACAGCTGGTGGAATTCCTTTGATGTATTCAACTTTAGGTTTATCTAATTTCCCTAAAAATTGACGGGCATATGCGCTTAGACTCTCCACATATCGGCGCTGTCCCTCGGCGAAAAGTGTATCAAAGGCCAGCGAACTCTTCCCAGAACCACTTACACCGGTGATCACAACCAGTTGGTTTCTAGGAATATTAACGCTCACATCCTTGAGGTTGTGAACTGCGGCACGTTTGATTTCTATGTGTGTTGTCATAATGTAGGGTGGAGGGCAAACGACAAATTTAACCGAATTGGAACAGTTTTTGTTTCTTTACTAGTATATTCACAGCAGAATTAATCATAAAAACACTTCGCCTATAGAACGACCGTTACGCTAAATCCTTTATTATGAACATAGGAAAGCTAGCAGACCACGAATTAGTGGCGTGTTACCGTAATGGTCAGGAAATTGCTCTAGAAGTGTTGATTCGTCGTCACAAAAAGCGAATCTTTCTCCAGATTTACAGTAAAGTACAGGACCGTGAAATTGCTGACGACTTGTTTCAAGAGACGTTTATCAAGATCATCCGTTCGTTGCGTAAGTCCAATTATGAGGAAAAAGGCAAATTTTTGCCTTGGGCCTTGCGAGTGGCTAACAATACTACGCTAGATCATTTCCGTCGCGAATCGCGCAAGAAGGAAGTAAGAACGAGCGGGGAATACACGGTTTTCGATACCTATGGGGAATCCGATCAGCCCATGGAGGCTGCGCTTATTGAGGCTCAAATCAATGAGGATCTACACCGATTGATTGATGCATTGCCTGAAGAACAGCGCAAGGTTTTGGAACTGCGTATTTTTTGTGGCTACAGTTTCAAGGACATTGCGGAAGAGACGGATGTTAGTATAAATACCGCGCTAGGCCGCATGCGATATGCGATCACCAATATTCAAAAGCTCATGGTAACCCACAATATCAGTCTAGAAGGGTAAATTATTTGCGTTGGATATACGAATGGTTTTGGTCGTTGCGTTATGTCATAGTAATCTTAAAAGTGTCGCTATGGCCAAAACACTACCTTATGAAAATCTGGACGTGGATGCGTCTGAAAAAAACATCCAATTTTTACTTACGTACAGTAAAGTTACAGCTAGCATTAGGCTAGAAAATCAACTAGAGGAATTAGAATTTCTTTACCAAAATTAAAAAAGCCCGCTTTTAGCGGGCTTTTTTAATTTTAGTTGGCGACATCTGAGAAAAATTTGAGCCGTAATAATTGCAATTCGTTTTCGTCGTAATCTTCTCCGAACTCCTCGAGCAATTCCATCATAGAACCGCTTTCACACTCTTCTGTGAGAAAATCGAACACCTCTTCAATGCTTTCTTCATCCATAATGTCTTCGAGGTAGTAATCGATATTGATTTTCGTGCCGCTTTGAACAATACGGTCCATTTCATCAATAAGGTCTTGCATTTTGAGCCCCTTTGCACTTGCAATGTCTTCTAGCGGCAACTTGCGATCGGTACTTTGAATAATATACACCTTAAGCGCACTCTTATTAGCAACGCTTTTGAATATCATGTCCTGCGGCCGGTCTATATCGTTTTCCGCTACATAAGCACTAATCGCCTCTACAATTGAACTTCCATACTTCTTGGCTTTACCTTCACCTACACCTTGCACATTTTTTAACTCGTCCAGACTGCAAGGGTAAATTGTAGCCATTTCACTCAAGGAATTTTCCGCAAATACAGCATATGGCGGCACACCTTTTTGCTGTGCAATTTTCTTTCGTAGGTCCTTGAGAATACCAAAAAGTACACTATCCATTGCAACAACTTTCTTCGTTTCGTTTGCGCCGCTATTAAGTTGCTGGTAATTTAATTCTTTGCGCACTTTAAAGGCTTTGGGGAGTTTCCCTTTGTTTCCTTTTTCAGTGACGTGAACGGTTCCGTAGGATTCTATATTTTTTTCGAGGTACCTGCGAATAATTCCCTGGCGAATGACAGCACGCAGATGACTCTCTGTTTTGTCCTTTTGAATAGCCCAGGTTTTCAATGTTTCTGCATCATTTTGAACAAGAACGGCGGTTTTATTTCCGCGGAGTATGTTGATGACTTCTGAAGTTTTGAATTTTCCGTGGGTTTCATTCACACAAGCAATAACGTCGAGGAGCTCTGCGCTGGCATCTACTTTTTCACGCGGATGGCGGCAGTTGTCGCACATCTTTTCACAGTCGTCTTCATGGAATTCTTCCCCGAAGTAATGCAGTAGACCTCTTCTTCGGCAAGTCGCGGCTTCAGCGTAACCAGTCGCCTCTTCTAGCAGTTGACGTCCAATTTCTTGCTCGCTGACAGGCTTTTTACTCAAAAACTTTTGTAGTCGTTCGATATCCTTTATGTCGAAGTAAGTGATACACGTACCCTCACCGCCATCCCGACCGGCTCGGCCGGTCTCCTGGTAGTAGCTCTCTAAGCTTTTTGGCATATCGTAGTGCAATACAAAGCGCACATCGGGTTTGTCAATACCCATTCCAAAAGCTATTGTTGCGACTATCACATCGCAGTCTTCATTCAAAAAGGCATCTTGATGTTTGATGCGCTTGGCGCTTTCTAGTCCTGCATGATAAGGAAGAGCATTGATCCCGTTGATTTGGAGATGTTCAGCAAGATCCTCTACTTTTTGGCGTGATAAACAATAGACGATAGCACTCTCACCAATGTTCTGACTGAGTAGTTTAATGATATCATGGTCAATATCACGCTTTGGTCGTACTTCGTAATAAAGATTAGGCCGGTTGAAACTAGATAGGAAGATGCTGGGTTCTTCCATGCCCATGGTCTTGATGATATCTGCCTGAACCTTAGGTGTTGCAGTAGCTGTAAGGGCAATGACCGGTTTACGACCTAATGCTTTTACACTGTGCTTGATCGTTCTGTAGTCTGGTCGGAAATCATGCCCCCATTCTGAAATACAATGCGCCTCGTCTATGGCGAAGAAACTAATTTCTATCTCTTTGAGTAATTCGATGTTACTCGCCTTATTCAGCGATTCCGGAGCTACGTAAAGAAGTTTAGTCAGCCCCGCTCTCAAGTCGGCGTGCACCTGCTCCATTTCTTTTTTCGTCAAAGAACTATTTAGAACGTGAGCAACGCTGTCTTTTTCAGAATAGCCTCTTATGGCATCGACCTGATTTTTCATCAGTGCGATAAGGGGACTAACAACTATAGCAGTGCCTGGGCTTACCAAAGCAGGGAGTTGGTAGCACATACTCTTTCCTCCGCCCGTTGGCATGATGACAAAAGTATCCTTGCCGGTAGCGATACTCTCTATAATGGCCTGTTGATTTCCTTTAAATCCTGAAAAACCGAAATAGGTCTTTAAATGGTCTTCCCAGTTCACCGACATAAGCGTGTGGTTTGTTCCCTTTTAATATACGCCAATTTTCAGCGGATTGTGAAGGTACTACAGATTGTTTTTCGGATTTTTGGGCTTTCAAAGAATCTATGAACACTGCGAACACCAAAAATTCAATGAGTTTTCTGGAGCACCTCGGGGAGCTTCGTTGGCATCTAATGCGCAGCTCATTAGCGATTCTTTTGTTTTCGGTCGTTGCGTTCATGAATAGGGCCATCGTTTTTGACCAATTGATTTTTGGACCTAAACAGCCTGATTTCTTGACCTACCGCTTTTTCTGTTGGTTGTCCAGTTATATAGGTGGTGAAGTTTTCTGTTTTGATGAAGTTCCTTTTGAGCTTTTAAACATGCGCATGAGTGGGCAGTTTCAAATGCACTTGTGGGTATCATTAGTCGCAGGCGTAATTGTCGCTTTCCCTTATGTTTTTTGGGAGATTTGGCGATTTGTAAAGCCAGGATTGCATGAAAC
>JGI26082J51739_10002588_pt1 | contig 10994 bp, 8 predicted proteins | sample SaaInl5LU_22_DNA_FD_51739 | JGI IMG/M metagenome (IMG submission 51739)
TCGAGCTTTGCGCCGAACATTGTGATGTTTATCTCATGTGGCCGGAGACTCGGGAAGATTTGAGCCAAAGGATGCAGGCGGTACATGCACGGGCAGAGACCCATGGCCGGAGGTTGGATTACGGTTTGCGCGTGCATATGATCGTGCGCGACACCGAGCAAGAAGCGCGCGAATTTGCGCAAGAATTGGTTTCCAAGCTCGATGATGAAACCGGAAGCGCCATCCGCAACCGGGCCTGGACAGCGGATCCTATGGGGTTTCGCGGCAAGCACGGAACCGTGACTTGGCTGATATGGACGGGTTTATCGAGCCGCATCTGTGGACCGGAGTGGGGCGTGCACGCTCGGGTTGTGGCGCGGCCCTTGTCGGATCTGCGGATCAAATATTGTCCGAGCTCGAAGCCTACCAGAAGATGGGGATGCGCTCATTTATTTTTTCTGGCTATCCGCATTTGGAAGAATGTGACTATGTTGGCAAGCTGGTCTTGCCGCATATGGCAACCTGTTCTTTGCCGCATGAATATGGGCGCGTGCCTCATGAAACCCCTGCAACCCCACTTGGAAATGGACCCCGCGTGTAATGGAACGAATTTCACTGACTGAGACTGTGGCGTTGAGCCGTTTGATTTATGGCATGTGGCGTTTGGCAGATGACAGCGACACCAGCCCGAGCCATGTGCAGGCGAAGATTGAGACCTGTTTGGCACAGGGCATCACAACGATGGATCAAGCGGATATCTATGGCGGATATGAGGCGGAGGAGCTGTTCGGAAAGGCTTTGCGCGCGGCGCCGCATCTGCGCGATCAAATCGAAATTGTGACCAAATGCGATATTCTCGTTGGCGCCGGGCGCTATGCCAGCACGCGGGTGAAACACTATGATACGTCAGCGGCGCATATTGCCGCCTCGATTGATCACTCATTGCGCCTTATGGGCATTGAAAAAATCGATCTTTTGCTGGTGCACAGGCCGGACCCGATGATGGATCATCACGAGACAGGGGCGGCTCTGGATGCTGCGGTGGCCTCTGGGAAAGTGGCGGCTGTGGGCGTGTCCAATTTTAAGCGCCATGATTGGACCTTGCTGCAATCGGCGATGAAAACGCCTCTGGCCACCAATCAAATTGAAATAAGCGTTTTGGAAAATAGCGCATTTACCAATGGCGATTTGGCCTTTTTGCAGGAGTTTGGCGTGCCGCCCATGGCCTGGTCGCCGCTGGCGGGCGGGGCGTTGTTCCGGGGGGAGAACCCGAAGCTTTTGAGCTTACTGCAAGAGATTGGTGCGGGCGATGCCGCGGCGGCGGCCGTGGCTTGGTTGCTGGCGCATCCCGCGCGCATCCTGCCTGTGCTCGGCACCAATTCTCTCGCGCGCATTGCCAAATTGGAGGCCGCCTGTGCCATTCCATTTGACCGCGAGCTTTGGTTTGAGGTGTTTGAAGCGGCCAATGGTCAGGAGGTGCCATAGCCTCTGCTATCTTGGGCGCGGAGGTTTTGTGGAGGAGCCGAGAATCAACTCAGCATCCAGCAATATGCCTTCCGGGTCCCGACCTGGATCGGCGATGGTTTTAAGCAAAAGGTCCGCGCTGAGACGACCGGCCTCGCGCACCGAAGAGCGGGTGGCGGTATAGACGGGCACGGCGGCGGGGTCGCGAAAATAAGACAAGTCATCATCATGGGTGATCACAGAGACATCTCGCCCGAGTTTCAGTTCTCTTTCGTCCAGCGCCCGCCGAATACCATTGGCCATGATGATCGAAGAGGTGACGATGGCCGTCGGTGGGGTGGGCAGGTCTAGAAGAGTAATGGCGTTTTTATAACCATTGGGCTCGGTCATTTCGCTATGGGTGATATAGGCCTCGGCCACGGCGATATTGTTTTCATTGAGCGCCCGCCGATAGCCCCGCGTTCTGCGCATGGCAAAATCCATTTCTGCCACCCCGTTTATCAAACCAATGGAGCGATGGCCCAATTCGATCAGCAATTGCGTTGCCCGGAAAAAAGATCGCTCATTGTTGACGTCTACCCAATTGTATTTCTCAACCGTATTACTTGAGCGCCCATGCACAACAAAGGGCAGATTGAGATTGTTGAGCTGGGCAATGCGCTGTTCGTCGACCCGCGGCGCATGCACCACCACGCCATCCACCGCCGAGCGCGCGGCCAATTCCTTATAGCTGGTGAATTCATCTTCATCTGGCACCAATGAGAGCAGCAGATCATAGCCACTTTGCGCATAGCGTGCGCTGGCGCCGGCGATGAAATCGGCAAAGATCGGATTGACCATTTCATGTTCTTTAGAAACGGAGACCAAATGGCCGATTGTCATCGACTTTCCCGTGGCCAAGCGCCGGGCCCGAGTGTTGGGTTTGTAATTGTGTTTTNCCGCAGCTTTTAGGACCAATTGGCGGGTTCTTTCGCTGACCTCAGGGAAGCCATTGAGCGCGCGACTCACCGTGGTTTGAGACATGCCAAGCTCTTGGGACAAAGATTTAAGATTTATAGAATTCGTCAAAGCGCTTCCAATGCTTAACAGATTTTCTCGTCCCGCCGTCAAAAAGCCCAATTTTTGGGACTTTAAGCCGTATTTTGTATATTCCTGTCTCATTTTTTGTAAATAATAAAGGAGTTTTTTTGTGATAAAGTGATTTTTAAAGAATTGACAGCGGGCAGATCGCAGAATAATCAAGAAAAATCCAAAGCGCTTTGAGGGCGTAATGATGTAAAAAAAGCTTGCATTTTGGACTCGGAATCTATGTTGTGTTTCGGGAAACCATGCTGGTTTTTAAAGGCCGTTTTGAGAGGCGTTGCGAATTGTATTGAGGCGCGTTTTGAGGGGGTAGCGACTGTGAAAAGAATAGACTTTTGGGAGGAATAAATGTCTTTTTCGAATAAACTTTTGAGCGGAGCTGCTGTGGCGGCTTTGTCCATGTCTTTCGCCGGAATGGCGCAAGCCGATGTCTGTGATACGCCTTCGAAACTCGGCGATCTTGGCAATTTTGCCGGTGAGGTGATCACCATTGCTGGCTCCATGGAGGGCAAAGACGAAGAAATGCTGCTGAACACCGTGAGCTGCTTTGAAAAAGCAACTGGCGCTGTCGTTCAATACTCCGGTTCTCGTGATTTTGCCGCCTTGGTGGTAGCAGATTTGCGCTCCAACAACGCGCCAAATATTGCGATTTTCCCGCAGCCTGGTCTGGCCGCGGATATGGCGAAAGAAGGTCACTTGGTGCCACTGGGTGACGATTTGGCCAATTGGATGTCCGAAAACTATGGTGCGGGCTCCTCATGGGTTGATCTGGGCACATATGCCGATGCCAATGGCAAAGAAGATTTTTACGGATTCGCCTTCAAAATGGATCTGAAATCCTTGGTTTGGTATTCTCCAGAGCAGTTTGAAGACAATGGCTACGAAATCCCGACCACAATGGAAGAGCTGATTGCCCTTTCCGATCAAATGGTGGCTGATGGCAATACCCCATGGTGTATTGGCGTTGAATCGGGCAATGCCACTGGCTGGACTGCGACGGATTGGATGGAAGATCTGATGCTGCGCACCACATCGCCCGAAAATTATGATCGCTGGGTCTCCAATGATCTGCCGTTCAACAGCCCTGAAGTGCTGAATGCGATGGAAATTTATGGTCAGTTTTCGCGCAATGACGACTATGTTGCCGGTGGGGCCTCCTCAGTTGCAACAACATTCTTCGGCGACGCGCCAAAGGGCCTGTTCTCCTCGCCTGCCAGCTGCTTGATGCACCGTCAGGCCTCTTTCATCCCAGCCTTTTTCCCGAAAAAAGGTGAAGAAGTTGCAAATGGTGAAGCAGATTTCTTCTATTTCCCACCTTATGCATCGGCAAACCTCGGCAACCCAGTTTTGGGCGCCGGTACGCTTTGGACCATGGCAAAAGACTCCCCTGCAACACGGGCGTTCTTCCAATACATGACCGAAGCATCGGCTCATGAAGCTTGGATGTCACAGGGCACATTCTTGACAGCCCACAAGGGCGCAGACTTGAATGCCTATGCGACACCAGCTTTGCGCAAACAGGGTGAAATTNTGTCCAACGCCACCACATTCCGTTTTGACGCATCTGACCTGATGCCAGGGGCGATTGGTGCCGGTGCCTTCTGGTCAGAAATGACCGCTTTTGCAAATGGCCAGGATGCGAAAACCACAGGTGACAACATCCAAGCCGCATGGGACGCCATCAAGTAAGATGCGCCTGATGTAAACAGCTTGAGGAGCGCAAAGAGTATTTGCGCTCCTCTTTTTCTAAGCTCCCCTGTTATCAGATATGATTTAAGGATCATGCGATGCGCGCCTTAAGCCCAATTATAGCCAGCAATGGCCTTGCGATATTTCTGACAATTGTCTTTCTTTTGCCCATCACGGCGATTTTTACTTTTGTCGTGACCACGCCATTGGACGATGTAATGGCAAATTTGGGCCTGTGGATGCATGCGAAGTGGCAGTGGTCTTTTCCCGAATTTGACACGCAAGAGCGCTTTGCCAAAATCGGATTTGCCCTGAGATCGGTGGTGATTGCAGTTGGTATTTCCTTTATGTATTTCGGTATTTCGAATTGGCTGAACGCCAGTTTGGCACGGGTGCGCTGCAAAAATTCTCTTGGTCGCCAATCAAATATCATTGAAGCGATCCAGCCTTGGATCTTCGTGGGCCCGACTTTGGTCTTGCTGCTTTTGTTCTTGCTGGTGCCAGCCCTATCTACGCTGTCATTGTCGTTCCAAGAGTATGACGGCACGCCCTCGGTGCGCAATTATGCCTTTCTTTGGGATCCTGAGTCGCTGGGCTATTTGCAATTTCGTTTGGCGATGCGCAACAGTTTGATGTGGCTCATTCTCGTGCCCTCGACCTGCATCATCTTTGGACTTTTGATTGCGGTCCTCGCCGATTCCGTTTCCTGGGGCGTGGTGGCAAAAACCTTTATCTTTGTGCCTTTGGCGATTTCCTTTGTGGGCGCTGCGGTGATTTGGCGCAATATATTTGCCGGCGGCGGGATCGAACCTTTGGAGACCATCAATGGCATGACGCCCTCCTATCAAATCGGTTTGCTCAAATCCTTGTTGGGGCATACNGCGGAATATAACGAGCCGCTTTACAGTTTGAAATTCTGGGGCAATTTCTTTTTGATGTGGATTTTGGTGTGGGTGCAGACCGGCTTNGCCATGGTGATTTTCTCGGCGGCGCTGCGCGGCGTTCCGGAGGACACGATTGAAGCGGCGAAGATTGACGGGGCCAATCCCTTCCAGATGTTCTTCCGCGTAAAGCTGCCGCAGATCTATTCGACCGTTTTGGTTGTTTGGACGACATTGGTGGTGTTGGTGCTTAAAGTATTCGACATTCCCTATGCGCTGTCGGCGAACGATGATGATAAATTGCTGCTTGCGACCATGATGGAAAACGCCCGCAACAACTGGTCGATTGGCGGTGACAATGTGGACAATCTTTATGCCTCTATCGCGGTGATGCTCATGCTCACAGTTGTGCCCAATATGGTGTTCAATGGCTGGCGCATTCGGCGTGAACAAAAAGAGCTTGGAAATTAAGGTATAGACAGATGACAAAAACGCTCAGCCATATTGTCCTCGCCCTCATCGTATTTATTTGGGTCGTGCCTTTTGTGGCGCTCGTCTCGACCTCGATGCGATCTGAAGTGGCTGCGAAAACCTCCGGGTTCTGGACCTCTTTTACCCCGACGGAATTGGGGCATCGCTTTTCAACCCATGAAAAAGACCAGCTGGAGCCAACCGCGGTCATGCGCGGCAACATTCTGGAGCGGATCAATGCCGAGAGCTCCGGCTATGCGGTTTCGGGCGATGTAAAATCCATTTTGATCAAGACCCGTATCGCCGATCCGGAAAATCCCGGAAAAACCAAATTGGTCCGCAAATTGGTGCCCGCGGGAGAGGCGATGGATGTTCGGGGCGGCGCGTTCGTCTTTGATACCAATGGGGATTTCACCTGGACCTTTGATAAGGCCACGGCGCCCCAACCCAAAAATCTTGATGTTTTTATCAATCAAGATCCGGCCTTTGGGGCCGATGCCTATATAGAGGTCTTGTTTGACAATAAGAACGTGCCCAATGCCTTGATCTCCTCATTCATCGTCACCATTCCAGCGACGATCATCCCGATCACAATTGCCGCCTTTGCCGCCTATGCTTTTGCTTGGATGCAGTTTCCGGGCCGCGATTGGTTGTTTGTGATCGTGGTCTCATTGATGGTTGTGCCAACGCAATTGGCCTTCCTGCCGATCTTGCAAGGGTTCAGTGGAATTGCCTCTTGGGCGACAGCCTTAAACCAATGGTTAACGGATTGTGAGTTGACCGACAGCTGCCAAGTGGCTTCCAAGTCCTTTGCCAGCCTTTGGATCACCCATACGGCCTTTGGCTTGCCCTTGGCGATTTATCTGCTGCGCAATTACATTGTGGGCCTGCCCAAAGAACTTTTGCAGAGCGCGCGGATTGATGGCGCCAGTCATTTGCAAATTTTCACGCGGATCATCGTGCCGCTCTCCGTACCGGCTTTGGCCTCTTTCAGCATCTTCCAATTTCTTTGGGTATGGAATGACCTGATCGTGGCTTTGTATATCGGACCGAATAATTCCTCGGATTTGGTCTTCCCCATTCGGCTGCAAAAACAACTGGGAACCTTCAAAGATCAGCTGCATTTGCTGAACGCCTCGGCGGTGATTTCCATGATCGTGCCGGTGGTCGTCTTCCTGTCGATGCAGCGATATTTCATTCGTGGGCTGCTGGCCGGCTCCGTAAAAGGTGGTTGATTATGACTGAACTCAAATGGTGGGAAACCGCCGTTATTTACCAAATCTATCCCCGTTCGTTTCAGGATTCCAATTCCGACGGCATCGGCGATTTGCCGGGGATTACCGCGCGGCTTGAGTATATTGCCAATCTCGGGGTTGATGCGATTTGGATCAGCCCGTTCTACCCTTCGCCGCAGAAGGATTTCGGCTATGATGTCTCCGATTACTGCGACATCAACCCTGAATACGGCAGCTTGGCGGATTTTGACGCGCTGATTGCCAAGGCGCATGGGCTCGGACTTAAGGTGATGATTGACATCGTGCCGGGTCATTGTTCCGATCAGCATCCTTGGTTTGAGCAAAGCCGGCAGTCGCGTGACAATCCAAAAGCAGATTGGTTTCATTGGGTCGATCCATTGGCGGATGGCTCGCCACCCACCAATTGGCTCTCCTTCTTTGGCGGGCGGGCTTGGACCTGGGAGCCGCGGCGGCAGCAATATTATCTACATAATTTCCTGCCAAGCCAGCCCAATCTCAATCACGCCAATCCAAGTGTCATTGAAGCCTTTCAACAGATTGCGCGTTTTTGGTTCGATCGTGGTGTCGACGGGTTTCGCATGGATGCGGTGCATACGGTCAATGCCGATACCGCGCCTTATCGCAACAATCTGCCGAAACCGGATTTTAAGCTGGGCAGCTTGCCGCAAGAGCAGCAACCCTTCTTCCGGCAATTGCATGACAGCGCGCAGCTCAATCAACCTGCCATTCAAAACTTCATCGAAGCCTTCCGCAAAGTCGCGGATGAATATGATGGAGACCGCTTCTTAATGGGTGAATTGCACGGCGATGATCCGGTTTTGGCCAGTGAGACCTTCACCGCACCCGGGCGTCTGCATGCGACCTATAATTTTANCCTCCTGGAATGGGCTGGGCTTGATGTGGCTGGGCTTGAGAGGGCGATTTCAACGGCGATTGAGGCCTTTAACGGCACCGGACGGCTCACTTTTGCCTTTTCCAATCACGACGTGCCGCGGTCTGCCACGCGCCAATTGGCGCCCCTGGGTCTTGGGGAAGAACAGCAAGAGGCCTTGCAGTTGCTCTTGCTGAAATTGGAAACCAGCTTGATTGGCTCGACCTGTGTCTACCAAGGCGAGGAATTGGCCCTCAGTGATGTGCAAGATATACCGCTTGATCGCATGCAAGATCCCTGGGGTATTGAATTTGCCCCCGTCTTCCTTGGCCGTGACACCTGCCGCACGCCCATGGTTTGGCGCAGGTCTGCCAATCAATGGGGTGGATTTTGCGATGCGCCCAGCACCTGGCTGCCTGTAGCCGCGGCGCATCTCGCACGCGCCGGCCTAGATGAGGCGGAGCGCCCTGGCTCTGTCTATTGCCAATTTGCCGAATTTTTGGCCTGGCGAAAAGCACAGCCGGCCATGATGCACGCCAATAAGATGGCATTGGTGGCCAGCGGGCCCAAAGAAATTGTCTTTGATCGCATGTCAGAGACGCAAAATCTAAGATGTCGCTTTGATTTTGAAACATTAACAGCATCCATCGCGGAGATATAAATGGCTCAAGTAGAATTAAAGGGTGTAAATAAGGCATTCGGCAAAACGGAAGTCATTCGCAATGTCGGGTTGGAAATTGAAAAAGGCGAGTTTGTGGTCTTTGTTGGCCCCTCGGGCTGTGGCAAGTCGACGTTATTGCGGCTGATCGCCGGGCTGGAGACGCTCACCAGCGGCGATATTTGCATTGCGGATAAGACGGTCACGGATCTGCCGCCGTCCAAACGCGGCATTGCCATGGTGTTTCAATCCTATGCGCTCTATCCGCATATGACGGTTTTTAATAACATGGCCTTCTCGCTTGATCTGCAAGGGGTGCCCAAAAAAGAGATCCGCGAGCGGGTTGAGGCGGCTGCGAAGATCTTGCAGATGGAGACCCTGCTGGACCGCCGCCCGGCGGCCCTCTCGGGTGGTCAGCGCCAGAGGGTGGCGATTGGCCGGGCGATTGTGCGCAATCCCGATGTGTTTTTGTTCGATGAGCCTTTGTCCAATCTCGACGCGGCGTTGCGGCATGACACAAGGGTGGAAATTGCCCGGCTCCACGCGCAATTGGGCGCAACAACCATCTATGTCACCCATGATCAAGTCGAAGCGATGACCTTGGCCGATAAAATTGTCGTGCTCAAAGCCGGTGAGGTGATGCAGGTTGGCGNGCCGATGGAGCTTTTCAATAGGCCGGCCAATGAGTTTGTCGCTGGATTCTTGGGCTCGCCCACGATGAATTTCTTTCACGGCACATTAACTGGGAAATCTGAAACGCCCGAACTGGGGCGGTTTTCGGGTGGCGGCATCGAAACGGGCGACGTGCGTTTGGTGTCCACCGAGAAATCCATTGGCGATGCGGTCAAACTGGGCATTCGTCCGCAGCATTTNGTTTTGGATGACAAAGGCCCATTGGAGGGCACTGTGTCCTTGGTTGAGCGTTTGGGGACCGATACGATCATCGAATTGACAGCCGCTGACACCACGCTGTTCCGCTTTGCCACCGCAGAGGCCATAAATGTGAAGGCGGGCGATGTGGTGCGTTTTGGCTATGACCCTGAGAAAGTGCATATCTTTTGATTACGCGCCGCGATTTTCCCAACGGCTTTCTATTTGGCACGGCCACATCGGCCTATCAGATTGAAGGGCATGGCTCGGGTGGGGCCGGGCTTACCCATTGGGACAGTTTTGCCGCCACCCCGGGAAATGTTGTGCGTGCGGAACATGGGCAATTGGCCTGTGACCACTATCACCGCTTCGAGCAAGACTTAGATCTTGTGGCGGCGGCTGGGTTTGACACCTACAGGTTTTCCACCAGCTGGGCCCGCGTGATGCCTGAGGGCAGGGGGCCGGTGAACCAAGAGGGTTTGGATTTCTACGATCGTCTCACCGACGCGATGTTGGAGCGCGGATTGAAGCCCGCAGCGACACTCTATCACTGGGAAATGCCCTCTGCTCTTGAAGATCAGGGCGGCTGGCGCAATCGCGATGTTGCCAGCTGGTTCGGCGATTTTACCGATGTCATCATGGGCCGGATTGGCGATCGGATGTTTTCAGTCGCCCCAATCAATGAGCCTTGGTGCGTCGGATGGTTGTCTCATTTCGAAGGTGCACATGCGCCCGGGCTGCGCGATATTCGCGCGACGGCGCGTGCCATGCACCATGTGCTTTGCGCCCATGGCACAGCAATTGACCGGATGCGCGCCCTGGGAATGACCAACCTCGGGGCNGTTTGCAATTTCGAATATGCCAATCCGGCGGATGACACCGCGGACTCTGCCGCAGCCGCCGGGCGCTATGACGCGATTTACAATCGCTTTTTCATGGGTGGCATCTTTCACAAAACCTATCCGGATTTGGTGTTGGACGGGCTTGAGCCGCATTTGCCAAAGGGGTGGGAGAGTGATTTTGATCTCATTGGCACCCCGGTGGATTGGTGCGGCATCAATTATTACACCCGCTCAAATATTGCGGCCAAAGATGGCCCCTGGCCAAATCTGCAGGCGGTGGAGGGGCCATTGGACAAGACCCAAATGGGCTGGGAAATNTATCCCGATGGGCTTTATGAGTTCATCATGCGCACAGATCGGGAGTATACCAAAGGCCTGCCAATCTATGTCACCGAAAATGGCATGGCCAATGACGATAAGAGTATTGCGGGCTGCATCACAGACGATGCGCGGATCGCTTATATTGAAGCGCATCTTCAAGCGGCCATGCGCGCGATCCAGGAGGGCGCGCCTTTGGTGGGCTATTATATCTGGTCGCTCTTGGACAATTATGAATGGGCCCTTGGGTATGAAAAGCGTTTCGGCCTGGTGCATGTGGATTTTGACACCTTAGAACGTCGCCCCAAAAAGAGTTTTGATACCCTCAAAGCCTGGATCGCGCGCTAAGCGCTGGGGCGTTATGTTTGGTGGATCCCAAGGGTTCTGAATGAGCGATTGCTTTTTGCAACCGGTTGCAAAAATTCCGAATCAGATTATAGTCGTGGTATGTTTTGAGCCTGCGCGTGGCATGCGGTCACTTTTTGGCTGCTCTGCGTGAGGCTTAAGGCCTTGTTATCAAAGGTTTCCGCCAGAATATCCTTGGCAAAAGGGAAGAGTTGGTGGGCAACCCGGAAAACTTAATCGTGCACCGGGCACATTTTGGGAGAGAAT
>JGI26082J51739_10002605_pt1 | contig 10950 bp, 7 predicted proteins | sample SaaInl5LU_22_DNA_FD_51739 | JGI IMG/M metagenome (IMG submission 51739)
GAGTAAATTGAATCATCCCAAACGGATATGCAGCACCAACAAAATTAAATCCACATCCCAAACCACTTCCTTCTGATCCAATTTTAGTATCTACAAGTTTAGAGTACGACTGGGCAGTGACAAAAAAACTATTTAAAAAAGCAATTAAAAAAACTAAAATAAATATTGTTTTTTTCTGTTTAGATCCCAAGACATTTTGTGTTAGTGAAATTGGCATAATATGTTTTTAAAAAAATAGAATCACTCTTAAAATTATTTATGAAATAAAATTTAAAATGACCAACGTTATTTTTTACATAATCCAAATATATTTTCAAGTCATTAATTTGCAGATTAATTAAGAATTAACTGTCGATTAATTTTTACTATTTGTACTTAATTTTTTTCAAACTATGCTACTGTTTTGATTCTTTCAAATTATAATTACAAGTAAATATATTATTGTCAAGCCTTTATATTTAGCTATTGTCCGTTGCTTTTTATAGGGTAATTATTTTCCTTATGAATTTTTTAGTACAAACACTTCAACAATTTTACAATAAATGACCAAACTTACTATTTTGCAAGGTCATGCTTTGTAAAATGCACTACATCGTTATAGTTGCAGATGTTATTTATTTGTAATTAAGAAGATTAAGCCAAAATTAACTCGTCATTAATCGCTATTTAATCCTTTAATTAATCAATTGACGTTAGTTTTACTTTATAAATTTTTAGTGTCTATTTACTTTTTTTAGCGTGTTTAATTTTCTCTCCCAGATCTTTTAATGTGTTACACTAAATAAAAAGTTAATACAACTCAAGAATTAAAATCGAATTAAATAATTAACCAAACAATTTAAAACATGAAACAAAAACAACTAATTAGTTTTAAAAACGTGCATTGCCCGTTATTTAGTTTTAAGCTAAAACTTAGTTCATTTCTTTTTTTTATGACACTATTTTCTGTTTTAGCTCAGGGATATTCCCAGGTAAGAATAACAGGTAATATTTCAGATTCAAATGGAACTCCATTAATAGGTGCTAGTGTTGTTGAAAAAGGTACAAATAATGGTACCCAATCTGACTTTGATGGAAATTTTCTAATTGAAAATGTAAAAAATGATGGAACTTTAATTTTTAGCTATATAGGTTTTAAATCTATAGAAGTTTCAGTCATAGGCAAATCTACTATCAACGTTGTACTCACCGAAGATCTTAATAATTTAGATGAAGTGGTATTAATAGGTTACGGTAGTCAGAGAAAATCTGATCTTACTGGGGCAGTCGGTCGTGTGAAAACTAGCCAATTGATGGAACGTCCTGTTGCTACAATTAATCAAGCGTTAATGGGTAAAGTTGCTGGGGTTCAAATAAACACCGCTAGTGGCAGACCTGGTGGAAGAACTAAAGTTCGTATAAGAGGTATTAGTTCTATTAATACGGGTAATGACCCACTTTATGTAGTAGATGGCGTTCAGTTACCTCAGGGTGAAGCCAGACAAGGTCAAGGTAATACTGCAATAGATTATATTAATCCAGCAGATATTGTTTCTATAGAAGTACTTAAAGATGCTTCTTCAACAGCTATTTATGGAGCCAGAGGCGCTAATGGTGTAATATTAGTAACAACAAAAAAGGGAAAATCTGGTGAGACTAAATTTACTTACAATTCTGAATATTTTATAAACTCATATGGTCCAAATGCGATACCTGATAGACTAAATTCAGAACAATTTCAAATGGTTGAGCAATTAGCTTGGGAAAATTCTGAGAAATTTGATCCTACGGGATGGGCAGCAGGGAATTACGCAAATCAAGAGCCTAATCAAAAGAGACAGGGCGCTTTTCTTGGGGACCTTGTGAATGAACTATTTGATTCAAATGGTAGAGCTAATTATGATACAGATTGGTATAATGAGCTTTTACAGCGCAGGGTATCTCAAAATCATCAGTTTGGATTTTCTGGTGGTAATGAAAAAACAACCTATAATGCCTCTGTTGGTCTAAGAGATGAAAGAGGCCTTCTTATAAATTCTTACGTGAAAAGATACTCCACAAGATTTAATATGGAGAGTGAGGTTAATTCATGGTTAAAAATTGGTGGGACAGTAGATTTTAGTGTTCGACAAGAAAGATTTCAAGATACTGGTGAATGGGTATTTGCTAATNCAACCAAAGCCTTTCCATTTATGCCAGTACAATATGCGACTGGAAATAGCCCATTCTTCCCTCCATGGTTTTTAAATTATGCAACTAATTTAGAATATGGTTTTGGTACTGCAGCTGGTGGAGGTTTTATGTGGAATCCAGTTATGGATTTAAAAGATCGTGAATACACTACTGATTCCCACAATTTTACTGGTAGTTTCTTCACAAATATTAGCTTTTCTAAGGATTTAGAAATGAAAACCATTGTTGCTTCAAATGTATTAAATCAGGGAAGAAAAATATTTTATCCAGGATATTTCAATGGTGGAAATAATGGGGCTATTCAAGGTCAGTCAAGAAATGTTTTTTATTCATTTGAAAACTATTTAACTTATACAAAGGAAATTGATGAAAATAATTCAATATCAGCCTTATTAGGAGCTTCATGGCAACAAACTGACCAAAATTATTTCCAAGGTGATGGATATGGCACCCCTTCAGATGGTTATGGTCCNAATAATTTAGGTGCTGCAAGCTTTAAAAATTCATCTTCTTTTATGGCTGCTGAGTCGCTTAATTCTTATTTTACTAGAATTAATTATAATTTGAAAGACAAATATCTTTTAACTTTCACTGCAAGAGCAGATGGATCCTCTAAGTTTGGGAAGGCTAATAAATGGGCTTATTTTCCTTCAGCAGCAGCTGCCTGGAAAATATCTGAGGAAGACTTTCTTACCGACAATAATTTAATCTCAAACCTTAAGCTTAGAGCGAGTTACGGTCAAACGGGTAACTCCAGTATACCAGCATATTCTTCGGAAGCTAAACTGGGTCCTGGACCCCTTATTGGGGGAAGTAATATTCCTGGTTATACTGCTGCTTTTGGAAGTAATTCAGCAGGAGGAACTGGTCTGATTACACTTGAAAACTCTGACTTAAGATGGGAGGTTGTAACACAGTATGATATTGGAGTTGAACTAGGACTTTTCGACAATAGAATCAATTTGGAATTAGACTATTATAATAGGAAAACAACAGATATGCTATTGAATGCTCCAATTCCAGAATCAAGCGGATTTAGCGTACTAACTCAAAATATTGGTTCAATGGAAAATAAAGGTTTCGAATTGAGTTTGAATTCAGTCAATATAGATACGCCTGACTTTACTTGGAATTCATCTTTTAATATTTCAATGAATAAGAATAAAGTGCTTTCGCTCGCTTCACCGTCTGATATTTTTGGAGTTGGATCAGGTGATTATCTCGGTGGTGGTTCTATAATTAGGATAGGAGAGGCTATGGGTTCTATGTATGGATTTACACGTTTAGGAGTCTGGGGTACAGATGAAGCTTCAGAAGCAGCTAAATATAATTTATTGCCTGGAGATGTAAAGCATAAAGACTTCAATGGTGATTATGTTATTGATAATAATGATAGATCGATAATTGGGAATGGATATGCAGATGCCTTTGGAACCTTTGTAAATTATTTTACATATAAAAACTTTGATTTTACTTTTGATCTTCAATATTCTATTGGAAACGATGTTGCGGATCTTGCATTACATGAGGGTGAAAATGTAATAGGAAATTCCAATCACTATTCAACAGTGTTAAACGCTTGGACACCAGACAATCAAAACACGATGATTCCACAGCTAAGAAATGCCTCTGCTGGTTATGTGTCATTGTATGATACTCACATGGTAAAGGATGGTTCTTTTCTTCGAGGGAATAACATGATACTTGGGTATACCTTTAAACCTGAATTTCTTCAACGCGTAAACTTAAATAATTTAAGAATATATGCTTCGGCTCAAAATTTCTTTTTAGTAATGAATAAAGATTTAATGGGAGATCCTGAAGTAGATGACAAAAATGCATTTGGAGGTAGTGGAGTTGCTTCACAAGGGGTGAAATGGTATGATTATCCAAGATCCTCAACTTTTGTACTAGGATTACAAATTGGACTTTAATTACAGGAAACTTAAAATCATAACTTATGAAAATTTATAAAATAAAAGGTTTAAATAGAGCATTAACAATTGCGCTCATAACCACAACTATATTAAGTTGTTCAGATTTTTTAGAAGAAAATAACCAATCAAGTTTAAACCCGGACTCTTTTTTCAAAACTAACACTCATGCTGAATCCGGTTTAAACGCAGTATATGCAGCTACAAGAGATGTTTTTGGTGGGTTTTCTGGGGGTAATTCAAGTAATTGGCATTTATTAGAAGCATTAACAGGGCAGTCTATAAATAATAGCTCAGGGAATCCAGATTTAAATAGTTTGTCGTCATTGTCTTATAATTCTAATTTAATTCATGCTAGAACTGTTTGGGCGGGTACTTATAAGCTTATTGCCAATGCTAATTTGGTACTTGAAAATGTGCCAGATATTTTTATGTCTGAAGATCGTAAAAAACAAATTTTAGGAGAAGCCTATTTCCTTAGAGCTTGGGCTTATTTTAATGCTGTTAGAATATGGGGAGATATCCCATTGCTTACATCGCCTGTAGGCACTGGTTCTCCAGATTTTTATGCTGAACGAACTTCACAAAGCATTGTATACGATCAAATTGTGTCTGATTTAAAATTTTCTGAAGGATCTGGATTAGCATTTATTGATCAAAGTGGAAGGGTTTCTATCGCAGCTGTAAAGTCTTTACTATCTAAAGTTTACCTTACAATGGCTGGACACCCGCTAAACAAGACAGAACATTATGCAGATGCAGCAGAAAAGGCTAAAGAAGTAATTGACAATGGTGGATTATCTCTTTTTAATACCTATGGAGAAATATTTTTAGAAAGTAATGAAAACAAGCAGGAACATATTTTCAGCATACAATATGCGCCTAATGTAAGTGCAAACTACGAATCATTAAGTTTTCTGCCTGCGAAAAACATTACCAAAGGTGGAGCTGTTGGGTGGCAAACAAATTTGCCTGAAACAAATTTTTATAATTCATTTGAAAGCGGAGACAAACGAAAAAATAATCGTCAAGGTTGGTTTTATACTGATTATTTTGTGGGTGGTAATGGAGAGCTTACTGACTTAGGTGGTCCTCATATTTTTAAAGCTTTTAATGTAGCAAATTTTGGAAGTGATACTGTTGAGGGCAATGGCCAAGGTGACTTTTTAAATTTTTCAGTTATCCGTTTTGCTGAAGTTTTACTTATATATGCTGAAGCCTCAAACGAGGTCTCTGGACCTACTTCAGCTGCAATTGAAGCAGTTAAAAAAGTAAGAGACAGAGCAGGACTAACAACACCAACCTCTTTATCAAAAGACTTATTTAGAGAATTAGTTTGGAAAGAAAGATGGCATGAGTTATGTTTTGAGCGTATAACTTGGTTTGACATGGTCCGTCTTAAAAAGGTATTTAATAGCAAAACAGGTGGTTTTGATAATTTTGTAGGCCATACTGTTCTTAGTACAAATCAATCTCTACAGGAGAAGCATTTGTTATTTCCAATCCCTGCACTAGAACTAGTAAATAATCCTAATTTGACTCAAAATTCAGGATATTAACAAAAAATCAAGTGTATTATTATGATATAGCGCTAATGGCATAATTAGCATATATATAGTTAGTTTAGTTATTTTAGTAAAATTCTAGCAGATTAATATCAAGATAAATATTTCTTGAATTTTTATCTGCTAGTTTTTTTATATCATATTGTGTTATAAGATTATTAAAAGACAGACAAGGATATTTTTTATTATGTCTAATATTCTAATAAATAGTTTTAATACTTTTTTTAAGAAAAAAGCAGCTATGAAAGTTTTATCATTTTATTATGCTGCCTCTATTCGTTAAAGCTGTCGCATAAGTAAATCTCTTTTTCAAGGTAAAATCGCGCAAAAAGTTCCTCGCTATACCAATTATTTTTTCGTGCTAATTGAATCACCTTTTTATGGGCTTCATGCTGATAGGCATATCGATTTACACTATCAATACTTGACCAAACACTTATGGTGGCTTGATAAATTAAGGGTAATTCACCGATGCCTACAGCATATTCGAGCTCGTCAAATTGATATAATGCGTCAGATGTTTTTCCAACTTGACGCCAAAATTGCCACACCTTTCTAGTGCGAATTCGAGCCCTAGTTAATACGGCAATTTTAGCGTTTTCAATGGGATTTTCTGAAACAACAAATGGGTTTATCCCAGACCATTGGCCATGGGATACTATATTTTTTAAATAAAGAACACGCGTGCTTAAACATCTATTGACATATTCACTCAGGTATATATTATCTCTAAAAAAAGATTCCGCATGGGAAGAACTTTCCCAAACCATTAACCAGGTGTATTGACCAAAATCTGGCCAGGAACCAAAACCGGCACCACTTCCGGATCCCATAGATTTGAAAAATTGAAGCCCAGAGATATTCTTAAGGTAAATCGATGCCAATGGTACTTGTCCAAATCCCCAAAATTTATTGAAATTACCCTGTAAGCGAAATAATACAACAGTCGTTACTTGCATCTGGCTATTTTTTTTCAACAATTACAGTTTGTATACCCAAAGGAATATATTTTTCCAATACAAATAATGGCCAAGTAAGGCACTTAAGCAATGCTAGGGTAAAAAAATGTTGGTCAAAATCTGTATTCCATATTATGTTATTTTTTTCAGCCCTGCCCAGCCACCATAAAATGAATGGATCAAGTGTACCGTATTTTTGGTGATCAACAATCTTCCACTTTGATTTTGGAAAAAGAAAATCCCATGATTTAAAACTGAATAAATTAATATGTCTTGGGGTATGCCAACCTTGCCAATACTTTTTTTGAATTTTGGCTAAAAGACCCTGATACATGGGCACCTCAATGATTACAAGTCCTCCAGGTTTAAGGTGTTCATAACACTTATTTATAGTTAAAACAGGGTCATAGTCGTGTTCTAGATAATGCCATGCGGTAATTACGTCAAAACGTTCTGTAGAGTTAAATTGACCCACACTTTCTTCTGATAAGTTAATTCCTGCATACTTAGGGTTATCCCATTGGGCAGACTTAAAATCAATACCGAAACACTCAGCATTGGTTTGTTGTTTAAACTCATATAGAAAATCTGGCTTACCGCAACCAATATCTAAGATTTTAACCTGAGGTTGATTTTTTAAATAAAGGTGTTTAGCAACTAAATTGAACTTTTTTAAATTTAATAAGTGATCTTGCCGCCGAACTATACCAGCGTATTTGCCCCAGGCTTTTTCACCTCGATATGGAAGGTAATAATCCGAATAAAACGCACTTAAATCTTGTTCGTCTATTGGATTTTCCAAAAACACAGAATCACAATGATTGCACAGAAGAAAACGATAGTTTCTATCTTTATTAACATCAACCATCATAGGGCCAGTTTCAATATGAAAGCTGTGGTTTTCTGAATGACAAATGCAACACCTCATAAACTTTGTGTATTTCTTAAATAGAAATAACTAATGTAGTTAAAAGGATTCAAATGATGCTTAATTACTCTGGTAAGGTTAAATTATATACTAAATTCCTTAACAAATAATAGTCTATTTGTTTGAGGTGCATGTATCTTTTTATCGCTATAAATAACAAGGGATTATTGGAGATTTAGATCGGAGTCATTGGTGCAAAACAAAAAACCCTTGAAAATCAGATGATTAACAGGGGTTTTGTACTCGAGGTGGGACTACAACAGTAAAATTTCATATTAATTGACACGTTGCTATTTAATTGATAAATATCAATAATTACAATACTTTAAGAGCTTTATAAGTATAATTCTAATTGCATAGAATTGCATAATATTTCATTAAAGTGCAGTTTTTGATGCCAATTTGATGCCAATTAATATTCTGTTTGTATATTTAGACTATGGCTAAGATTGGTTACAGATTAAAATCAAACGTAAATAAAGCAGTTAGTATCTACGTGAATTTCAGGTCACCAAATTCTGCAATGTTAGAGACCAAAACAGGATTATCTGTAAAACCAACTGACTGGAGTAAGCAAAAGCAAAGAACAAAGGCTCGAGACCCTCATCTTCAGCAGATCAATAACACGCTTAACAACTTAAGTGCATTTCTGGATGTTCATATAAATACATCGGCTACTAACGGAACTTTGATTGATAAAAAATGGCTCATAAAAGCAATAAATTCTTTCTTTAATAGAGTTGAGCAAAAGGATCCGATGTATCTTCTCAATTTCTTTGACGACTTCATTAAAAGAGCAATCAAAGAGCATGAAGCAGGAATTGGAGTTAAAAAATCTACTATAAAGGGACATAAATCTTTCTTTAACATTTTAAGTGATTACGAGAGTGAAATCGATACTTCAATTAGATTTGATCATATAGATAAGGTTTTTATTGATGATTTTTATGGATGGCTGTTACTAGAAAGGCAATACAAATCAGGAAATGCTAACAGACATCTAGATCGACTTAAAACTTTATGCAAAGAAGCGGCCTCCTCAGGAGTTAAAGTCAATCCAGCATATTCATTTTATAAAGCAAAAAAAGACTTAGATAAAAAATACCTTATTATAATTAGTGAATCTGAATTCCAAAAGATTAAATCATTCACTCCTAAAAGTGATCGAGACATTAATACCAAAAAATGGATGCTCATAGGGCTTTGTATTGGACAGAGAGTTTCTGACTTACTTAAATTAACTAAATCAAGTNTNAGAAAATCAAAAGATGGAAATGTTTACATAGATATTACACAACANAAAGGNGAAAANAGTATNACTGTNCCTATNAAAGATNNAGANGTTATAGATATNATNTANAATGACTTTCCGCATAAAATTTCATCTCAGAANTTTAATNAATATATNAAAGAGATATGTAAAGACTGTAGTATTGATCAAGAAACAACTGGATATTTAAAAAATGGAAATAACAGGCTTGAGTTGAAAACTGGACCAAAATGGATGTTTATTTCTAGTCACGATTTTAGAAGGTCTTTTGCTACTAATTTTTTTTACAAAGGAGTTCCGGTTCCAGTTCTCATGAATATTACTGGGCATAAAAGAGAGTCTACATTTTTCGAATATATAGGTCACAAGTTTACCAAAGATGAACAAGCAGAAACCTTTTTAAAGTATTTGTAACGAAACCTTTATTGTATGAAGAGAATAGATAAAATAAACAATTTGATTGATAGCATTTCTTTATATGATTATTTAGAAGGAACATCAGAAGTCAAATACAAAAAAGAAAATGAATTAAAAGAAGAAATAAATTTACTTAATTCAGAAACAAACTGGATTGATTTGATTAGTTCATTCGATTTATACTTAGAGTATCTAGAAGATTTTGAGGAAAATTATGCTGATGAGAATGGACATATAAATAAAGTCGCTTTTTTAAGAGTGTCAATTGATAATTTAATATCGGAAACAAAAGGAATAAGAGAAAGGCAAGGCATTTGGAATTATTGTAACGAGGATAATTATTCTTTAGTTGTGAGTGAATCGAATAGAAAGTTGTTTTACTTAATTCAAAGCTTAAAAGATATTGGATGCTATTTCAAAGGATCTGAAAGTATTTTGGAGTTAGAGGAGAGTAAATACAAAATAATTGACATGAAAAATAGTGAGGCGTCTTTAGTACATCTTTCTGAAAAACAAAAAAACACTGCAAAACTAAACTTGGCTATATTATATAAACTAGGGCTATACAATCATCTAAAAGAAATAGATTCTATCAAAGAAAATGATAGTGTTTTTTCCAGAGTGCTTAATTCATTTCTTGGTGGCGGTAAGAGTACTTATCAGCCATACTTGAGTGCTGCTAAATCTAACCCTAAATCAAATTCATCACAGAACTATCCTTTTTCAGATAAGCTTCTAGAAAAAGCTGAAGAAATTTTGGATAAAACAGGTGTCTCATCTGAGGATCTAGTTAAAAATCCTTCTAACTAAACACTAACTAACTCCTCTTTGTTGCAAAACATTAAACATGCAACAATTACAGATTACCCAGTTATCCACAGAAGATTTAAAAGAACTTTTATTAAGTACATTAGACAGTTTCAAAGAGCAAAACGCAAAGTCTAACGTAGATATCTTTTACACAAGAGAAGAGACTGCAGACCGCTTTAAAATAGATTTATCTACACTTCATAGGTGGACTAAAAGTGGAAAAATCATTCCTCATGCTGTGGGAGCTCGTATCTATTACAAAGAGTCCTCAATACAACAAGCTTTAATTAAGCTCGATCCAAATCAAAACATCGAGCTATGATAGACTTCATTAAAATTTGGAGTTATATCAGCTCAGAGGAAGTTAGTCTACTTAAAAAAAGTGTTGACTTCATGGGATCATACAATGTTACGACTGGTGAATCAATAAGTCGAAATAGGTCTGGAAATGAAGTGAGTCCTTTTATTGAAGCAGAAGCTAAAAGCATGAAAATAAAACTCTACCCAAATGGCAGGTGTGAGATAGCTGGAAGTATTCACAAATACTTTAATGATGGAAAACATAACTTCAATTACTTTGGAAGAAAAGAACTTTCTCATGCCTTAGAGGAGCTACATAAGCATCTAAATATTAATATCTCCGAATTTAAATTAAGTAACATTGAAATAGGGGTTAATATAACTCCCCCTGTTGATAGTGATATTATCATTAACAATGCCTTTATGTATAAAAACAAGGTGTTTGAAAACAAGTTTCATAGCGATGAAGGGAATTACAAACAAGCTGGTTTAACTGAATACATGGTAAAGCTTTATAACAAGAGAAAACACTATACAAACCAAGGGTATAAAATAAATAATGAGACCTTAAGATTCGAGCTTAAATACACCGTAA
>JGI26082J51739_10002607_pt1 | contig 10936 bp, 9 predicted proteins | sample SaaInl5LU_22_DNA_FD_51739 | JGI IMG/M metagenome (IMG submission 51739)
AAGCACGCGTTTAAAAGTCACATCTTAACAAAGAAGTCTAAAAAACGTAAATTAAAGTTAACTCATGATACTTTAGTACACAAGTCTGATGAGGCTAACATTAAACAACAATTAAACTTAAAATAAGTTTAACAGGGAATTTTATTATTAACCATGTAATGTAGCAATTAAAGTCATTTTTAATTAAAAGTACGTTTGTAGCGTCGCTCTTTACAAAACACATTGAAATTATGCCAAGATCAGTAAATTCAGTAGCCTCAAGAAATAGAAGAAAAAAAATCTTGAAGGCAGCAAAAGGTTACTTTGGACGTAGAAAAAACGTTTATACAGTAGCAAAAAACGCGGTTGAAAAAGGTATGCTTTATGCATATAGAGACCGTAAAAACAATAAGAGAAACTTCCGTTCTTTATGGATTGTGCGTATTAACGCTGCAGCTCGTTTGCACGGAATGTCTTACTCTCAGTTTATGGGGAAAGTTAAAGCTAACAATATCGAATTAAACCGTAAGGTTTTAGCAGATTTAGCTGTAAACAACCCAGACGCTTTTAAGGCAGTTGTAGAAAAAATTAAATAATTATAAATTACTTGCTTATAATAAAAACCCAAACAAATTTGTTTGGGTTTTTTTAGTACTTTTATTCTTTAAAACAAACACCCTATCTCTAATGAAAATAGAAGCTCTAATTGCATCCATATTTTTTATAAGTGTATTTTCTTTTGCGCAAGAAAACAACACACAAAAGAACACATTAAATGGACAATTTAATGAGATTTACAAAACTTCTAACAGCTATCAAACCTATAAAGTTATTAGTAAAAACAAGTTTTTAGAGTTAAACCAAAATGTTTTAGACTCTTTAAAAGAATTAAAAAATAGTATAGTAGAAAAAAACAAACAACTTTCAGAGAAGGTAAATACTATAAAAACCACTCAAGAAAATTTAACTTTAACACAAATTGCTTTACACAAAGCTAAAGAAAAAGAAAATGCTATTTCTCTATTTGGTTTACAACTCAATAAACTTACTTATAATTTAATCTTATGGTCTATAATACTTGGTCTTTTATTGGCTTTATTATATTATATTTTTAGATTTAACAGAAGTAATATACTAACTAAAAAAGCACAAAGTAGTTTATTAGATGTAGAGCATGAGTTTGACAAACACAGAAAAAAGTTTTTAGAAAGAGAACAAAAATTGAGAAGACAATTGCAAGATGAAATTAATAAACAAAGAAATATATAATCTATAAAGATTATCATATTCCTTAATTACTTTAAAAAAACACAATAAATCAGCATAAAAATAGCAATAAGTAGCTTTTTTTTATCAAAACAATAATAATTTTTAATACCAAAAAAATCTTTCTTAATATTTTGTAAGTTAGCAATATGTTTTATATCTTTTAGAAATAAAACCATTAGAAACACTAACCTAAAATTACAAACTGTTTTATGAAAGCTCTTTTCTATACAAGAGAATTTCCACCTTATGTTTATGGAGGCGCAGGTGTTCATGTAGAATACCTTGCAGATGAATTATCAAAATTAATGAACGTTGACGTTCGAAGTTTTGGAGATCAAGATTCCATATCAGATAATTTAAGTGTAAAAGGGTTTCCTTTTGAAAATGCTATTTTTGATAATACAGATGATAAACTAAAAGCGGTACTAAAAACCTTGAGCACTTGTATTCATATGAATGCAGAACCTACAGATGCAGATGTTGTACATTGCCACACCTGGTATGCACAATTTGCAGGTATTATTGCAAAACTTTGCTATGGTATTCCTTTAGTAATTACAACCCATTCTTTAGAACCCTTAAGACCTTGGAAAAGAGAGCAACTAGGACGTGGTTACGATGCTTCTTCTTGGGTAGAAAAAACTGCTATAGAAATGGCAGATGCCATTATTGCTGTTTCTAAGGAAACTAAAGTAGATGTTTTAAAAAATTTTAATGTTGATAAAAACAAAGTAAAGGTTATCTATAATGGAATTAACCTGAAAGAATATGTGGTTACAAAAGATACCTCTACTTTAGAAGCATACAACATAGACAAAAACAAACCTTATGTACTTTTTGTAGGAAGAATAACCAGACAAAAAGGAATTATTCATTTAGTAAATGCTATAAAATATATAGATAAAGATACACAAATAGTGCTTTGTGCAGGTGCACCAGACACCAAAGAAATTGGTAAAGAAATGGAAGATGCCGTAAACGAAGCTAAAAAAGATAGAAATAATATTATTTGGATAGACAAGATGCTTAGTAAGCAAGAGGTTATTCAATTATATTCTCATGCAGATGTATTTTGTTGCCCTTCTATTTACGAACCTTTTGGCATTATCAACATTGAGGCAATGGCTTGCGAAACTGCTGTAGTTGCAAGTGCTGTTGGTGGTATTAAAGAAGTGGTTGTACAAAATGAAACAGGTATTTTAATTGATTTAGAACAACAAAAAGAAGCTCCTTTTGAGCCTGTATACCCAGATAAATTTGCTCAAGATTTAGCAAATGGTATTAACAAAGTAATAAACAACCCTAGCTTAAAAGAAACTATGGCAAAAAAAGGAAGACAGCGTGTAGAAAATCATTTTGACTGGGCTTCTATTGCAAAACAAGTTGAAGAACTATATAAATCTCTAAAAAAATAAGTTATGATTAATGACAAAGTATTAGGAATTATTTTGGGTGGTGGCCAAGGATCTAGATTATACCCACTAACCAAAGACAGATCTAAACCCGCTGTACCAATTGCTGGTAAATATAGATTGGTAGATATTCCTATTTCTAATTGCATCAATTCAGATATTAAAAGAATGTATGTGTTAACCCAATTTAACTCGGCTTCTTTAAACGCTCACATAAAAAATACTTACCACTTTAGTTTTTTTAGCTCAGCTTTTGTTGATGTATTAGCTGCAGAACAAACCATTCATAGTGATAAATGGTTTCAAGGAACAGCAGATGCAGTAAGACAAAGTATGCATCACTTTTTACAGAACGATTTTGAATATGCGCTTATACTTTCTGGAGACCAATTGTATCAGATGGATTTTAATGATATGATTGATAAACACGAAAAAAGTGGCGCAGAAATATCTATTGCAACCTACCCTGTTACTGCAAAAGATGCTACTTCTTTTGGGTTACTAAAAACCAATAATGAGGATATATTACATCATTCATAGAAAAACCTGGTAAAGAATTATTGTCAAATTGGACCTCTGATGTTGGTGATGACATGAAAGCACAAGGTAGAGATTATTTAGCATCTATGGGAATCTATATTTTTAATAGAGACCTACTAAAAAAATTAATGGAAAATCCTGACACCAATGATTTTGGTAAAGAAATTATACCACAAGCTATAGAAAACCACAAAACTTTAAGTTACCAATATGAAGGTTATTGGGAAGATATAGGTAACATTGATTCCTTTTTTGAAGCAAATATTGGTTTAACAGATGATGTACCTCAATTTGATTTATACAATGAAAAAGGGGTATATACCAGAGCACGTATTTTACCCACTTCTAAAATATCGGGTTCTATTTTAAACAAAGCTGTTATTGGTGATGGTTGTATTATACAAGCAGAAAAAATTGAACGCTCTGTAATTGGAATTCGTTCTAGAATTGGAAAAAATTCACTAATTTCTAACACCTATATGATGGGTAATGATTACTATGAAACTTTAGAAGAAGTTGAAAATAATAATATAGAAATACTAATGGGAATTGGAAACAGGTGCTACATACACAATTGTATTGTAGATAAAAACTGTAGAATTGGTGACGATGTTAGAATAAATGGAGGACGACATATTGAGGATATAGAAACAGATACATACATGGTTAAAGACGGTATTGTTGTTATTAAAAAAGATGCCATTATTGCCAAAGGAACTATTATTGGATAATCTAAATCTTATTTTTTTTAAAGAATTAAATTCATGCAAAATCAGAGTAGAATTGTTATAGAAAATGTTACTCCACAGATTAATTGTGGTAACATATTTATAAAAAGGGTTGTCAACGAAATTGTAAATGTATCAGCAGATGTTTTAGTAGATGGACATGATATTATAGAAGCTAGCTTACTTTTTAAACACGAAAAAGAAAGAAAGTGGAGCGAAACCAGAATGTCTGCCACTTCAAATGATGTCTATATTGCAAGTTTTAAAACAGCAAAACAAGGTTTTTATTCATATAAATTAGAAGGTTGGGTAGATTATGCTTTAAACTGGCAACATGGTATTGTCAAAAAAATAGAAGACAATCAGCTTGTAAAATCTGAACTTTTAGAAGGAGCAGAAATATTAAAAACGCTCCTAAAAAAAACAAATAAAAACACTGCTAAATACTTAAAACATTTAATAACTATTTTTAAAAATAATGATAGTTATAAAGAAGCTATAAGCGAGGTTACCAGTAAAAGACTACAAATAATTTTTATAGAAAACCCTACAAAATTCCTAAAAAATGAAACACAAGAATTTAAGGTTTATGTAGATAGAAAAAAAGCCCAATTTAGTACTTGGTATGAGTTTTTTCCGCGTTCAGCGTCTGAAGAAGCTAACAAACATGGTACATTTAAAGACTGCCATAAATTACTGCCAAGAATTGCAGATATGGGCTTTGATACCTTGTACTTCCCTCCTATTCATCCAATTGGTGAAGTAAATAGAAAAGGGAAAAACAATACTACAGAAGCAAAAAATGATGATGTAGGTTCTGCTTGGGGAATTGGTTCTAAACACGGAGGTCATAAAGATATTCATCCAGAATTAGGAAATGTAGATGATTTTAAAGCTTTAATTGCTGATGCTAAAAATCAAGGAATAGAAGTTGCAATGGATTATGCTTTACAGGCTGCTCCAGATCATCCTTGGGTGAAAGAACATCCAGAATGGTTTAAATGGAGACCAGATGGAACTGTACAATATGCAGAAAATCCGCCCAAAAAATATCAAGATATTCTTCCAATTTATTGGGAAAATGACAATTATAAAAATTTATGGAAAGAATGTTTAGATATTCTTTTATATTGGGTTGATTGTGGAATTACTATTTTTAGAGTAGACAATCCACATACAAAACCCTATTATTTTTGGAATTGGGTAATTGCTGAAGTAAAGAAAAAACATCCAGATGTGTTGTTTTTAGCAGAAGCGTTTACACGACCTAAAATAATGCAGCAACTTGCAAAACAAGGATTTACGCAATCTTACACGTATTTTACTTGGCGAGAATCTAAACACGAACTTACAGAATATGTAAATGAGTTAACGCAAACAGATCAAAAAGAATACATGCGTCCTAATTTTTGGCCAAATACGCCAGATATCAATCCTTATCATTTACAAGGCGCAACCGAATCTAAATATTTACAACGTTATGTTTTAGCAGCTACTTTAAGCTCTAATATTGGTATTTACGGACCTGTTTTTGAGCAAATGATTAGCGAAGCTGTTCCTGGAAAAGAGGAATATCACATGTCAGAAAAGTTTCAAATATGCAATTATAACTGGCAGTTAGAAAACAAATTAACGGTACTGATTAGAACCATTAATAATATTAGAAAAGAGAACGAATCTTATCAACAAACAAATAATATAAAGTTTTGTTTTATTGAGAATGATAATTTAATTGCTTTTTATAAATGGAATGATGATAAAACTAACGAAACATTAACCGTTGTTAGTTTAGATCCATACTACAAACAAACAGGTACCATTCAATTACCTTTAGCTGAGTTAGGCATTCATCATGGACATACTGTTCAAGTAGAAGATTTAGTGACTAGCAATAGTTATAACTGGGAAAATGAATGGAATTATATAGAATTACACCCAACATTACCATTTCATATCTTTAAAATAAAAAAATAATATTTAATAAAAATTTCTTATTGGGTTATGAATTAAAACTCTCGTCCTCAATGGGCAGTAATTCCTTTAAAAGGAATTGCAAACATCATCAATCATTAAAATATGGCAAATACAATAGCTTACAGTCTTTTTACAGACTTTGATATAAATTTATTTAAAGCAGGAAAACATTATAAACTTTACGAAAAATTTGGTTCGCACATCGTTACAGTAGATGGGGTAACAGGAACCTATTTTGCAGTTTGGGCACCAAGTGCAAAATCTGTAACGGTAATTGGCGATTTCAATTTTTGGATAGAAGGAGAACATCCTTTAAATGTAAGATGGGATGATAGTGGTATTTGGGAAGGCTTTATCCCTAATGTTGGTATTGGCAGTNTTTATAAATATAAAATACAAAGCAGTCATGATGATGTAAAAACAGAAAAAGCAGATCCATTTGCAAAAAAGTGCGAACATCCCCCAAAAACTGCCTCTGTAGTTTGGGAAGATAATTACAGCTGGAAAGACAACAAATGGATGAACAATCGTAAAAAAAATAATGCCTTAGACGCTCCTTATTCTGTATACGAAGTTCATTTAGGTTCTTGGAAACAAAAAAATGGAAACGACTTTTTAACTTATGAGGAATTTGCAGAAGATTTGGTAAACTATGTAGCAGATATGAATTTTACACATGTAGAATTAATGCCTGTTATGGAGTACCCATATGATCCAAGTTGGGGATACCAATTAACAGGATATTTTGCGCCAACTTCTCGCTTTGGAAATCCAGATGGTTTTAAGTTTTTAGTGGATGCGTTTCATAAAAAAGGAATTGGTGTAATTTTAGATTGGGTTCCTTCACATTTTCCATCAGACGATCATGGTTTAGGCTTTTTTGATGGCTCTCATTTATACGAACATCCAGATAGAAGAAAAGGATATCACCCAGATTGGAAAAGTCTTATTTTTAATTACGGTAGAAACGAAGTAAAATCTTTTTTAATTAGTAATGCAATTTATTGGTTAGACCAATATCATGCAGATGGTTTAAGGGTAGATGCTGTAGCTTCTATGTTGTTTTTAGATTATTCTAGAGAAGATGGCGAATGGGAACCAAATAAATTTGGAGGAAGAGAAAACTTAGACGCCATTAATTTTATGAAAGAGATGAATACGGCTGTCTATGAGAATTTTCCTGACGTACAAACCATAGCTGAAGAATCAACATCATTCCCAATGGTTTCTAGACCCATATATTTAGGTGGTTTAGGTTTTGGTATGAAATGGATGATGGGTTGGATGCATGACACTTTAGAATATTTTGCCAAAGAACCTATTTATAGAAAACATCATCAAAACGATTTAACATTTAGTTTAAATTATGCGTTTACAGAAAACTTTATGTTGCCTCTGTCTCATGATGAAGTTGTGTATGGTAAAAAAGCCATTGTAGATAAAATGCCTGGTGATGAATGGCAAAAATTTGCAAATCTACGTTTATTGTATAGTTTTATGTACACACACCCTGGTACGAAATTAATTTTTCAAGGAGGTGAATTTGGTCAAACCAAAGAATGGAATTTCCAACAAAGTTTAGATTGGCATTTACTTGAGTATAAAGTACATGAAGGGGCACAGAAATGCGTAAAAGAATTAAACAAACTTTATAGAAAAGAAAAAGCATTTCATCAAAAACAATTTACAGCAGAAGGTTTTGAATGGATTGATCATGGAGACCATGAAAACTCTGTATTATCTTATATAAGAAAAGGAGAAAACGAAAAAGATACCATTATTATTATTTGTAATTTAACTCCAATACCAAGAGAAAACTATAGAGTTGGTGTACCCAAACAAGGCACTTTAAAAGAGATTTTTAATAGTGATACTAGAGATTTTTCTGGTAGCGGAAATTACAAAAACACTAAAATAAAAGCAGACAAAACCACTTGGAATAATAGAGAAAATTCTGTCGAATTAAATTTACCTCCTTTAGCCATGATTGCTTTAAAATATCAATAAAAAAAAGATGAAAATTTAGCGCTATAAATTACTGCTACATTGGTAATTTATAGCACTGTATTTTTATAACTTCCAAAAAAAACATTGCTATTTTTATTAGATTCTAAATAATATTTTAATCTGTAAATTATTCTTTTTTTTAGGTTACTTTAGTAACTTTAAAAAAATAGTTTACAAAAAGAATATTGTCGTAAAAACAATATTTACAGTTAATTCTATTAGAAACTATTACGATTTTTACCACATTAAAAACAAGCAAATATTATGATTGTTAATACGGAACTAGAACAAAAAGGAAACCTTTTTCCATCAGAAATAATAAATTACCATAAAGATGTAGATAAACTATATTTTACTACAAAAAACAATGTTATTTTAGAAGTTACAGTGGTTAGAGATAGTGTAATTCGCTTTAGATATAGCACAACTGGTAAGTTTGAAAAAGATTTTTCATACGGGGTTACCATACACGCAAGTAGAGGGTACAACAAACTTAAAGTAACTGAAGATAAAACGCATTATAAAGTTACTACTTCTAAGCTAATTTGTTTGATAGAAAAAGTAAGCTTACAAATTAGTTTATACGATGCTATTGATAACAAATTAATAAATGAAGATGAAATTGGTTTTCATTGGGAAGAAAGTTATGAGTTCGGTGGAGATATTGTAAAAATGAGTAAAGTTTGCCAAAAAGCAGAAAGTTTTTATGGTTTAGGAGACAAGCCTGTAGATGTAAACATGAAAGGAAAACGTTTCGAAAACTGGGCAACAGACTCTTACGCTTTTGGTAAAAACACAGACCCTATTTATAAAGCAATTCCATTTTATACAGCTATCCAAAACAATAAATCGTATGGTATTTTCTTTGATAATACTTTTAAAACACATTTCGATTTTTCTCATGAAAGAAGAAATGTAACAAGTTTTTGGGCCCAAGGTGGAGAAATGAATTACTACTTTATTTATGGCCCAAAAATGGATGATGTCGTAAAAAACTACACAGACTTAACCGGTAAACCTCATGCATTGCCTCCATTATGGGCTTTAGGATTTCATCAATGTAAATGGAGTTATTATCCAGAAAGTAATGTTAAAGAAGTTACCAAAACATTTAGAGACCTTAAAATACCTTGTGATGCTATTTATTTAGACATTGATTATATGGATGGTTTTAGATGTTTTACTTGGGATAAAAATTATTTTCCAGANCCAAAAAGAATGGTAAAAGAGTTAGAAGATGATGGCTTTAAAACGGTTGTAATTATAGATCCAGGTATTAAAATAGATTTAGAATACGATGTTTTTAAAGAAGCATTAGATAAAGATTATTTCTGTAAACGTGCAGACGGCCCATACATGAAAGGTAAAGTTTGGCCTGGAGAATGTTATTTTCCAGATTATACAAGACCAGAAGTTAGAGACTGGTGGTCTGGTTTGTTTAAAGAACTAATAGAAGATATTGGTGTAAAAGGTGTTTGGAACGATATGAACGAACCTGCTGTAATGGATGTGCCAAATAAATCTTTTCCAGATGATGTGCGTCATGATTTTGATGGAAATCCATGTTCTCATAGAAAAGCACATAATATCTATGGTACACAAATGGCACGCGCAACCTATCATGGTTTAAAAAAATATGCATATCCAAAAAGACCTTTCGTAATTACAAGATCTGCATATGCTGGTGCCCAAAGATATACGTCTACTTGGATGGGAGATAATGTAGCAACTTGGGAACATTTAGCTATTGCTAACAACCAAGCACAAAGAATGGCAATGTCTGGTTTTTCTTTTGCAGGTAGTGATATTGGTGGTTTTGCAGAACAACCTCAAGGAGAATTATTTGCAAGATGGATTCAATTAGGTGTGTTTCATGCTTTTTGTAGAGTACATTCTTCTGGTGATCATGGAGACCAAGAACCTTGGGTTTTTGGTGATGAAATAACAGATATTGTTAGAAAGTTTGTCGAGTTAAGATATCAACTTTTACCTTATTTATATACTGCTTTTTGGAATTATATAACAGATGGCTCTCCAATACTTAAATCTTTGGTTTTATATGATCAAGAAGATCAACAAACACATTACAGAAGTGATGAGTTTATTTACGGAGAACAAATTTTAGTTTGCCCAATACAAGAACCAAATGCCAAAGGAAGAAGAATGTATATACCAAGAGGTAAATGGTATAATTTCTGGACAAATGAAGTGGTTATTGGTGGCAAAGAAATATGGGTAAATGCAGATATAGACAGCATGCCAATTTTTATAAAAGAAGGTGCAGTAATACCTAAATATCCAGTACAACAATATGTTGGCGAGAAAAAATTTAATGAAATTACCTTAGATGTTTACTATAAAGAAGGTAAAGAAACTTCTAAATTATATGATGATGCTCATGATGGTTATGATTATAGAAAAGGAAGATTTAGCTTGCGTTCTTTTAAAGTAACAGGTAAAAAAGATGAATTTATTTTACAACAACACAAACGTGGAGATTTTGATGCAGAATATAAGAACTTTAACATTGTATTTCATAACTTACCTTTTGTTGTAAAATCTTTACAAATAGACAATGTAGAGGTTCCTATAGATAAAAGTTTCATAAAAACACAGTCTATTTCTATAAATAAAGAGTTTACAGAACTACATTTAATTGCAGAATAAAAATTATCTTTCATAAAAAAGCGGCTATGTTTTACCCTAAACATAGTCGCTTATTATTATAAACTTAATTCACAAATATTCTAATTACCTAAAAATATTCTTTTCATCATTTTTTCTGAAAGCAAATACTTTTAGAGTTATTTTTTTGTTTTTCCTTATTATTTTAAAACTGCTATTAGCCATTGCTATCAAGGTAATTTATAAAAGAAAAATAGCCATTTTAGCTTTTTTACTTTTTTTAATACGCTTGTAAACTCTATAAATTTTGCAGTTATCTTTTTTTATTTTCAAATCAAAAACACATTCAATCTAAGTATATAATTTATTCATTTACTGTAAAGAGTAACTCATTTAACAATT
>JGI26082J51739_10002618_pt1 | contig 10921 bp, 9 predicted proteins | sample SaaInl5LU_22_DNA_FD_51739 | JGI IMG/M metagenome (IMG submission 51739)
CAATCAGTATGGATACGATATAAAGAATTTTTATTTTCTTACTTTCTGAAAGTACTGTGCCTCCCTGAGAAGGATAAAAATCTGTTAAAAAAACGGTTGCCATACTATTAAAACTTGTGGAAATTGTACTCATCCCTGCTGCAAAAATAGAAGCAACCAAAAGACCTGAAAGTCCTGAAGGGAGTTCATTCGCAATAAAATAGGGGAAAACTTGATCCCCATTATTTTGAAGTTCAATAGGCAGACTGTTGGTTTGTGAATAATAAACGTAAAGGGCAGTCCCAATAAAAAGAAAAAGTGCAGAAACGGGGAGGTAAATCATTCCCCCAAAAAAAGCAGCTCTTTTGGCTGATTGTTCTGTGTTAAGCACCATATACCTTTGAATATAATTTTGATCAATACCAAAATTTTGCAAATTGATGAATATCCCATAAATCAGAACGACCCAGAATGTGGGTGCGTTGAGATCCAAGTTAAAATGCCCCAAACTAAATTTATTTTGCTCAAGCGCTGTATTAAAGAACCCCAAAACTCCCTCGGGAAGTTGTACAAAAATGAAAATTAAACACAGTAGCGCCCCCAGAATTAAGAGTATAGCCTGAATCGCGTCTGCCCAAAGTACGGCTTCTATACCCCCCAGTATAGCATATAGGGAAACGAAAAGCCCTGTAAGGATAATGACCCACAGAATATTCCAATCTACAATGGCATTTATCGCTACTGCCAATAAAAATAATATGGTCCCGATTCGCATCAATTGGGTTAACAAATAACAGAAGGCAGCGTATTGTTTTGCCCAAGTTCCATAGCGTTGTTCCAAATAAGTATAGGCAGAAGGACTATTTATTTTTCGATAGATGGGAACAAAAAACTTTACTGCAATGACCGCTGCAACGGGGATCGATAAGCTGAAAACAAAGGGGTTCCAATTCCCGGAAAAGGCACTTCCAGGGAGTGCTAAATAACTGATGCTACTCACAAAAGTAGCGAAGATAGAAAGCGTAACCACCCAAGAAGGTATCTTCCCTGAACCCAACGTAAAACGACTCGCTGTTCTATCCTTTGAAAAAAATACCCCGCCTAAAACCAAAAGAATACCTAGATACGCTACAATTATGAGGATGTCTAAAGTCTTCATTTAAGGCGATTAAATTCAGCCACAAGGGTTTTGATATTGACCTCTATTTGATTCAATAGTTCCCCTTCAATAGCTTTCAATGGAACGGCTAGCTTGTTTTTACACAACCCTAAGGCCGCCGCTGCTGCTTTTATTCCTTTGAGGTAGCTGTTCGCCCCCCCTTCCAAAGCATAAACCCCTTTGGAAAGTTGAAGAACCAGTGTATGAAGTTTTGCTGCTTTTTGCGTATCGTTTTTTTGAGTTGCTTGAAATAATTCTGAATACAACTGCGGAAGGAGGTTTGCACCCCCATTCACCCCACCGTGGATCCCTTGATTTAAACTTTCCAACAAAAGCTCCTCTGGACCAATTAAAAGATTGAAATTGGTTTTCTCTGCAATTGAATGAAGTGCTTGTATATAATCCACATTTCCAGAGCTGTCCTTAATCCCCATAATGTTTGGATGGAGTGTCAGCTTTTCAACCACGTCTAAACGAATATTGAAATGAGTGCTTTTGGGATAATTGTAGAGATACAAGGGGAGTTCTGTTTGATCGGCTAGAGTTTTGAAATAATCGTATTGATCTTCTGGATCCAAGTCAAAATAGTAGGGTGCTGTAGCGACAACCGCCTGAGCCCCCTTTTCTTTTGCATATGCAGCTAAATTCAAACTTTCCGCCAATGAGGTGTCTCCGATACCAACTAATAATGGACAACCACTTTCTTTTATTGCTTCCGAACTTAAGGCTATCAATTCCTTTCTTTGAATATGGGATAAACTGGAGGCTTCCCCGGTTGTCCCCAAAATAAAAATTCCATGAACTCTTCCTGAAACTATATGAGGTATTAAATTTTGAATAGCTTGAACATCTAAACTCAGGTCCTCATTAAGTGGTGTAATCATGGGGCAAATGACCCCTCGATAAAATACGGGTTTATCCATATTATTCAACAGTAAAGGTTAGATACTTAATATTTTTCCGGTTGAAAGTATAGGTTAAATGCAAACTGCCATCCGCGGCTTGAATTAAGGCTGGATAACTAAACTCCCCTCGCTTTTCCTCCTCTAAAACAACTACATCTTTCCATAGCAAGCCATCCTCCGAAATTGCCATATTTAGTTTTGCACGGTCATTTTTACCCTTGGTAGTAGGATTATATACCAACACATGTTTGCCGTTACTGAGGGTAATCGCATCCGTACCAGAGTTTGGATTGGGCAAGTGTGTTTTCGTGATTGTGCTCCAACTATTTCCACCATCATAAGAAAAGGACTGCATTAAGGTGTCATTTCTACTTCGACAAAGCAATTGTAATTTTTCCTGACTGTGAACTAATATACTAGGTTGGATAACATCGTAAGGAGTTGTAGGGTCAATGGGGATTTTTGTCCAATGCCTCCCTTGATCTGTGCTTTTTTCTATGTGAATTTTCCAAGAAAGTCCTTCGGTAGTCCTGGTTTCGGTGCTGGAGGGAGAAAGTAGGGTTCCGTTCGCCAAGGTAATGGGTTTATTTTTTATTGGGCCTAGGATACCCTCTGGAAGTCGTATGGAAGGTCCCCAACTTTTCCCCTCGTCTGTGGATACTTTATACATCCCCCACCATTCTCTTGGAGAGGGTCCTGTTTTATAAAATAGGACTATTTCTGTTGGACTGACTCGGTATAAAACGGGGTTCCAGTTGGGGTACTGTATTCCATCAGAGGACAATCCTGTTGTGATTTTTTTAGGTACTCCCCAAACACCTTTTTCAGATCGGGAAAGCCAAATGGATACATCGTTATTCCCCTCTTTGGTTCCTCCAAATGCTGCTGCAAGAAAGACTCCGTTGGATAGTTCCATTATCGTAGAGGCATGACATTCTTCAAAAGGAGGTGTCGTGTAAAGCATGGTTTCCCTTCCAGGAGATAAAGAAAACTGTCCGTAAACAATGGTATAAAAACTCAGAAAAGTGATATAGAATAAGTGAATTCTTAGATTCATAGGATTTGAATTTAATATTAGAAAAAGGACTGTTNTTTTTAATTCTTCAGTATTGGATTTATGAAGATACAAAAATTAGGTTTTACACAGGAAAATGAAGGTAGGCAAATGAAAAGGTTTAAGAGTGGAAGAGTTACTAGTGTAACGATTGTAAACGAGTGTTTTCAAATGGAATCTTTTGAATAGATAAACCCATAATTAGTAAATGAATTTAAGTGCCTATATTTACTTCAACTTCTATAGCTTTAAAAATGACAGAATCCCTTATTAAAAACTTAATTATATCTGCTGGAGTTCTCTTTTTTATCTGTTGTGAAAAAGAAAGCGAAACAGTGGAGGAATTCAGTTGTACGGTAGATTATGTCGAGTTTAAAGAGAATGCGACGGCTGTCGTAAAATTTGACATTACTTTGAATGGCGTTTTAAAGTCGTCTTTTTTGAGTGATGAATATGTCTTCGAAGAGGAGCACTACCTTATTGGAGACGATGTAATCAATATTTTGAATTTTGTACAAAAAGGCAATGAAGCTACTTTTGATTTTGAATATGGGAGCAATTGCGGCCCCATTTGTAAGAATCTTTTTGAGAATATTCCCACTCACGAACACTTTACACTAAGTGTGGAAGCAGAAAAAAGCCTCTCCGACAAAGTCGTAGGGAAATGGAAGGTAAAAAGTGCCTCGGTAAATCCAGGAGGCTAATCCCATTTGACAAAAAAATCCCTAATTCAATCCTTTTCTCTAGTAAATTCGAACCTCTGCGAGGGAAGCAAATTGTTCTCCGTCATGGGCTGAATTGATGCGTATTTTAAAATATCGAAAACTTTTTTGCTCCACGAAGTCAAGGTTTTGTGGTGTGTTGATGTTCGATAGGACAAAATCCCCTAGGGACTCCCAGGTACTTGCATCCTCACTTACTAAGATTTCAATGTCTTTGATTTTTCTACTCCCGTTTCGTTGAAGAAAGGAAAAGCCTTTTACCTCCGTACTGCCCTGAGTGTCGACTACGAGTTCGTGAGGATGGGTCACATTACAGGTGGTCCAACAAGAATGCCAATAAGTCGTGTCTTTTCCATCAATAATTAAGTTGGCTAGTCCATTTCCAAAGGGTTCGCCTCCTCCAGTTTCTTCAGAACTGAATGAGAATATTCTCCACTTTGAATTGTCAAAATAGGTTTTTGGAGAAAAAGAAATGTCCAAAATGGGTTCTCCGTTTTCAAAACTATAGGCATAGGAAAAAGTAGAACTATTCCCATTGAGATGATTGAGTCGTAATCTTAAAACATAGGGAGTATCTCCTTTTTTTTCCAATTCATCTAGGGACATACGAATGAAAAAAGTGTTGTCCTCTGTGACCGCAGCTCTCCAACTTATGGCATCATAATCTGCGGTGTCATCTGCTGGATCATGGTATATACTGATCGAATTTACTGGGAGGTCTGTGGTGAAATTTCCAGACAATACCATTTCCCCTTCTATGATTTCAGCATTAAGGCTTTCTATTGAGGCAGAACCTCCACTATAATAGGCCGCTGAATTTGTATTAAAGATTTCGTTGTTGTTCAAAATTGCGCAACTGGCCTCACTCAAAAAAGTAGGTTCTGTTCCATAGGTATAATTTCCTGATCCCATCAATGTAGTTCCCTTATTTTCCAATCCGAACTCTGATCGCTTTTGTTTGTTATGAGGTAAGTTTAATGCATGACCCAACTCATGGACTAACCCCCCTATATAGGTGGTTGCTTTTTTCGTGCTGTAGGCACTGGGGTCTCCTCCCAAATACTTGATTTCCATTTCATTGTAATCTGTAGCGAATGCCCAGCGTCCTATTCCGTAATAAGGAGCATCAGAATCATAAGGATCATCTACAGGGAGAATAATTAAAGTATGGTGGCTTTTTGAATCTTCAGGATGAGACTCAAAATAAGCTTTTAGCTGTTCAATAATAGGCTGCGCACCTGAATCGTATGTGTAGGAAGAAGCGTTTAATTCCCCTTCTATATAAATGATTTTAACCCGTTTTTTTTCTTGATCTACAATCAAGCTGAACGTTTTTTCACCAAAACCATAGGACCTCATTTGTTCTTTAAAAAATTGCTGTCCGTGCAGAAGTATTTCACTGATTCTTCTATGAGATTCATCCCTAGTTTTCATGTCCTTTGGGGTAAAATAAACCACATTTAAGGTTCTGGATGATTCTGAAACGTAATTAAAAGTTTCCGGAAGATTCTCTGTAATCGTGGTGGGTTCCATTGCAGCATTCATGTTTTCTTCCTGTTCTTTAGAACAAGAGAATAGAAATAAAACAAACAATAGAAAATACTTCCTCATCATGATATTTCTCCCTAATGTATGGAAAATCATGTTTTTAAATGTAAAAAGACACCAACTTCTCTTCGGAATTATGGGCTTGGTATTATAAAAGCCTCTTCAGGGAAAAAAATCACTTCTTAAACAAGATTTATGGAATAAAAAAACCCTCCTTTTGGAGGGCTTCAAGCGGTAAGGTTATCGTTTAATCCAAGTTATCAACGAGCTTGAATATATCCGAACTAAGCAAACTTCTTATTTGATCTATTTTCTTGTTCGCCTCGATCACACTTTTACTCATTTTTGAAGTATTTGATCTCAATGTAAAGAGTTCCTCAAGGGTATTGTAGAAATCAATGGTATAGTAATTTGTTTTTCTTTCGGTCCCCAATTGATCCAATACTTTAGTCAACCCCCAAGCTCTCATGCCATTTCTTTTATTGATGGGCATAAAGGTTTTGAGCTCCATGTCTTCGTACTCCGCTTGTTTGTACCAATTTACATTCATGCTATTTATTACAGCATATTCTGCAGCTTTACTCCCTTCTGTAGAATTATTAAATCCGCCTTTATAGGATACATTTGTACTGTATATTTTCTTAAAATGCGACATCTGTTTATCCCTCACAACTTCCCAAGTATCTTGATTTAAGCCTTCTGGAATTCCACTTATTTGATTGTTGCTATTTCGATTTTCTTCATTATAAAACTTTACATAAAGATAGGTTGTATGGGTAGAGGCTTCGTTGGGATTCATTAACTGCCACATTTCCCAATTTGCGAGCATTCCTGCGTCCCTTTGTTGTTTCCATAATGATTTAAAATGCTTCTCAAGAGCTAAATGTTCTTCGACATCAGAATTTTCGATCGTTCCATACCACATATTAATTCTCATTTCTCCAGATTGAGCATTAATAGACATACTGAACAAGATTGTAAAAAGGAAAAGTAATTTTTTCATTTAAATTGATTTATGGTTAATAAACAGCAATATACAAAGAAGTAGAATATTTTAACTAGAACGGGCAAATTGTTGACTTTTGAATTCAATTAAACCATAACGCTGATTATGCTTTTTCTTTATCCGATCAACTGCCAAAAAAGTCTCTATAAAAGCTGCAATTTTAGAATAAAAAAGATGCTTATCTTGTTACCTTAGAAAAGAAAATGAAATCTCTTGTTATCGATCAGCTGAGCCTCTCCATTTACCCTACTGTTGAAGCCATGGGGAACGAGGCTGCGCGACAAGTTGCTTTGGATTTAAATGAAACCGTCCAAACCATTGGTAAAGCTCGACTCCTGCTCGCAACAGGAACCTCCCAATTTCAATTTTTAAAAGCCTTACAAAAAGAAATCATTCCATGGGACAAGATCACTGTGTTTCATTTGGACGAATATGTGGGTCTTCCCGCGGAGCATCCTGCCAGTTTTAGGAAGTATTTAGAAACTCGTATTTTAAAGTTTGTAAAGCCAAAGAAAGTGTTTTATATCCAGGGGGACGCTCCGTCAATTCCAGCTGAAATCGAGCGTTATTCTGATGCCTTATCTAAGCATCCTATTGACGTGGCTTGTGTTGGTATAGGTGAAAACGGACACCTTGCCTTCAATGATCCTGGAGTGGCTAATTTTAATGATCCACGACTTGTAAAAAGAGTGCTTTTGGATCTGGAATGCCGTCAACAACAGTTTCATGAAGGTTGGTTCGATTCTATAGAAACCGTTCCTAAGGAAGCTTTAACCCTTACTATTCCTGCCATTATGAATGCGCTTCGTATCCGCTGCGTAGTTCCTGATTTGCGAAAGTCAAAAGCCGTTTTTCAAGCTTTGAAAGGACCCATTTCAGAAAATTGTCCCGCTTCAATATTACGAAGGCATCCCAATGCAAAATTGTTTTTAGATTCGGCAGCGGCAACACAAATTGAGAAGTAAAATTTTATTAATTCGATACCACTTAAAGGGACAGAATAAATATAAAAAGCACCAACATTTTCATAATATCCAAGATTATTTGTCCCTGATTGAATTAATACAGGATGATCGTTAGCTATACCTCTTAAAAGTGTTCTCCAGTTAGCAGTAGAATTATTTATAGTGCTAAAAACTTGTGCTGTAGCATTTGGATAAGTAGATACGTTTTGTCCACTATTATTATCAACCCTTACAGGTCCCCCATAAGACCCTTCGATATCCATGTACTTAATTCCATTGATATTTTGAAACCCATTTTCATTAATATAAAAGTCATAATTATTTCCAGATAAGTCTCTCCATATAGAGCCGCCACCATCGAATGAATTTAAATTATCGCCNTCCAGATATATAATAAGTCCATCAGTAATAATATTTGGATTAATTGTTGCCCAATAATTTTGTTTTACTTCCGCAGCAGACAATGCCCTATTATAAACTTTTATTGTTTTAATCTCACCATCGAAGAATTCAGTTACTCCACTGAGTCTACTACCAATATTAGTAGAACCGGTTCCTACATTTAAATTATTTGCTCCATTGTTGGTATTTCCTTGTGATTGTAAAATACCATTTACATAAACTTTTACTTGATTTGATCCTACATTTTTATCAACCGTAATAGTCCAATAATTCCAGTCACCTATTTTTACTGGAGTATTATCATGAAAATCATTATCCCATCCATTAAATCCTCCATATCCATCACTTATCGTCATCATTGCTGCCCTTGTGTGTTGCCCTCCTCCTGCTTGTACTTGTTCAAAAATCACATCTGTTTGTTGAGTATCTGGTTTAAAATACCCCTCAATAGTATATACATTTTGTCCTTGTGACAGAACAGCATTAAGACCAACATAATCATTCGAACCATCGAAATCAAATGATTTGTTAGAGGAATTAAATGTTGCCCCATTTATTATTCCATTATTACCACTAGGGCTTAAATCATTCCATGTATTTCCACTTCCTGAATATGAACTTGAGTTTCCAGCATCTAGATGCAGTAGTAATCCACTTGTAACATGACTGTTAATTACAGGAATATTACCAAGATTTTGACCAAAGTTTTTATTAAAACCAAGTAAGATTAATGGAATTAAAAAACTTAAATATTTTATTTGCTCTTTCATTAAATATATTTGATGATATAATAAAAAATAATGACATCAAAATTTAGTATCATCTAATTATTTAGATGTTGTTTTTTGTAATAGGTTTCAACTTATGTTTTAGAAATCTCTATAAGTTTTTTCTACTTTTCAATATCTGAAAATCTATCTTTCATTTTAATTGATTTATGGTTAATAATACCTCTAAGATATAGAGAATTGAGTTTTTTTCAAAACACACTACAAACTTTCCCCAAACAACTCCGCACTAAAACCACTACACAGGCATCTCGTCTAAAGGCAATGATATCAATGGATTAGGAGGGATTTAGATTGTATCCATTGGTGTGAAAGGATCAAAGATCTAATTCAAGATCATAAAACTCAGTTTTTGACTGATTCTGTTCGTTATAGCCAAAATGACGAAACCCAAGTAGATAAAGTTTATCCTCTTTCTTATATGGGATTAATTGTGAAGGGAATATTCCTTCAAGTTATAAAGTTTAGATTACATATCCAATCCATTCCCATTATTCCAGTAGAAAAACTGAGTTATGATTTTCGTTACTTGTGGAGGCGACTAAAAGAATTGTATTTCTAGCTGATCCCCCTTTTTTGTTAAGCTAACAAAAACCTTTTAAAGCAAAAAACCCCCTAGGCAAACCTAGAGGATTTCAAAACAAAATAGTTTGTTGCTTTTACATANCTATAAAACAAATTTATTGACAAATGTTTTGTTGTCATATTCCACAGTAGTTATTATTCTTCCGTTATTTTCCTTTAGGTTAAACACTTTTTTGTGTAATTCCTCAGTAGAAAAGTTTTCGTAAAAAATTAATTCNCCATTATAGTTCTCGATTTTCACTAAAACTTCTGTCTTATTCGAGTCAAGATTAATCGACATTTTTTTATTTATATGATTAAAAATTGGATTTTGAATCGTTTTCTCGTCTACGATTACGACTTTGTTATCCGTTACATTTATCAAATAATCTGTATAAAGATTATTTAAACGGGCAGTGACAACATAAGTTCCAGGAGTTACATAATTAAGATCAAGAATTCTTAACCTTCTATTGAATTTGGCATTTACTTTATATTTTGAATTCCCTTTAAGCTGAAATAATTCGATTGATAAGTCAGCTTTAGCGGTAAGTGAATTAAGTAATAAAGCTTTAGTATTTTTTACTACTGTAAATTCAAAATCTTCATCAGAAGACAAGTCGTTTGCAAAAAATAAGTTCGGTAACATTAAAAAGAGTAGTGTAAACTTTTTCATAACAGTTTTTTTAATTATTGATATGGCAAAGATATTTCACTAATACAACGAAAAACTTATCTGTATTACCCTTTTTATATGTTATATTATCAAATAAAGACAATTAATCTAAATTTAATGTTAATAAAGTATATATTAAAAATTATTCATTATAAATTTGATAATTATGATAAATTATTCTTTTGAAGATATTGTTCAACCGCAGCATAAGTCATTTCATTATCAACTATTTGATTTGAATACACCTAATAGAAATTCTCCTCACTGGCATTATCATCCTGAAGTGGAATTGATTTATATCAGCAACGGAAAGGGAAAGAGAGGTGTTGGAACAAGCTTGTCAACTTATACTGAAGGAGACCTTATACTTTTGGGTTCCAACTTGCAACATATGGGATTTACAGATAGTTTTGAAGATGGTAAGACCGAGGTTGTAATTCAATTTTTACCCGAATTTTTGGGAAATATGTTAACTCAAGTACCTGAATTAAATTCAATTTTTAAATTACTTGAGCTATCTAAACGGGGCTTATCTTTTTCAGGTCCCATTAAAGAAAAAGTAGGACAAGCTTTAATTGGTTTGCAATATGAATCTGATTTTCAAAGTTTATTGACACTGATCAATATCTTAAAAGAAATGTCACTAGTTAATCCAAACATTCTTAATACAACAGATTTAACTACTTCTGACACTGATAAAAACGACCGACTTAAAAAGGTTTTTAATTATATTAAATCAAATTATCAAGATGAAATTAACTTAAGTCAGATTGCTGATCAAACCAACATGACTACATCTTCATTTTGCAGGTATTTTAAGTTAAATACAGGGAAATCTTTTATTCAATACGTCAATGAATATAAAATTAATCATGCAGCTAAATTACTTTTGGAAACGAACTTGAATGTAAAAACTATTTGTTTTGATTCAGGTTTCAATAATTTTTCAAATTTTAATCATTTTTTTAAAAAATATTATCAAACTACACCAAAAAAGTATCGAGAAAAAATTATTAATTAAACGTTCCTAGTTTTCGTTTTGTATTAAAAGCTTTTGATTAAATATGTCATAAGTGTAATAAATAAACATAATTAAATAACAAGTTTAAATTATTCAATTAGTTCTACGAATAGATTTAATGAAATATTAAAT
>JGI26082J51739_10002619_pt1 | contig 10906 bp, 6 predicted proteins | sample SaaInl5LU_22_DNA_FD_51739 | JGI IMG/M metagenome (IMG submission 51739)
CGTTTGCTGTCGATAAACTGCTCGAAAGACGACTCGTTGCGCAACATGTCGCCTAGCAGTTGTTGCAGATTGTCCTGTGGATCGGTGGTCATATCGACAAGGGTCTGCTGAGGTGCCGGATCGATTATGACCCAGCCCACACCTTCGAAGTAAATCTCGGGCCAAGCGTGGCCATGGATCGCTTGGATAAGCAGAGCAGAGCCGCCAGCGCGATTGCTCGCAGGGACAGAATAGCCCACGCCAACGCGAGCAGGAATGCCGAGACTGCGATACATATACACCGCCGAAAAGGCAAAGTGGACGCAGTAACCGGTGAGATCGCCGAAGAGGAAAGAGGCGGCAGGGTCTGCCTCGGCGGCGTGCNCATTTTTGAGNCTATAGATTCCGTTCTCGTCGAGATACTGCTTAATGGTCCACGCGCGTGCGAAGGCGTCCTGCGCAAATTCTGGCTTTAGCGAGGCGGTTAGCGAGTTCGCAAGGTCGGCATAGCGCGGATCATCCGGCAGCTTGAGGTATTCAGCGGCAACGTCGCTGCGCCAATTTTTATTGCCAACCTCTCGTCCCAGCAGAACATCAAAGTCGAAAAGCGGCACCTGTGAAATCGCTTCATANGTGCTGTCGAAGCGCGTGGCATTAGGGTTAGGAATGCGCGAATAGCGGGTGGGCGTGTCGAGTCCGAAAGGTGCGCGGTGCGGTNCCAGTGTGCCAATAGTTGTGCGCACGCCTTTGCGGGGCGCCTCCGAGGCTGGTGAGATTGCGTAGTTTAGGCCGGCTTCGTTACCTGAAGCGAGCGAGTCGGCTGCGCTGGCATCAAAACCTCTAAGCAAATCTGTGTCCATATCTGGGCGCGTCGCGTAATCGATGCGTTGTCCGTCGAATTGAGAGTAGGCCGATTCACGGAAATAGTAGGAGCCATCAGCGGGCTCATAGTCGTCATGAAAAACAACAACAGCAACTGGCGCGGCCTTATCCTTCGGGTCGTTGGTGCTGTCTTGGAAGGGATTGTCTTCCTGTGGGCCACTTCCCTGCTGCCCTGTCAGGCCGAGGTCGTTCGTGAGCTCAGGGGTTGGCAAGCCGAAGCGGCTAACGAAGAGCATCAGCAACAGGCTCACGGCAGTCAGGACCAAGAGATGATAGAGCACTCGACCTTTGCTTGACTCCTGCAGGTTGATCGCAGTCAGCAAGAGCAGACAAACAGCGCCTATCGCCATTAGTAAATAGGCGGGGTCGTAGCCGCGGATGAGGGCGAAGTCGCCTAACAGGAAGGGGCGATCGATCATGCCGTTGCGATGGGCGGTGAGCGTAAACACAACCGCACAGGCAATGAATAGAAGCTCGCCTATCCTGCCGACAGCACCCCGCTGCGAGAGCAGATGTAGGCTTCCACAGAAAGCGGCGGCGAGCGTGAAACCCGCGATGAATTCACCCGCGCTGTAGAGGCTAAGCGGATTGCCCGATGCTGTGGCGCTCGCGCTAAGCAGTGAGCCTACCTCGCTGCCATTTCGTAGCACGGTGGCCAGTAGTAAGCCGGTGCCGGCAAAAACGAAAGCGAGGATTGCCGCAGCGCCAAACCGCAGCTGCAAGGCTCGACTTGAATGGGGGAGTGCGCAGAGAATAAGCGGGCCAAGCAGTGCGCCAAGTATGGTGCCAAGTGAACCGCTCGCTATCGTGAGCGGCAGGCTTATAAGCCAAGCGGCGAACGCGACAGCCCCGAGGCGAAATAGCTGAGTTAGGCCGAAACGACGCACAAGGTTGTTGGTCGCCGACTGTGTCGGGCCGCCGTTGGTGTGAAAGAGAGGGGGTGGCTTAGCCAAGAATCGCATCCTTAAGGTCAGAGATTTTCACTAAATCTCCGCTAGTCCTGTCCACTAATACGATCGATTCTACGCGCTGGCTCAGGGTGGTCAAATCCAATACTGGGGAAGCCTTGAGTGTCTTCGCTAGCACGTTCGAAGAGAGCACGTNCGAATCTTTCCACAGCGCCCTGTGCAGGCGCGACTTTGGTGTGCGCCTGCCGACTATGTCGACTCCGATAACCAGATTAAGACGACACGCGCGTGATTGAGCAGTCGCGGCGAGCCTAGCCAACACCTCTGAGTCGCGGGCGCTCGCGAAGACGAGGCAGTGGCTGCAGTGCTGAGCGGCTAGAAACCTGTCTAAGCCATAGCTGTGAGGAGCTANCTCCTCTGGCGCGGCAGAGTCAGCNATCGCGACAAGCGCGTCGGCCAGGTTCCGGTATTCGTTTGCGCGACCATTATCATTGCCTGCGCCGTCGGCGCCAAAGTGCCAATCGTCCCCGAGCAAGCCGCTTTCTAGAGTCAGTCTTGCTAAGGCAGCCGCGGCTTCGTCGCCCGTCCCGCTAACCAAATAGGCACAGGCTTTGTCGTCGAACGCGACGCTCCGCTCGGGTAACCGGACATTAAGCTGGCGATTGCGGGCGAAGCCCTTCCACATAATATCGCGCACCGAATCGCCGGGTGCGTAGGGCCGGATTTCCATCCGATCCCCCAAAGGCTCACCGTTTGTCTCTGGCAAACCGTCGGCGGTTATGCGGGCGCGCTGCAAGGTAAAAGGGTGATAAGCGCCGAGTCGGGGCAAAATCATGTGTGCAAGAGGCTGGGTGGCGAGCCAACTGTAACTACACAGCCCGAGTGCATCTCGAACCTCGAAGCGACGGATTACGGCATCGTTTTTCCCTCGGTGAGCGGGGACGATGGTTTCATGAAGGCGATTATCTCGTCGCCGTTCGTTNAGCGTTTCAGTATTGGCTGGCGAAACGATTCGCCAGTTTAAGCGTACGAGCGGAAGCCAGGTTATTGCGGGCAGCGAGAACTCGGTGCTGTTGTGATACCCCGCCTCGAATGCTGCCGCACTCGATCGTGAGCTCGGTTGACACTCCAATGCGCGCATCACTTTGCGCTGCACGACTAGCCCACCGATGACCGTGGCGAAAAGAGAAAGGATAACAACGAACAGTGCGCACAGGCAGAGGGCGAAAACCACAAGGTCCATGCTGCCATAGCCAATTAGGCGCAGCGCNCCTGCCGATAAAACTAGCGCGAGGCTGCCCTGTAGCGTTAAGGGAAAATGTGACAGCAGCGCAGANACGAACGCGCGCNCTCTCCTTAAGTTGAGNGTTAACCGGGAGCCTTCACTGCGGAGTACTTCTTGCATGGNGTGTCTCGAAGACGAGTCTATTTGTTCGCGCGGTTTGCAACCAGTTGTTCNACCACAGCCGGTTCTGCGAGAGTCGTTGTATCGCCGAGCGAATCGAGTTCGTTGGCCGCGATCTTACGAAGAATGCGGCGCATGATTTTGCCAGAACGCGTCTTCGGCAGCCCCGGGGCGAATTGAATAATCTCGGGGCGCGCGAAAGCACCAATCTCGGTAGCCACGAACGCGCGAAGAGCCGCATTGAGATCGCTCGATTCATCGACCCCGTCCATAAGGGTGACATAGGCATAGATCGCTTGCCCTTTGATGTCGTGCGGATAGCCAACCACCGCCGCTTCGGCGACGCTTGCGTGCAATACCAGCGCACTTTCAATCTCGGCAGTGCCCAAACGGTGTCCAGAAACATTGATGACATCGTCGACGCGGCCGGTTACCCAGTAGTAGCCATCGGCATCGCGGTGCGCGCTGTCGCCGGTAAAGTAATACCCCGGATACGCCGTGAAATACGTGTCGATACAGCGCTGGTGGTCGCCGTAGATACTGCGAAGCTGACTTGGCCAGGTCTGCCCGAGGACTAGATTGCCGGTAGCGACACCGTCGAGTTCGTTACCGTCGGCATCGAGCAGCGCAGGTTTTACGCCAAAAAACGGGAGTGAGGCCGAGCCTGGCTTTAAGTCGGTTACCCCCGGCAGCGGTGTAATCATGATAGCGCCGGTTTCGGTTTGCCACCACGTGTCGACGATGGCGCAGCGGTTCTCGCCCACAACGCGGTAGTACCATTCCCATGCTTCGGGATTAATTGGCTCGCCGACGCTGCCCAAAAGTCTGAGTGAGGATCGCGAGGTACGGGTTACGGGCTCGTCGCCAGACGCCATGAGTGCGCGGATTGCGGTGGGTGCAGTATAGAAAATATTCACTTTGTGCTTATCGATCACCTGCCAGAAGCGCGAGACATCTGGGTAGGTTGGCACACCTTCAAACATAAGGGTCGTAGCACCATTAGCCAGTGGCCCATACACAATGTAGCTATGGCCGGTAACCCAGCCAACGTCGGCGGTACACCAGTAGATATCGCCTTCGTGATAATCGAATACGTATTTGTGGGTTATGCTCGCCCCAAGTAAATAGCCGGCGGTGGTGTGAAGAACGCCCTTGGGCTTGCCGGTCGATCCCGAGGTGTAGAGGATAAACAGGGGGTCCTCTGCTGCCATTAATTCTATTGGGCAGTCGGCTGACTGCGCACTCGTACTTTGGTGATAGCACACGTCACGGGCGTCGTCCCATGCCACTTTTGCGTGGGTGCGGCGCACGACGAGTACTGTGTGCACAGCTGGGCAGTCGGCGACTGCTAGGTCAACATTCGCTTTTAGCGGTATCGCGCGTCCGCCGCGCATGCCCTCGTCTGCGGTAATAACCACCTGACAGTCCGAGTCCAGAATCCGGTCTTTAAGTGACTCTGGAGAAAAGCCCCCGAAGACAACCGAATGTACTGCACCTATGCGTGCGCAGGCGAGCATTGCATAGCTCGCCTCGGGAATCATTGGCATGTAAATGCAGACCCTGTCGCCTTTCTTAACGCCGCGCGCTTTGAGTGCGTTGGCAAGCCTGCCGACCGCTTCATGCAGCGCCTTGTAGGTGATGTGAGCATCGTCATTGGGGTCGTCGCCTTCCCAAATAATCGCTGTCTGCGCCGAGCGATGCTCTAGGTGTCTGTCGATGCAGTTGTAGGCGACATTAAGTCGCGCGCCCTCGAACCATTTAGAGTCGGCGGTGGCGAAATTACCGCCGCTCACATGACGCCATGGCTCATGCCAATGCAGCAGGCTGCCAGCCTGTTCGGCCCAGAATTCCTCGGGGTTTTCGATAGACTGGGTGTACATGGCCTCGTACTGAGCCTTGTCGAGATGGCTTTGAGCGGCGGCTTGTTCTGTCACGGGATAGCGCTTGCTGCTAGACATAGAAAGGGATTCCAGGGTCGCCGAAGGGCGTAACGGCCGAAGTTAACTCTGGGTTCCGAGTATGCCGTAAAGGAACCCCTATCTCAACGCAGTCTCGGGCTGTGGCATGAGTGTTTGGCGCGCGGGTGAAGCCGAATAAATCGCAGGACTAAAAGCCTAAGAAAGAAAAAGACTAGGGTTTATAGGGCGACTAAACCGACACTCTGAGGTTGTCGATCAGCCGGGTGCTGCCTAGGAAAGCAGCGGCGAGTATAACGAGGTGGGAGTCTTCCCGTGTCGCCGGCCGCAAGGTTGCTGAATTGGCAATGGCGAGGTAATCGGGTTGCAGACCAGCGTCCTGTAGCTGTTGTTTTCCCGCCTGGATTAGGCGTTTGAAATCTTGATCGCCCGCTGCGAGCGCGTCACCGATGCCCTTGATGGTTTGGTAGAGCAGCGGTGCGACCGCCTTCTGTTCGGCTGACAGGTAACCGTTACGAGAAGAGAGAGCGAGTCCACTTGCCTCGCGCGCTGTTTCGATACCGTGAACGCTGACGGGCAGCGCAAGGTCGTCGACCATTTTTCGAATAATCGAGAACTGCTGATAGTCTTTGAGGCCAAAATAGGCGGCGTCGGGCTGCACAATATTAAACAGTTTGGTGACCACCGTGGTAACGCCGTCGAAGTGCCCCGGACGGCTCGCGCCGCAGTAGTGAGTGCCAAGTTCTGGCACCTGCACTCGCGTGCTGGCCTGCATGTCGTCGCCATAGAGCTCGGCGGCGCTCGGCAAAAACAGAAAGTCACAGCCGGCAGCAATGAGCGCGGCGGTATCGGCATCGAGCGTGCGCGGATAGGAGTCGAGGTCTTCGTTAGCGCCGAACTGCAGTGGATTGACAAAAATACTCACGACGACAAGGTCATGTTCGCCGCGTGCGCGAGAAACGAGGGATAGGTGCCCCGCGTGCAGATTGCCCATGGTTGGGACAAAGCCAAGTGTGTTGGCCGCGGCGCCACTGAGGGACGACTGCAGTGACTCGATAGTCTCAAATATTTGCATGGTCGAAAGCGCCGGCTAGTTAAAGCAGTGTTCTTCTGCAGGGAATTTTTGTGATTTCACGTCCGCTACATAATTGCGCAGCGCGCCAGGAATGCCGTCGGTAGAATCGGTTAGGAAGTTTTTGACAAACTTTGGCGTGATTGGCGAGACGCCTAGCACGTCATGCAGCACCATAATTTGGCCTGTCGTATCGGGGCCTGCGCCAATACCTATGACAGGGATTTCGAGGCTATCGGTAACCAGTTTTGCGAGCTCGCGCGGAACGCATTCGAGAAGTAAGACGCTCGCGCCTGCGTCCTGCAGTAGCTTCGCTTCTTGGAGTATCGCTTGCGCCTGAGCGGTATCGCGCCCTTGCACATGGAAACCACCGATGCGATTGACTGACTGCGGCGTCAGTCCCATATGCGCGCAAACAGGAATGCCGCGTTCGGCGAGCAGGCGCGTAGTATTTTCGATCCAAGCCCCGCCCTCTAGTTTCACCATATGGGCGCCTGCACGCATTAACGCTGCAGCGTTTTCAAGTGTTTGTGTCTCTGAGGCATAGCTCATGAACGGCAAGTCTGCTACCAGAAGCGCGCCGCGGTTGCCGCGCTTCACGCACTGCATGTGATACACCATGTCATCCATCGTGACGGGGAGCGTGCTGTCATGACCCTGTAAGACCATGCCTAGCGAGTCGCCTACGAGCAAAACTTCGACGCCGGCCTCGCTCGCGATACCAGCAAAGCAGGCGTCGTAAGCGGTGAGACAGGCGAATTTTTCGCCGCGCGCCTTGATCTTATGCAGAGTAGTGAGGGTGACGTTTTTAATCTGGCTTTGGCTGCTCATGATGTCGAAGGGTCCGCATTGTCGGGTGAGGTTGTCGGGTAGAGTTGTCGGGTAAAGTTGTCGGGTGAAGGAGCGCGAACAATTCGCTGTCCGCCTTCTCTTGAAAGGCTAGTTTACGACCCTTAGAGTCTGGCGAATAGCCATCTTTGTTGATTTTTCCGACGCTAGTTTTCTTTGCGCGCGGGCTTGCGGCGGCGAGCTTTGCGTTTGGGCTTTTGTTCACGCGGCAGCTGCTCGAGCATATTTTCGCGTTCTTCGGCGCTCGCCTCTTGGAATTCCGTCCACCATGAGCCCACCCCACCGAGGTTTTCGCCACCGTCTTCTCGCAGAAGCAGGAAGTCGTAAGCAGCGCGGAATCGCGGGTGATCATAGGCGCCCTCGGCGGCTCTGCGGTTGCGGGTTTCGAGTCGCGCCTGCATCTCCCAAATTTCTTTAGTCACCTGAGTGAAACGCTTCGGAATAGAGGTGTAGGTAAGCTGTTCGGCCAATGCGCTGTTAGCAGCGACATTGAATTGCTGAGCAGCATTGAGCTTTGGCAGGGAGTTCAGCTCGAGTTTAAGCTTCACCACAGGCCAAAGAAGGGCGGCATACAGAAAAGCTGGGGTGACTGACTTGCCCTCGGCTAAGCGGTTGTCGGTGTTCTTTAACGCGAGTTGCAGCAGCTCTGCTGCGTTGTCTCGCGCTTTAAATCGCGTCAGCAGTGCACGAAGTGTCGGCGCAAAGAGGTAATTACCTGGCTGGTATTTTTGTAACAAAGCAAACGTTGCTTCTGCCTGGCCGCTCGCGAGAAGCTTGATCGTTTCGTCGAACAGACGGGCGGGGGAAATAGACTCGAGCAAGTAAGCGAGCTCATTTATAGGCTTGAGCGTTTCTTCTTCGATATCAAAATCGAGTTTGGCGCTGAAGCGCAGTGCGCGCAGCATCCGCACGGGGTCTTCTTTATAACGTTCTGCTGGGTCGCCAATCATGCGGATCTTGCGGTCTTTTAAGTCCTGCATCCCAGTGCTGAAATCGAGAATCGCAAAATCAGTAGTTCTGTAATACAAAGCATTGACGGTGAAATCTCTGCGCAACGCGTCTTCGTCGACATTGCCATAAACGTTGTCACGCAGAATCATGCCTGCGGTCGAATGCGCCGAATCAAGGTTGCGTATGCCTTTGCGCGAGCTGTTTTCGCCGAGCTCGACAGCGACATCATGTGGCGCGCGAAAGGTAGTTGCTTCGATAATTTCTCGGCCATAGCGCAGATGCACGATCTTAAACCTACGCCCGATAATGCGGGAGTTGCGAAATAAGCTGCGTAGCTCTTCGGGTGTCGCATCGGTAGCAATGTCGAAGTCTTTTGGGCGCTTCTCGAGGAGCAGGTCGCGCACGCCACCGCCGACGAGGTAGCCTTGGAAGCCCGCGGAGTCGAGTTTGCGCAGAACGCTCAATGCGTTGTCAGATATATGGCGCCGCGACACAGTGTGCTCGTCGCGGGGAATCAGGGTTGCCTTATCTAGGCCTAGAGGATGATCTTCTTTGTGCATTGCTAACGGCGTAGCTCGCTTTCAGGCCTTGCGCTGTAATTATCGAGATGAGGTTCAGCGAGGCGAGGTAATGATGACCCGCTGAATACCATGCTGCAGCGGCTAAAGACGGCATAATACACTGATATGCTGAGATTAAAAGAGAGGGGAGGTGAGGAGGGTGTCTGACGTAAGCGCGTGAACCGGTAAACACGCCGCAGAAAGAGGGCTTATGAAAGGATACTTAAGAGGGTGGGCTTAAATAGGCCTAGAAACACACTCCTGCATAATGAGGATAATCAGGAATAGAACAAGGAATCTCAGAATTGAAAAAGGGATGCAAAGCATCCCCCAATTCGTCTGAATTGCCTCTCCGATTTTATCAAATATGATCACTCATGACCCAAAGGTCGAGCAATCGGAGCGCTCAGTAATGTTGTTGGTAGTCCTATTTTCTTTTGTTTTTAGACCGCCTTTCTTATTGTTTTCTAACAGTGTTTTTGTTGTGCACCAACCTAGTTTCGCTCAAATTAGAAGCTTTTACGTGCCATTTTTATTTTTTTGACTCTTTTTATTAGTATTTATTGTTATTGTGCTTAGAAGGGTTGCAGTAACTGTGCCACAAAATTCAATTACCTAAAATTCAATCAGTTAGTTGTTTTCTTCTTTGAATTCAGTCGGCCGAAACTGTCACACTGTTACTATTCAGCGCTAAAAGTGTGTAGTTAGGTAGCGGTAACAAACGTTACGCTTCTTGCTTCTTCTTTCGTGGAATGCCGAAGCGTTGGCGACGCTCCCAGAGGCACTTTCGACTTATGCCCAGTTTCTTTGCAAGCTGGGTTTCGTTCATCATGTCCTCGTGCTCTACAACGAAGCGCTGAAAATAGTCCTCCAGCGAGAGCTCTTCTATTGCAGCACTGGCAGCGATCGGTGCTTCGGCGACGATTTCGGTGAGTCGGGGCTTCTCAGTCTCAATCGCAAGTAGCTCTTCGCCAATCACCGCGTCCTCGGCAAGGACAACTGCGCGCTCTATAGCATTCTCGAGCTCGCGTACGTTACCTGGCCAAGGGTATTTAGCGATTGCCTGGCTCGCGCTGTCTGCGAAGCTCAACACTGGGGTCTTGAGGCGTTTGCAGGTTCTGATAAGGATCGCGTCTGCAAGTTCGAGTATATCGTTGCCTCTATCGCGTAGCGGTGGGATGAGCAGGGTCATCACATTGATGCGGTAGTAAAGGTCTTCTCTAAAAAGGCCATCAACGACGAGTTGCTTGAGATCGCGGTGGGTGGCGACCACGAGCCTGACGTCAACCTTCTTTGACTGCACCGAGCCGACTTTCCGTATTTCGCTCTCTTGGAGGACACGCAGCAATCGCGCCTGTGCTTCCAATGGCAGTTCTCCTATCTCGTCAAGGAAGAGTGTGCTGCCGTGGGCAGCTTCGACCAGCCCAGTCCTTGTCGCAGTCGCGCCGGTAAAAGCGCCTTTCTCATGACCGAACAGTTCTGACTCGATAAGATTTTCGGGAATTGCCGCGCAGTTAACAGAAATCATCTCATTGTCACAGCGGCTGCTTAATTTATGGATTGCCTTTGCGACGAGTTCTTTGCCTGTCCCTGACTCGCCGTTAATTAACACGGTTGAGTTGGTCAGCGCGACTTTGCGTATGCGGCGGAAAAGTTCCATCATCTGCGGGCAGCTACCAATCATGCCATGCACGGGAGGCTCGAATTCGTCTGCAGTAGCGAGCTCTATCCCACCCGCGTGGTCCCGCAGGACTTTCGCTACAGACTCAAGAAGCTCGGAGTGCTCGAAAGGCTTGGCAATGTAATCAACCGCGCCCAGTTTCATTGAGTCGATAGCTGAACGGATGCTCGAATAGCTCGTCATTATGAGCACGGGGCGAGTCGTCGCTTTAATGAGGTCGGTACCCGGTGCGCCCGGTAATCTTAGGTCGCTGAGCACAACATCAAAGCTGTTGATGTCGAAATTATCTAACGCCTCTTGAACGCTGCCGGCCTCGCTCACCTTATATTCATGGCGTTCGAGTAGGCGGCGGAGTGAGCTGCGAATAACCGCTTCGTCTTCTACGACTAGAATGTGATTTGCTGCTGTCATGCGCCTGCTCTAAATAGGGTCGTAAGATGGTGTGGATGGGCCAATCTAGGCCTGTGGTCATTGTCCAGAGTTTACTCGGGTTAGGTCCTCAGAAATGATTTGCGATCATTCTATAGCGATTTACGCGCAGTAATCATCCTTGAGAGAGCGGATCATAGCAGGGAAATTTGAGTAATACCTGTGTCCCTGTACCCCGTGCCCTGTCGACTGGGCTGATTATATCAATATTTCCATTCAAATCTTCAACAATGCTGAATACGAGCGAGAGGCCTAATCCTGTGCCTTCGCCGGC
>JGI26082J51739_10002623_pt1 | contig 10905 bp, 11 predicted proteins | sample SaaInl5LU_22_DNA_FD_51739 | JGI IMG/M metagenome (IMG submission 51739)
TCTCAATGACATTCGACAGCATAATTATTATTCTCTTTTGCCGGTGACAGAATAAGGACGTGTTGTTTTAACAATGTATCAATTTGATTCGCTCAAGCCAAATGTCCATCCAGACAAGTGTATCTTTAACGCGGCACTATACACCCACAAGCACCCTAAGCGGACCTCCTATCTGACTCACCAATACTTCCACTGAACCTATCTCCAGTGAACTACCACCGCTGGGTTAGCGATGATGCGTTATCTAGCGCCCTTTGCTAGAATCCGTCCACACTAAAAAACTGAGTCAGCCATGAACCAAACGCCAAGCCCACTGGAACTGCGCCGACAAATTCGCGCCGGTCTTCATCGCGGAAATACCTCCGGTTTTTGTGCCGGATACGTGCAGTGCAATCTGGTCATTTTGCCAGCCGACTCGGCCGCTGACTTCTTGGCGTTTTGCCAAGCCAATCCCAAGCCCTGTCCTCTCATCGGCATCTCCGAAGCGGGTAATCCGATGCTGCCGCAACTCGGTGCTGATATTGATATCCGCAGCGACATTCCCTCCTACCGGGTGTTTAGACATGGCGTGCTGACGGACGAAGTCGAGAACATCGGCGCACTGTGGCAAGACGATCTCGTGGCATTTTTGCTCGGCTGCTCATTCTCTTTTGAAGAAGCCCTTATTGCCGATGGCCTTGAAGTGCGCAACATTACCGAAGCAGTTAACGTGCCTATGTACCGCACCAATATCGAATGCCAATCTGCTGGGCCTTTTAGCGGCAAAATGGTTGTCAGCATGCGCCCTTTCACGCCTGCAGACGCTGCGCGAGCTGCCGATATCTGCGCTGCCTATCCCTCCGTCCACGGTGCACCCGTTCAAATTGGCAATCCCGCAGAGATCGGTATCAGCAATATCACCCAGCCCGACTTTGGCGATGCAGTGACCATTAAACCCGGCGAAGTACCCGTATTCTGGGCCTGTGGCGTGACGCCGCAAGTGGCTATCGAACAGGCTAAACTACCCTTCTGCATAACCCATACTCCGGGCTGTATGCTGGTAACAGACTTAAAAAATAGCGATCTTGCGGTCACAGCGAAGTGATCGCGCCAATGAGGCAAACGGCATGACTTTAAAATTAAATTGCGATCTCGGTGAAAGCTTTGGTTCCTGGAAGATGGGCCTCGACGACGATGTCATGCCCTACCTTGATCAAGCCAATATCGCCTGCGGTTTTCACGCTGGCGACGCCATGGTGATGAAGAAAACGCTACTGCTGGCAAAACAGCACAATGTCACTGTCGGCGCGCACCCAAGCTACCCCGACTTAAATGGTTTTGGCCGCCACTCCATGAATATCCCAGCCGCCGACCTTATCGCATTGATGCAGTACCAAATTGCCGCGCTGACTGGCATGGCAGCGAATCTTGGCGTCACAGTCACCTACGTCAAACCCCACGGCGCGCTCTACAACGACATGATGGCCAACGGTCATATTCGCAGCGCAGTGATGCAAGCCATTGCCGAATGCCATCAGCCCCTCGCCTTTATGCTGCAAGCCACAGCCCAAGCCGACACCCATCGCGCAGAAGCTGAGGCATTTGGCCTCGAGCTAATCTTCGAAGCGTTTGCTGACCGCTGCTACGACGATAACGGCGCACTTTTGGCGAGAAGCAAAGAGGGCGCCGTCCACAGCCGTGAAAAAATGCTCGCTCAAGTCACCCAGCTGAAAAACGATGGCAGTGTGACTACCGTCAGCGGCAAGAGACTGCCACTGCACGCTGAATCACTCTGCGTTCACGGTGACAATATTGAAGGCGTCCGCGCCATCCAAGCCATTCGCGCGTTAGTGGATGCATGAGCACCGAACTGACAAAAAGCACTATCGCCATCGCTGGAGAGAACGCGCTAATTGTCTATTTCGGCGACAAACCCAGCCCTGAAATATCGCGCCACTTGGCCAATACCACCCAAATACTGGAAGGCCTCTTGGCCGAGTCACTGGTCGACCTCGTGCCGTCCTACGCATCGCTGCTGGTCATTTACAACCCACTGAAAATAGACCATCACGGCGCGCAAAAAGCCATTCGCAATGCCCTCAAAGCAAGCGCCAACAGCAACATGGCCGAATCGCCGACAGTTCAAAAGTGGTCGCGCTACCGGTCTACTACTCCACCGAAAGCGGCCCAGACCTACAGCGCATCGCTGACCACAGCAAGCTCTCGATCGATGACATTATTGCCATCCATCAACAAATTGAATATCGCGTCTACGCCATTGGCTTCGCCCCCGGATTCGCCTACCTCGGCGAAGTCGACCCGCGCATTGCCATGCCGCGACTGTCAACGCCGAGAACAAAAGTACCCCGCGGAGCAGTCGCCATTGCCGACCGCCAGACCGCCGTCTACCCTGCCCAATCGCCCGGCGGTTGGAATTTGATTGGCCTCTGCCCGCAGCGAATGTTTGACCCCAACGCGCACCCGACCATGCCCGTGCAAGTGGGTGACCGCGTGCGCTTCCAAGCCATAAGCCGAGAAACCTTTTTAGACCTAGGTGGCCAACTATGAATGTTGGCTTTAACGTTATTCAACCCGGGCTACTCAGCCTAGTGCAAGATAGCGGCCGTTTTGGCCTGCATGGCATTGGCTTAACCACTGGCGGCCCCCTCGACCGCAACGCATTTCGCTGGGCAAATCGACTCTGCGAAAACCCTGAAAATAGTGCACTGCTGGAAGTTGCCGTGGGTGGCCTAACCTTGGAATCGACCCTGCACACGCGCATCGCCGTAACCGGCGCGGCCATGCCGTTCAGCATCAACAAAAAACCCGCCGCGCTCTGGCAAACCCACACAGTAGCGCCCGGTGATCGCATTGAATTAGGCTTTGCCAGCGCCGGAAACCGCTGCTATCTGGCAGTGGCTGGCGGTTTTCAGATCGACCCCGTCTTTAACAGCGTGAGCACCGTTAGCCGCGAGGGACTGGGCGGCCTGCACGGAGATGGCAGCGCACTCAAATCAGGAGATTTTTTGCGCCTTGCGCAACCGATGGAAACGTCAACCCTGTGGCAGCTCGACGAACATCTGCGACCAACAGACAGCGGTAATAGCGCCACATTGCGAGTTATTCTCGGCTATCAGCACGCAGCCTATGACAACCTGCAAAAACAGCGTTTTTTCACCAGCGAATACCGCGTGACAAAAAACTGCGACCGCATGGGATACCGACTTGAAGGTGCAGCAATCACCGGCGCCATCACCGGCATTCTCTCCGAGGGCATCTGCCAAGGCGCCATTCAGATTCCAGCCGATGGTCAACCCATTATTTTACTCAGCGACCGCCAGACCATTGGCGGATATCCAAAATTGGGCTCCGTACTCTCACTCGACCTTGATCGTTTGGCGCAACTCGGCCCTGGCGGCAAAGTGCGCTTTGAGCCCATCAGCATAGAGCAGGCACACAATTTACTACTGCTGGCAGAATATCGCTTTCAATCATTAACGCTGACGAGAATTTAACATGACCCATCTGCAACTCAGCATAGCGATTGAAAACGCGATGGTCGCAAGGAACCCGCGTGGCATGCAAACTCTGCAAGCTGCCCTCGAACCCGGCTACTATCTGCGCGCCGCAGAACTGCTCGAACAGGCCACCGGAAACGTATTAATTGGTACCGGATTCCCCGTAAACGACACCTACGAAACAGATGGCCCACTGGGCGCAATCGCACTCTACAACGCACTCGAGCATCTCGGCGCAACACCTATCTTAGTCTGTGGNGCGCCGCTGGCCGATGCCCTCAAGACNGATTATCGCGTGCACAAAATAACCGTCGGTCAACCCAGCAGCGCCGCCAGCGAAGCGCGCGAGGCACTCGCCCACTACAGCCCGTCACTGATCATTTCCATCGAGCGCCCAGGCATGGCCAAAGACGGCCACTACTACAATATGCGCGGTGAAGATATTAGCCCGCGCTGCGCAGCCTTCGACTATTTCCTAACATTAGCGACATGCCCAAGCGTCGCAATTGGTGACGGCGGCAATGAAATCGGGATGGGCAATATTGCGCAGACCGTCGCTCAACTGGACATTACGCCGTCCGCCACCTGCTGCGACGAACTGGTTATCGCCGACGTTTCAAATTGGGCCGCACACGGTATTATTGCCATGCTCTCAGCGCGACGCGGAGAAGACCTTCTCGCGGGCTGGGACAATCTCGCACAATTACACTATCTCTCTCAGCGCGGCAGCGTTGACGGTGTCAGTCGAGAAAACACACTCACCGAAGATGGCCTCGACTCNAGCATCAGCGAGGCGCTGATATTACAGCTACGCAAAATTAGCGGATTTTGTTAGCGACAAAAAATTCCCCTTAAATAGACATCTACGAATAATAAGAACTCTATTTACAGGTTAATATGGCTCCGGAAGTGGATTTGCTTTGCCTGCACAGCATCTCACTGATAGGATTTTTCACGTTGGCATTTGGGGCAACCACCCTTACTGCCCAGCGTGGCAGCACAGGTTAAAAAAGGCAGAAATATGAGCATCGCATACTTAAACGGCAGTTATCTGCCCCTCGACCAAGCCAAAATATCGCCCATGGATCGCGGCTTTTTGTTTGGCGATGGCATCTACGAAGTTATCCCTTCTTATAATGGCAAAATGGTTGGCTTCGGCCCTCACATTGAGCGCATGAAAAATGGCTTAGCAGCAATCGGCGTCCAGTTCGACTGGACGACAGAACAATGGGCCGACCTCTGCCAACAGCTCATAGAAAAAAACGGCTCCGGCAACCTCGGCCTCTATCTCCATGTGACACGGGGCACCGACAGCAAGCGCTTCCACGCGTTCCCTGAAAATATTCCTGCCACCGTCTTTGCTTACAGTTTTGAAATTGGCCCCGAGCCTGTCGCCGACAAAGCGCTCGCCAAAAAATACCGCGTTGCCGCCACCCGCGATCTGCGCTGGGAACGCTGCCATATCAAATCCATTGCGCTACTGGGCAACGTGCTGCACTTTCAGCAGGGCTACGAACAAGGCTACGACGAAACGCTACTGTTTNATGCCGACAACCAGCTCACCGAAGCAAGCGCCTGTAACGCCTTTATCGTCAAAAATGGTACGGTCATTACCCCCGCCCTCGACAATGCAAAACTCCCGGGAATCACGCGGCATATTCTGCTCGATATTTTGCGCCGCGATGGCAGCATTCCTGTTGAGGAGCGCGACGTCAGCATGGACGAGGTCTACAGCGCAGATGAAGTGTGGATTACCAGCTCCAGCAAAGACATCGCCGCCGTGGTGCAAATCAATGGCACAGCCGTTGGCAACGGTGAAGTGGGCGACGTGTGGCTGGCGGCGCAAACACTCTACTCCGCCGGAAAATTTAACTATTAGGGATTGTTATGTCTCGACCGACTAAGGCGCTGATCAANCTAGACGCACTGCGTAGCAACTACCGTCTAGCGCAAGCGCTGGCNCCAAACTCCCAGACCATGCCCATGGTCAAAGCCAACGCCTATGGCCACGGCATGGTGCCCGTTGCAACGGCCTTGGCCGATCTAGCCCCAGCCTTTGGTGTTGCCTGCATTGAAGAGGCGCTAGAGTTGCGCAAAGCCGGTATAACCCAACCGATACTTCTGTTGGAAGGCACGTTTAGCGCAGAAGAAGTCGCCATAGCCGCACTGAAAAATATTTGGATGATGGTCGAAAATCACGCGCAAAAAGAGGCCATTATCAATACTGAACTGCCTATGTCGGTTTATGTATGGCTTGGNCTCGACAGCGGCATGCACAGACTGGGGTTTCAACCCAGTGATATCGCCGACGTCTACGGGCAGTTGCTCAACAGTCGCAATGTTCACAAACCCATTGTCCTAGCATCGCATTTTGCCTGCGCCGAAGATTTGCAAAATAGCTACACCCAACAACAGCTCGACAGCTTCAACCAAGCATTAGCAAGTCTCAGTGAATATGGCGACGCGCAACCCCTGCAGAGCCTCGCCAACTCCGCCTCTATCTTGGCGCGCCCAGACACCCATCGCGACTGGAACCGACCAGGCTACATGCTCTACGGCAGCTCACCGTTTGATCACCCGCACAGCAACGCCGACAAACTGCAAGCCGTCATGACACTAACCTCAGCAGTGATTTCCCTGCGCCACATCGCCGCCGGTGAAGTCGTAGGTTACTCAGGCCGCTGGCGCGCCGACAAACCCTCAACCATCGCCACCATCGCAATTGGCTACGGCGACGGCTATCCGCGGNGCGCACCGAATGGCACACCGGTGCTGGTCAATGGCGTTGAATGCCCATTAGTGGGCAATGTCAGCATGGATATGATTACTGTCGACGTCAGCGCCTTAACCCGCGTCGCCATTGGCGATCCCGTCGAACTGTGGGGCCCCAATCTTGCCGTCAGCCGCGTCGCCAAACTGTGCAACACCATAGGCTACGAACTGATGACCCGCATGCCCGCACGAGTACCGCGCATCTATCAATAAACCGCAAACAGTGACTGGCCGCTAAAGCTTAATGGCCGTCACTGACTTCACGTCTTCAATAACAACATACGTATGGGTTTGACTAACGCCCTCAATAGTCGACAGCTTCTCCCCCAAAAACCGCTGATAGTGCTGCATATCGGCAACGCGAATTTTAATTAAATAGTCAAAGCCCCCCGCCACCATCTGGCACTCCTGCACCTCGTCCAGCGCCAGCATCTGCTGATTAAATGCCTTAATCGACGCAGTAGTTGTGTTGTTTAACTGCACCTCAATGTAAGCACAAAGCGCCGCATTGGCTTTCACCGGGTCAAGCAGCGCCACATATTGCANAATATAACCATCCTTCTCCAAACGGCGCACCCGCTCTAGGCAGGGCGTAGGTGTCAAGTTCACCTCGCGCGCCAAGTCAACATTGGCGATGCGGCCATTCTTTTGCAAAATCGTCAAAATCCGCCGATCAGTGCGATCCAATTGCGTCACATTAGTCATACCGTCACCTCCTCCTGAAACCGTCTACACACAAAAACATGAAAAGCATTTTATCCTTCGATACATATATTTCCAGCATAAAATGCTATTAATTAAGTAATTATGGAGATTAATAGTACGAAGATTTAGCGAAAATGCCGAATATTTATTCGTCTGAATACTGGATTCACCCCTATGAACATTGATCAACTTCGCCGCAAAATACGCACAACCACGCACCAGAACGAGCATCAGGTGGTCAATCAACTGCTGCACAGCAACCCGCTTTCGGCACAGACCCGAGAAAAAGTGTTGCAACAGGCACGCGAACTGGTGGGTCAATGCCGCAGCAACAAATCCAGTAAAGGATTGCTTGACGCATTCCTCCTGCAATTTGGACTGTCCAACAACGAAGGCGTCGCGCTTATGTGCCTCGCCGAAGCGCTTTTGCGAGTGCCCGACGCAGACACCGCCGACCGCTTGATCGCCGAAAAAATCCTCTCCGGCAAATGGCACGAGCACCGCGGCCAATCGCAATCCGCCTTCGTCAATGCCGCCACGTGGGGGCTTATGCTCACCGGCCAAATTGTCAGCCTCGACAGCGAAATCACCGAACACACCGACAGCTGGCTTAAGCGCCTTAGCGCCCGACTCAGCGAACCCGTCGTCCGCCGCGCCGTTATGCAAGCCATGAAAATCATGGGCGGCCAATATGTGCTCGGCCGCGATATCGGGGAAGGACTGCAGCGCGGCGCCAAACACAACGACGCGCAAACACGATTCTCATTCGACATGCTCGGCGAAGGTGCCCGCACCGAAAGCGACGCCGCCCGCTACCTGCAATCCTATGCCGCCGCCATCACTGAAATTGGCCGCCACACCAGCGAAACATCGGTCTACAGCAACAACGGCATCTCGGTAAAACTCTCAGCACTGCACCCGCGCTACCGCTACGCCCAGCACCAACAAGTGATGGACGAGCTGCTGCCACGCATCAAAGCTGTGTCTACTTGCCCAAGAGCACCATATTGGCCTCTCCATCGACGCCGAAGAGTCCTACCGACTCGATATTTCACTCGACCTATTTCAAGCACTGGCCGAAGACCCCGACCTAAAAAACTGGCAGGGCCTCGGCTTTGTTTTGCAGGCCTATCAAAAGCGCGCGCCTGATGTCGCGCGATGGCTAATCGCCCTCGCCGAAGCGACCCAGCGCAAACTCATGGTGCGCCTCGTCAAAGGCGCCTACTGGGACGCCGAAATAAAACATGCCCAAGAACTTGGGCTCGAGAGCTACCCCGTATACACCCGCAAAGCCAACACCGACCTCTGCTACCAACACTGCGCCGAACTGCTGCTGGACGCCGATCAACAAATTTATCCACAGTTTGCCACCCACAACGCCTACACCGCCTGCATGATCTTAGCGCTGGCCGGCGAACGCGCATTTGAATTCCAACGCCTGCACGGAATGGGCCATGTTCTCTACGAACAACTGATGAACAACCTCGGCCGAGAGAAAATACCCCTGCGCGTCTACGCACCCATCGGCAACCACCGCGACCTGCTGCCCTACTTGGTGCGCCGCCTGCTGGAAAACGGCGCCAACAGCTCATTCGTCAACCGCTTCCTCGACAACAACTCACCCGTTGACGAACTGGTGCAAGATATTCGCGAGCAAGTCTGCCGAGTCTTCCCTTACGAACACCGACAGATACCCGCGCCCGCAGACCTATTTGCAACCAGCAACCAAGCCCGAAAAAATTCTATCGGCATCGATCTCGACTCTGTTATCGACAGCCAGCCCATTATCGACGTCATAGCCAGGGCCAACCAAAAACCCCTCACCGCAGGGCCGCTGATTGATGGCGAACTGATACTGACAACACCAGAGCCACGATTTAGCCCCAGCCAGAACAAGCAGCACATAGGCGACATCAGCCGAGCCACCGCCGAACACATGCAGCACGCCCTCACCTCCGCCGCGCAAGCACAGCCCGCATGGGACAGCCTCGGCGGCGAACACCGTGCCGCCATACTCGACAAGATGGCAGACATCATGGAATATCAAATCGCCGAACTCATGTCGGTTATTGTTAGCGAAGGGGGCCGCACCCTCCCCGATGCCCTCTCCGAAGTGCGCGAAGCCGTCGACTTCTGCCGCTATTACGCCGTTCAAGCACGCCAACAGTTCCGCCACGACGACCCCGCGCAACGTCACGGCCGCGGCGTCTTCCTCTGCATCAGCCCATGGAACTTCCCGCTGGCGATATTTGTCGGCCAAGTCAGTGCCGCACTGGCCGCAGGCAACAGCGTCATCGCCAAACCCGCCGACCAAACACCCTTTATNGCCAGCCACGCAGTGCAGCTCTTTCACNAAGCCGGCGTACCGGTGAGCGCTCTGCAACTGCTTATCGGCAGCGGCTCGCAAATCGGCAAAGTGCTTATTCCAGACTCGCGCATCGCCGGTATCGCCTTTACCGGCTCAACCCAGACCGCGCAAACCATCAATCGCCAACTCGCACAGCGACCCGGAGGCCCCATTCCGTTTATCGCCGAAACCGGCGGTCAAAACTGCATGGTCGTCGACTCAACAGCCCTACCAGAACAGGTCGTCGACGACGTAATCGCCTCCGCATTTCAGAGCGCAGGCCAGCGCTGCTCCGCCCTGCGCGTACTGTTTTTGCAAAGCGATATCGCCGACAACGTCCTCACCATGCTACGCGGCGCCATGGCCTCTGTTCACGCCGGACACCCGGGTAAACTCAGCAGCGATATTGGCCCCGTAATCGACAGTACCGCCCAAGCCGAACTGCAAAGCCACATCGAGCGCATGCATCAAGAAGGCACGTACATCGCCAGCGTCGAACTCAGCGCAGAGTGCCAACAAGGCAGCTTTATTGCCCCCCACGTGTTCGAAATCAAAACCCTTGATCAGCTCACAGAAGAAGTATTCGGCCCCATNCTGCACGTTATTCGCTACAACTCAGCACAACTCAGCAGCGTGATACAGCAAATCAACAACACCGGCTACGGCCTCACCCTCGGCATCCACAGCCGCATCGAAGCCTTCGCCGAAACCGTGTTCCGCAACACCATCGCCGGCAACACCTACATCAACCGCAATATGGTCGGCGCCGTCGTCGGCGTTAACCCCTTTGGCGGCCGCGGCCTCTCCGGAACCGGCCCCAAAGCAGGCGGCCCAAACTACCTGCTGCGCTTTTCTACCGAGGCAATCGACTCAGCACAGCCGTCAAACAATGTTCTGCCGCTCAAACTCGACAGCGCCGAACCCGTCAGTGCAACCGCCATCACCAGCGCCCTCGACGCAGGCAAAAAGTGGCAGCTCAACACTGCCCAGCAACGGCTCAGCCTGATTCAACAGGCGAATCAACACAACCCACACTTCTTGTCGGGCCTACAAGCCATCACCCAAGAAAAGCTCAGCACACCCGAGCAATTGCCCAGCCCCACCGGCGAAGACAACCAACTTAGCCTGCACAGCCGCGGACTCATGGTCCTCGTCATCACCCAACAAGACCCCTTTGCCGACGCCGAAAAACAGATTGCCAGCGCACTCCTCTGCGGCTGCCCACTCATAATCACCGCCGACAGCCAACACCAGCAATCCCTCAGCGCACTGCAAGCGAGCTACAGCCAAGCGGGACTGCCCCAAAACCTCCTGCAAATTGCCCCACTGGCAAGCCTGTCAGCACTCGCCACTCACAACAGCGTTGAAGGCATCGTCGCCAACACCAGCGACACCGACAGCTCCGCCCTGCGACAAATCATGGCAGAGCGAACAGGCAGCATCATTCCACTGATCGAATGGCCCAAACAAGACACCGGCTACCACTACCCATGGTTGCTCAGCTTTTTGAGCGAACGCACCCGCACCGAAAATCTCGTGGCGCGGGGAGGTAATACGCAGTTGTTTAATTTGGCGGAGTGAGGG
>JGI26082J51739_10002624_pt1 | contig 10900 bp, 9 predicted proteins | sample SaaInl5LU_22_DNA_FD_51739 | JGI IMG/M metagenome (IMG submission 51739)
ACGGTCTATCGGATGGATCAGGCTTTGGGCGTGGCCCCCGAACCCATTAGCCCGGCGAAACAAGCGCCGCATTTCGCCTGCCGTTTGAGCCTACCGGAGCCAATTGGCCTGGTTGAAGATCTTTTGGCCGCTTTGGATAAATTGCTGCCGCGTCTGGCGGTGCGTTTGAACGAGAAAGGCCAGGGCGCGCGGCGATTGCGACTGGAAGCCTATCGGACAGATCAAACCATGCAATCGCTTGAGGTGGGATTGGCCCGACCTTCCGCCGATATTACGCGAATGCGGCCACTTTTGGCGTTAAAATTAGGGGATATCAAAGCAGAATTTGGCATTGATGTGCTGCGCTTGGTCGCGGCGCAAACCGAGCCAATCTATGCCCATCAGCACAAAGGGCATATTGAGGCTGGTCAAATGGTTGCGGCGCGCGTGTTGGAAAATACCAAGCTGGATGATTTGATTGGCACATTGGGCGCCCGCATCGGGCTGGAGGCCATGACCCGCTTACATCCCGGTGANAGCCATATCCCGGAGAAAGCCGCGCAGGTGCAGGCCGCTGCCTGGTCAGCGCCCCATTTGCATTGGCCGGCCCCGTCGCGCCTGCGGCCTTTGGTGCATTTCCCACCGGAGGCCCTGCAGGCCCATAGCGCGGCAACAGTGCCATTGTCATTCAAATGGCGCGGTCAACTTCATGAGGTGCTCAGTGCTCAGGGGCCAGAGCGGATTGCCCCGGAGTGGTGGTTGGCCGAAAGGGCCTGGCGCAGTGGAACGCGTGATTATTGGCAGGTGGTCACCAAAACCGGAGACCGGTTTTGGCTTTATTTCGCCCATGGTGGTGCCATCTCGGGCGGGTGGTTCTGTCAGGGCCGCTTTGCTTAGGACAAAGCAGCCCCGACCTTTGGAAGCAAGCAAACGAAAGATCAGCATCGCGTATCCGAGTGGGGGCAGGAATGACACTTAACGCCAAGCTCCCGTTTGCTTGGTGCTTAGATTGCAACTTACAAAGGCCATGTCATGACCCGAAACGGAAAGTTGCGGGACCATTTCAGGGCAGGATTAAGACAGGGTTGATTATTGGTGAATTCGGCGCAACTCTACTGTCATGAATGTTGTAAATATTAGATCTGAGTCTCTGCGGAAAATTCCCGAAAAAATTGCCTTCCACCGGTTGGAATTGGCACCCATTCTTACGCTATATGGGCGCATGGTTGCCGCGGGCGAATGGCGTGATTATGGTATTTCTTGCCTGCGCGATGTGGCTGTCTTTTCGATTTTCAAACGCACAGCCGAAAACCCACTCTATCGCATCGAAAAACGCCCCAAGCTGCGCAACAAACAGGGCATGTATGCTTTGATCGGGGCACAGGGGCAGATTCTGAAGCGCGGCCATGATCTTGGATCTGTTCTGGGGGTCTTGGAGCGGCGGTTGATCCGCGCGGTCGATTAGCGCCCTACACTTTAGATCAGCTGTGACCGTTGAAGCATGGGCCCATCCCCGGCGGCCTCTATGCGTGCAATGGTAAGGTCAATCGCTTCGATGCAAACGGCCATAGCATGTGCATTGGCATGGATCAGATGGGTGGTGCTGAGGGTCAAAGCCACATGGCCGGGCCAGAAAATCAATTGCCCAGGTGCCCAATCCCCTTCGGTTGCAGGAAAAAACTCCTGTTGCGGGCCTGAATCTCCTGGACAAGCGCGCCCCGTGGCATGGCAGGCGGCCTGCACCAGACCTGAGCAATCCACGCCCGCCGCTGAATTGCCGCCCCACAAATAGGGGCTGCCTAGGAACATTTTNGCCACCTCTCGCGGATCGGNAAAAAAATCGTCGGCCGCGCGCAAATGTTGGCGGGGAATGAAGCCGACGGGAGTTTGGAAAAAATCGCCGTGCTCTGCGCTCACNGTCACCTGTGCACCGAAAGGCAGGGAGATTTGATCNGGTGATTTCAAATTGGGCGCCGCATAGGCATGGCTGGACAAGGCGCTCACCCAATGTGTTGCGGGCGTATATGGGGCTAAATCCGCGGTTTTTATATAGCCTTGATAGCCGTCTTTTGTCGCCCGACCAAAACACCACTCGCCCGCGCGCTCTAAGATGGTAAAGCCATCGCCAAACAGCAATTGCCGGTCGCGTGCGCCCTGCGGCGCGCGGCACAGATCGCTGAGGCTTTGGATGATTTGAGACTGGGNGCTCATAGATTCAAAATGCGCGGCAAGGCGCGAAACAGGGCGCGCGTGCCCTGACCCACGCCGCCTTTTGGGCGGGCCGGCGCGGCGCTGGGCTGCCAGCCATAGCAATCAAAATGGACAAATTTTTGGGTTTCGGTGACAAAGCGTTGGAGAAAAAGCGCCGCCGTGATGGCACCGGCAAAACCACCGGCAGGGGCATTGTCCAAATCGGCAATGCCGGGCTCAATCATGGCCTCATAGGGCGCATGCAAGGGCAATTGCCACACCGGATCGTTAACCTCGGCGGCGGCGGTTGCGATCTCATGGCTCAGGCCAGAGTCCTGCGTGAAATAGGGCGCAATGTCCGGCCCCACCGCGACTCGCGCCGCACCGGTGAGCGTTGCCATGCAGATCATCACATCACAGGGGCTTTCATCGGCTAAGGTGAGGGCATCGGCGAGCACCAATCGGCCCTCGGCATCGGTATTGTTGATCTCAACAGTGAGACCCTTCCTGCTCGTCAGGATATCTTGCGGCCGNAAGGCCGAACCACCAATCGCATTTTCAACGGCGGGCACCAAAACCCGCAGCTGCACTGGCATATTGCTGGCCATGATCATTTTGGCGAGCCCNAGAACATGCGCTGCCCCGCCCATATCTTTTTTCATCAATCCCATTGAGGCGCCGGGTTTGAGGTTTAGGCCACCTGTGTCGAAACACACGCCCTTGCCCACCAAAGTGAGCCGTGGACCTGAGCGGCCCCAGCGAAGATCAATGAGACGTGGCGTCCGCGGGGAGGCGCGACCCACGGTGTGGATCAGGGGAAAATTTTGCGCAAGCAGCTCTGCGCCCGTCACGACNGATATATCTGCAGCATAAGTTTTGGCCAAGTCGCGGGCCGCCGTTTCAAGCTCGGCCGGTCCCATATCATTGGCTGGGGTNTTGATCAAATCTCGGGTGAGAAATTCGCCAGAAACAATCGCCTCAATGTNATCAGCATTTACGCCTTTGGGGCAGATCAACTTGGCTTTTGGAGCGGAGTTGGTGGCATAACGATCGTAACGATATTTGCCCAAAGCAAAGGCCAAAGCNAAGTCCTCGGCCCGGTCTTTATCGCAGTCAACCAGTTCAAACACCTGCTCAGGCATTGTGGACAATCCGGCAACCACGCCGAATCGTTTGCGGTTTCGTTCNTCGGCATCGCCGTAGCCGATGGCCAGACGCACAGGCAGGCCCTGTTCNGTGAGACATAAGATCTGCCCCAATTTGCCCGACCAATTTTGGGTTTTNGCAGCGTTTTGCGCTNCGATGCCCGTTGCGGCCAGCCAGTCTTCCGCCTCCGCGCGCGCAATCAGGTGCAAGGGCAGGGATGTGGTGGTGGGCGCGGCAAAAATCGGTGACATGGCAGATCCCTCGAATGGCTTTTTGTTAGGTAAACATTGCCCTGCGGTGAATGCAATGCGGCGCGGTTTTTGCCGGGCAAAATCCCGCGCGGCGAGGGAATGCAGCGGGCCTTGCTATATGCTATCGCTGCGTATTTTTTTGGTCCTGTATCGCCCAAAGCGATACGAGGCACATGTCGCCAAGCCGCACCAATCGCGCCACTGCGGCGGCCAGAGCGGGATCATCGGAAGCTGTGGTTAAAGCACGCACGTTATGGGCGGCATTGGTCAACCCGCCCAGTCCAATTTGATGTCCAATGCTCATCAAAGCGTCAACGGCCTTGCGCACAGCGGGGCGTTTGTTCTGCTTGCCGGCACATTCCAGAACCGAGAGGCGAATGGCGAATTCATCTAAGGCTCCATTAATGATTGCTTTCGCCCTTTGGGGATCGAATTCACAATAGATTTCGTCAATTTTGCTGGTGCAAAAGGGAAGATGTTCGTCATGCGAAAGCACGCTAATTTGAGCCATGAACTCACCTATTTACTGCGCCCCCACAGCTGGCCGCTTTTTGCCCAAAAAAGTTTACCAAACTCTAAGCTAAAATGAGGATTACCTCTCGAGTTTTTTGTAACTATTTGGTAAGTTAAATTCAATATTTATGTATCAGGGGGTGCCTATGGTCTATGTGAAACCGCTGCCAAACTATTTAATTCAAAGGTATCATGGTTGGAAGGCAACAACGTTTGAAGACAATCATGCGTGGTATCGCCGATTGGCCAGTGAGGGGCAGCGCCCGCGCGCTATGGTCATTTCATGCTGTGACAGTCGCGTTCATGTGACGGCGATTTTTGGTGCAGAGCAGGGGGAATTCTTCATTCATCGCAATATCGCCAATCTGGTGCCGGCCTATCTTCCGGATGGCGAGCCGCATGGCACCTCTGCGGCGGTGGAATATGCGGTCACGGCGTTAAAAGTGTCTCATATTATCGTCTTGGGTCATTCCAGCTGTGGCGGGGTGCGGGGCTGTCACGATATGTGCACCGGGCATGCTCCAGATTTGGAAAAAAGCAGCAGCTTTGTTGGCCGCTGGATGGATATTTTGCGCCCGGGCTATGAGCGCGTCAAAGATATCAAGGATGAGGCGGCGCGTGTGGCCCGATTGGAACGCGAGGCGGTTTTGGTTTCAATTGAAAACCTTATCACCTTCCCTTTTGTGAAATCGGCAGTCGATAAGAACGAGCTGACCCTGCACGGTCTGTGGACCGATATCGCCGAGGGGTCTTTGGAACAATTTGATTCAAACTTGAAGGATTTTGTGCGGATTTAGAACAGGCTCAACCGCAAGACCAAGAGCCAATGAAAAGGCCGCGCATTTCAGCGAGGCCTTTTCGTTCCATATTCAGGATCTTAGCCCTTTTTCAGGACTTTATTGCCCAAGACTTCCGCGATTTGAACGGCATTCAACGCGGCCCCTTTGCGCAGATTGTCAGACACGCACCACAGGTTGATGCCATTGTCGACCGTGACATCCTGCCGAATGCGGCTGATGAATGTGGCGTAATCGCCGACGCATTCCACCGGGCTGACATAGCCGCCATCTTCGCGCTTATCGATCACCATAATGCCCGGTGACTCGCGCAGGATATCGCGGGCTTCATCCTCATCGAGGAACTCTTCAAACTCGATGTTGATTGCTTCGGAATGGCCCACAAAAACAGGCACGCGCACACAGGTGGCGGTGACCTTTATCGCAGGGTCCAGAATTTTTTTGGTCTCGGCGACCATTTTCCATTCTTCTTTTGTGTCGCCGCTGTCGAGGAAAACATCGATATGCGGGATCACGTTAAACGCAATTTGCTTTGTAAACTTGGTCGGTGGTTTGTTGTCTACAGGATTGTAAATCGATTTGGTTTGATCCCAAAGCTCATCAATTCCTTCTTTGCCTGCGCCGGACACTGATTGATAGGTGCTCACCACCACCCGCTTGATCTTTGCGCGATCATGCAAGGGTTTGAGCGCCACGACCATCTGTGCGGTTGAGCAATTGGGATTCGCGATGATGTTCTTGTTGCGGCATTTGAAAATTGCATCCGCATTCACCTCTGGCACGATCAAGGGCACGTCGGGATCGTAGCGATACAGGCTCGAATTATCGATCACAATGCAGCCGGCTGCCGCCGCTTTCGGNGCATATTCTTTGGTGGCTTCAGAGCCCACGGCAAAAAGCGCCATATCCCAGCNGGCGAAATCAAAACTCGCCAGATCCTGGGTTTTCAAAGTCCTGTCGCCAAAGCTCACTTCCGTGCCGAGGGATTTACGACTGGCCAGCACAGCAATTTCCGCGATTGGAAATTCGCGTTCATCCAAAATGTTCAGCATTTCGCGGCCCACATTCCCGGTGGCTCCAACAACAACAACTTTATAAGACATAGGTCTCTTCCTCGTTTCAAAGACNGGCTCGTGTATCGCGCCGGGTGGCCAATGGAAAGAGCCTGCTAGTCGGTTCTGTCCTGAGAGAAGATATAAATCACCAATCCCAGCAGTAATGTCACACAAAACACCAAAATAACGGCGTTATAGGAGACAATCGGCCCCTGGCTCGCCGCTGTCTTGGCGTTAAACACCCGCGCGGTGACATTTTGCATGATGCCAACGCCCCCGATTNCAAAGAGGTTGATCAAAGTCACGCCGCGTCCCATCAAATGATCGGGGAAAAAACTGCGGCCATGTGCCACTAAAATTGGAAATGATGCTCCGAAAAATCCAATTCCGGCCATCATAGCGGCGGTGCTCCAGAAGCCTGCGTCGCCGTAGAGATAGAGGATAAAGCACAACAGGCCGCCGATGAGGTTGCCTGTGAATATCACCCATTTGCGCGTTCCCAATAGGCGGTCAAGCGGGCCATAGCAAAAGGTGCCGGCAATCATCGCCAGAGCCATGAGCGTGGTCACTGTGCCAACCTGGGCCGTGGAGGCGCCGAAGACATCGGTGAAATAGGGTCCGACCCAAAGGCCGCGCAANCCGGCAGAGGGGGCATAGCTGACCAGCACCAGCGGTAAGATGAACCAGATGGCCCGCATGCGGAGCAGATCGAGCAAGCTGCCTTTTTCATCGGTTACAACCTTTGGCGGATCCTTAACGATCAAATAGCACAGGGCGGCAATCATAAGCGTGATGAGCGCGATGATGACGATAGACGCGCGCCAGCCCAGGACCTCAACCAGAAGCGTGAGCGGAAAGGCGGCACCGATATTGCCAACCGATCCGATCCCTAAGATGAAGGAGGCCATCGTGGCAAAGGCTGCGGCAGGAAAACTGCGGGCGACCACATAGTAAGCGGCCATTAAAACCGGTGAGCAGCCGATGCCGATCATCGTCATTGCCGCGGAAATATGCCAAGGCTGGCTTGCGGCGGCGAAAACCAAAGCGCCCCCACCGGCGCCNAGCGCGAGCAGCGCCGCATTGGTGCGCCTTGGGCCCAAAGTGTCCAAGGCCCAGCCGACGGGTATTTGCATCAAAGCGAAGGTTAAAAACCAATAACCAGAGGCCGCCGAGAGCTGCGCAGCGGTGGCGCCAATATCTGCCTGCAAAGGGGCTGCTAAAACCGCCAGAAATGCCCGGTAAAATTGGGACAAAACATAGGCAAAAGTCAAAATTATCAATGTCGCGCGCATGGCAATCTCCAATCTGAAGCTGTGGTGCCACGGCTTGCCGGCTGGGTAAAGCCAGAAGTGATGGCTTGTGCCGATTGACCGTCAGAGCTAGCCTTTGCTCAGACACAGCGAAAGGCGTAACGAGAATGGATTTTTCAGGGCAAATAGTTTTGATAACCGGCGCAAGCCGCGGCATTGGAGCGGCGGCGGCTGAACATTTGGCATCCCTCGGGGCGCANGTGGTTTTGACGGCCCGATCTGAGGGTGAATTGGCGAAATTGGCCGAGAAAATTGGACCCAAAGCGCTGGCGATTGCCTGCGATATCGCTGATTTTAAGCAGGTGCAGGCGGCAGTTGATCAAACNGTNGCGCGCTTCGGTCGTCTTGATATCGTCGTGAACAATGCCGGNATGCTTTTGCCCGTGCATCGGTTGGCNGATTTTGAACCTGCCGATTGGGACCGGGTGATTGATGTGAATGTTAAAGGTGTGTTTTACATGATGAAGGCGGCCCTGCCGATCATGACAGCACAGGGGGGCGGCACGATCCTCAATATTTCGTCCGGTGCCGCCTATGGGGTGCTGGAAGGGTGGAGCCATTACTGCGCCTCAAAGGCGGCAGTGCTGCAATTGACCCGTTCTGGCCATGCGGAATATGGCGATCAAGGCATTCGTTGTTTGGGGTTGAGCCCCGGCACGGTGGCGACGCAGATGCAAGTTGAGATCAAGGCCAGCGGGGTTAATCCGGTCAGCCAATTGGAGCTGTCCGATCATATTCCGGCCTCGGATGTGGCACAGGCGATTGCCTATCTCTGNGGGCCCNGCGGCGCGGACTATGCGGGGGCAGATTTTCATCTGCGTGAACCCGCCTCGCGCGCCGNNGTTGGGCTGCCTCCGCGATAATGTGCCCAGGGTGGAGCGCGGCGCCGGTTTAAAGTTCCGCTCCNGCCGTCCACTCCCCCCATTTCATCAGCGCATTGGCCCCAAGCCAGGCCAAAGGCGGCGGNGGCAGGCGGCGCGGGGGAGCTTGCTTTTGAACCTGTTGCAACAGCGCGCTGTCATGGTCACTGGCCAGGTCCGCGGCCAGCATGCCATGCAATGTGCCCTTGGCCGTGCCCAAACCGTTTTGGCAGCAGGCCGAATAGAGCCCGGGCATGACCTCCCCAAAAGCGGCGACATTATTGCGCGAAAGGCACAGACGCCCGCCCCAGCGATATTGCATGGATACATGGCGCAGCGCGGGGAATCGGGCGGAAAAACTTGCGTCATGACTGCGCGAGACGGCGCGAATGCGACGCTCAGAGACCTGCATGGACGGATCGAAAGTGGNGCGATTTCGGATGATGATCCGATNGCCGCCCATCCCAGATATGCGCCGCACGGTTGTCCCCAAGGGATCGGCAGGTGTGGCGCCCCAGTTGCGCGCCCCGCCCAGGGTTGCCACCTCCTGAGCGGTCAAGGCGCGGGTCATGCTGGCATAGGTGAACACATGCGCAAGCTGTTGCGGGTAAAGTCCAAAGGAATTGGCGTGGCCATTGACGGCCAGAATAACCCGCGGCGCTGTCACCTGGCCCGATGGGGTGATGGCGGACCAGTCACCCGTGTGGTCAAGCGCTGTCACGGGCGAATTTTCGAAAATCAGGGCATGATGTGATGCCAAGCCGCGGGCAATGCCGCGAATATACATGGCCGGTTGCAGCATGACGGTGCCGGGGGTGTATAGGCCAGAGTGATAATAGCGGGTTCCGGTCAATTCCGCCATTTGCGCCGCATCATACATCTCCCAAGTTTCGCCCATCCGCGTTAAATGGCGGGCATAGTCTTGATTGTGCTGATGGCCTTTTGCGCTGGCGGCCGCGTTGAACTTGCCGCAGGGGTTAAAGGCCTCGCGGGGCAGCTCAAACGCCTCGGCCATGTCGCGGGCGAAGGCAATGGCGGCGCGATTGGCTGCGATTTGCTGTTGGTCTTCGGTGAGTGCCCCGCCGTAATCCTCTGAGGCCAGATCATGGGGCAGATCAATCATAAACCCTGAATTGCGCCCGGCAGGGCCTTGGGCAATCCGGCTGGCCTCAAGCAGAATGATTTTATCTGCCGGGTGCAGCTGCTTGAGCCGCGCCAGTGCCGACAGGCCAGCAAAGCCGCCGCCAATCACCAACCAATCGGCGGTTTGCGCGCCCTCCAACCTTTGCGCCGGTGGGGCAGGCGGCAGCAGTTCCGCCCAAGCGGCCGGACCGGGATCTATGGGCAGGCGCGAGACTTTCATGGTCAATAGTCTTGGTTCAGCGCGTCGGCCGCTGGGATCTCGCGTTCCCGCCGGGCGATATAGTCGCATAGGGCTTCATCGATGCCGGGATCCAATTTGGGTTCCTCATAGTCGCCCAGCATTTCACGCGCGCGTATCAAACCGCGGGTGTTTGTGTCCAGCGCACCATCCGCCTGCCATTGTTCAACCGAATTATTGTCAAACATCTCGGGCATGAAAAAGGCGCGTTGGAAGTTTTCAAGCGTGTGCGCATGGCCAAGGTAATGCCCGCCGGGGCCAATGTCGCGCACGGCCTGCATGGCCGCATCAAAATCATCCCACCGTATGCCCTCGGCCATGCGATACCCCATGGCGCAAAGCTCCGCGTCCACCACGAATTTTGCCATCGAGCAATGCATTCCCGCTTCGTTCCATCCCGCGCTGTGCCAAATGTAATTGGCTCCGGCCATGAGCACGGCATTCAAAGTCATGGCGCTTTCATATCCCGCCTGCGCATCAAGGATTTTCGACCCGCCCAAAGTATTTGAAGTCCGCCAGGGGACGTTGTAATGGCGCGCCATTTGGCCGATCATGAAATTCATTAAGCTGATTTCTGGCGTGCCAGCCATGGGTGCACCAGAACGCATACTGACGGTGGCCAGATAATGGCCATAGATCGCCGGCGTGCCTTTGCGGACAACCTGCGTATAGGCCAGACAGCTGAGGGCTTCCGCATTGAGCTGCGCGACTGTTGGGGCNACGGATGCGGGGGTATTGGCGCCGCCCAGAACGAAGGGGCTGCACAGGACGGGTTGGTTGTATTTGGCAAAGGCCCGCAGAGCCCCCAGCATTGTTTCATCCCAAACCAGCGGGCTATTGCCATTGCAATTGCCTGTGACAACGGGGTGGCTTTGCATATAATCCGCGCCAAAGAGCAGGGCGCACATCTCCATAACATCCTCGGCATTCTTGGGACTGGTGGTCATGCCCATGAAGGTTTTGTCGGAATGTTTCATTGACGAATAGGTGATGCGCAAATGTCTTTGGCTGATCGGGTGATCATAGGGCTCGACAATGTGGTGGGCGGAAGAGTGCATCGCGGGCAGCATATGCGATAATTTGTGGAAATTTGCCAAGTCTTCCAAGGTTGGATTGCGCCTGATATCGTCGAGATCCCGCAAATAAGGCGCGCCGGTCATCGGCACGAAAATGGCGTGATCGTGACCGAACGGCAGGTTATTGGCGGGGTTTCGCGCGTGATAGGTGAAGCTTGAGGGGATGGAGGAGATCAGGTCACGCACAAGACCGCGGTCCAAATGCACCCGGTCGCCATCGCGAATGTCGGCCCCCGCGGCGCGCCAATCTGCAATGGCGATGGGGTCGCGAAACACCACTCCGACATCCTCAAGCACGCTCATTGAGGCCGCATCGATCTTCTCGATCTGGTCTTGATCCAT
>JGI26082J51739_10002626_pt1 | contig 10892 bp, 9 predicted proteins | sample SaaInl5LU_22_DNA_FD_51739 | JGI IMG/M metagenome (IMG submission 51739)
CCCCGGAGTATCTAGCAGGTTTACAATGCGATCACGAAACGGGAACTGCATCACCGATGAGGTGATCGAGATACCACGCTCCTGCTCCATGCCCATCCAGTCCGATGTAGCGTGACGATCGCTACCACGGCCTTTTACGGTTCCCGCAACCTGAATCAACTGACCCAGAAGCAGCAGTTTCTCGGTAATGGTGGTCTTACCCGCATCCGGGTGAGAGATAATTGCGAAGGTGCGGCGCAAAGCAACCTGATTATGAAGAGCTGTGGACATTTAAGTGACTTCTATAAATTTTGCGGCGGGCCTGGGGGCCCGATCAATGGCGCGTATTTTCGCTGATTCCCTCGCGTTTCACAAACTGAAAACATAGATGGAGCCGGGGTTTGAAAACGACAGAGGTCGGTGGAACCAAATCCCAGTAAGGCTGCGTAACAGTACTACAGTTTTCGTTACCGCTGGTATATGCTCGGAAGGCATATAAAATAGTAACAAGACTGAATCTTATATTGCGAAAAGCAAACAACGACCTCACATGGGAGAGCTGAATGAAAACAATTAAAAGACTTAGCGTTTCGGTTGCACTGGCAACTGCGTCGACGATAGCGGTAGCTGGCGGACACACAGCAGGATGGCCCTCTAGCTTCACGGTAGGCACCGCTTCACAAGGTGGTACATATTTCGGCTATGGTACAGCCTGGGCGAACATCGTCGCCGAAGCGACAGGTGTTCCTGGCGCAGGTGAGGTAACAGGTGGCCCAATGCAAAACATGGCGTTGGTTCACACCGGCGATGTTGCCTTTGGTATGACGACAATGGGCCCAGCACGCGAATCAATGGAAGGAACAAACCCAATCGCTCCAGGCCTCATGATGGACAACGCCTGCGCGATGTTCCCGATGTACCAGACTCCATTTTCGATCACTACATTGAAGTCCTCCGGTATCACGTCCATTTCCGACATTCCAGCAGGTGCCAAGATCGGTTTCGGTCCAGCTGGTTCGACCTCTGACACATATTTCCCACGAATGCTAGGCGAGGCTCTGGGCGTCGACTATGAACGCCGCAACGGCGGCTGGTCAGATCTGGGCGGCCAGTTGCAGGATGGTCTGCTGGATGTGATCGCGTTTGCTGCAGGTGTACCAGTACCGGCTGTAAGCCAGCTTGAAGTACAGACTGAGATAAATATCATTGAATTCACCGAAGAGGAGCAACAGAAAATACTCGACTCCTTCCCGGTTAGTAAATTTGAAATTGCCGCTAGCAGCTACACAACGCTGGAAAAGCCGGCTCGATCTGTCTCAATGTGGAACTTTGCGATCGCCAACTGTGATCTGCCTGAGTCATTCGTTTACGAGGCTGTAAAAGCAGTCATGGGTGACAACGAACGCATGGTCAAAGCACACAAAGCAGCACGCTCTACACTGCCTGAGCATTGGGATAAAAACACCTTCATGCCTTGGCATCCAGGTGCGGCAAAATGGTTCAATGAAAATGGGGCGAGTATTCCAGCGTCTCTGATCAAGAACTAATATAGGCCGAATCCAAGGCACCGCTAAAGAGGGCAGCCCCAAGTGTAGCTTGGGACCTGCCCTTTTTGTGTTAGTTAGAAGAACAACGAATTTTCAAAGGTGTACGCATGATCTCAAACGAGAAGCCAGCACAAGATCCCGATCACTTGATTGCGCATGGGGTAGACGAGGAACCGGTCGAACCCAATCGTCGCCTTTACACAGGCAAGTCGTTTCATTTTGTCACGTTAGTTGCGGTTCTTTATGCTGCGTTCCATATGTTTGCGCTGAATGGCATCGGCCTTAGCGCGCTGACCTTTGGATTGCTGGATTTTGATTTCTTGCCCAACTTCCCGATTGAGACTTGGAACTTTCGCATATCGCACGTCGCGGGCGCACTCGTTCTCGGGTTCCTGATGTTCTCTGCAACGCGCTTTGCAGACACTCAGAGCCAGAGTCCGAAGATCATACGCCTACTTGCCTACCCTCTGCTGGCTGCGGCACTCTTCTCGCTCGGCATGAGTATCTATTTCGCATTCGAAATTGCCGGCGGCAAAATGTGGAACGGCATCGACAAAACTATCCGTTACAATGAAATTTGGTTATTTGGTACCCCATTGTGGGTTGCCACTTTTGGCTCAATAATTCTTTCGTGGTTTGATCGTCAGTCGCGCAATCGCTTCGCGCCTCACGACTTCGTATTAGCCGTAGCCGGGCTGACCGTGGCGACCTATCTGATAACTATCTACGGCACCCTGATGCGCAACTCAACCGGCACTCCATTCGCGCCCATTGGTATATCGATGGCTGCCGTGGCAGGTACCGCTCTGATAATGGAGCTGACCCGACGTGTAGCGGGCCTTGCGCTTGTCGTGATAGCGGTGATATTTCTGATATATGTCTTTACCGGACAGCACCTACCAGGATTTCTCACGTCACCGGAGATTAGTTGGGAGCGTTTCTTCAGTCAGGTCTATACCGATGCTGGGGTTCTGGGGCCAACTACTGCGGTCAGTTCGACGTATATTATTCTGTTCATTATTTTTGCTGCGTTTTTGCAAGCATCAAAAGTGGGCGATTACTTCGTTAACTTTGCCTTCGCGCTTGCAGGACGTACGCGCGGCGGTCCAGCTAAAGTTGCCATATTCGCGTCTGGATTAATGGGCATGATCAACGGTACATCGGCCGGCAACGTAGTCGCCACAGGCTCTCTGACTATCCCGTTGATGAAAAAAGTGGGATATAACAAGAGTACAGCTGGAGCGATAGAGGCTGGCGCCTCAACAGGTGGCCAAATTATGCCGCCGATTATGGGCGCAGGCGCCTTTATCATGGCCGAAGTTACCGGTATCCCTTACAGTGAAATTGCGATCGCAGCAATCATTCCAGCTGTGCTCTATTTCGTCTCAATCTACTTCATGGTCGATTTCGAGGCGGCTAAGCTCGGTATGAAAGGTATGCGCGACGACGAGCTGCCGCGTGTCTCTGCCATGATCCGGCAGGTTTATCTGTTCGTCCCAATATTAATCTTGATCATAGCCTTGTTTATGGGGTATTCCGTTATTCGAGCAGGCACGTTAGCAACTGCCGCCGCCGCTGTGGTAAGTTGGTTTACTCCCTATCGGATGGATCTGAAGAGAATCTACAACGCCTTCGAGATTGCGGGCCATATGTCGATACAGATCATCGCTGTATGTGCATGTGCAGGTATTATTGTCGGTGTGATATCACTGACCGGCGTCGGCGCGCGCTTCTCGAACCTGCTGCTAAGTCTGGCTGATACATCACAATTGCTGGCCCTGGTATTTGCGATGTGTATCGCGATTCTATTGGGTATGGGCATGCCGACGACAGCAGCCTACGCGGTTGCGGCTTCGGTTGTCGCGCCGGGCTTGGTCGACTTGGGTATCCCATTGCTGACAGCTCACTTCTTCGTGTTTTACTTTGCAGTGGTGTCGGCGATAACTCCGCCCGTTGCGCTGGCCTCTTTTGCTGCTGCCGGAATATCGGGATCAAATCCGCTGGCGACTTCGATAGCTTCGTTCAAGATAGGTATAGCGGCGTTTGTCGTACCCTTTATGTTCTTCTACAACTCTACGTTACTGATGCAAGGGGAGACGCTGGATATCGCACGTGCGGGTATCACTGCAGTATTCGGCATCTTCTTGCTGGCTGCTGCTGTGCAGGCTTGGTTCATGGGGCGTCAAGCCAACTGGATCTTCCGTATTTTGTTGACCGCGGCAGCTCTACTGATGATTTCAGGTGGCCTAATAACAGACCTCATCGGTATTTCTATCGCCGTAGCCGTATTCCTTGCTGGTAAAGCAATGGCTGGAAAGGTAGCCGTGAGTTAAACATGCAACGAGTCACCCGAGCACCCATGCTAGGGTGACTCATTGCTCATCAATATATCGACGCGCGTCGAAGGTTCGAATCCAATCGGGGTGAAACACCATCAGCCCAGTCATAATGATGCCGTTTATGAGTCCCTCAGGAAACATGATGAGCGGCAGATAACGTATGTACTCTAGGTAGATCTTGCCCCAGTCATGCACTTGCGCCAGACCGAAGAGCAGCGCCAAACTCAGACCTGAACTAGCAACCGTGACCCCTCCTCCGATGAAGGCAACAACGAACAGATAGATAAAGAAGTTGAGCGGCAAACGCTGCTCTGCCTGACGCAGTATCAACATGCAGACGCTCGCGGGGATCAAAACCTTGGTTAGCAAATTCACCGGCAGCATCTGCCAGGGTTCAACCCCTATCAAACTAAGAAGCACTAACGCAGCGGACCCGGCGAGTAACGCCAGATCCCAGCCAAACACCAGAGCAAGTGTTGTTATACCCAAGAAATGGATACTCAACCCAGCTGAGAGACCGGCACGAAAGCTCCAGGTCAGCATCAGAATGACNGCCGCGGCGTACAACATATGCTGCAGCCGTGGCTCTGCTCGCAATACGGCAAGAGGNAGGCGTCTAACGGCAATAAAGAGTGCGGGGACTACCCAAAGAGCAGCAAACAGCTGCCAGCTTAGTCCAAGCGAAACACTCGCAGTATCCAAATCCATTCTCAATATTTTCTCAAAAAGAACTGTGAGCCAATGCGCTCAAATGACCGAGCTAACCCAAATCCAGCGACATCAAAACCGCATCTTCGGCTGCTTTTCCAGATGTTGCAGGATAATACCCCGGGCGGCGGCCATCATTGATATAGCCCAAGCTTTGGTAGAGTTTTTGCGCAGGCTCGTTACCCTCACGCACCTCCAACAAAATCCGTTCGATTCCANTTTGATGAAGCTGCTGTTGGGCTAACTCAAGTGCCGCANCAGCGTAACCAAGGCCACGAAACTCTGGCACCACGCCAATACGCAGCAGCTCCGCCTCGGGGTTAATTACGCTGAAGCTGGCGTAACCGACTAGCTCAGCCTCTACCTCAAAGAGAAAGAGTGGAAAGCGCTGAGGGTTACTCAGATAGGAGTTCCAGAGTGATTCCGAGTAGGGATCGCTGAAACAGGCACGATCGAGTATGACCAGAGCCTCAACGCTCGCGGCTACCAGTTTCACCTAGTCAGACGCACCGCTGACAAGCGGTTGTAGATCAGCCCAGAGCTGACGTTTGATGTCAGGCAGGCGCAACACCTCTGACAGGGTCGCGCTCGCCAAGCAACTGATGTTTTTCTGCGGGTGCAGTAGTAGCTGACCTCTAGCCACCTCGCTGTGTTGCTCGCCCATCACCCAGCGACTGAGCCCCGAACCTAACATCAGAATATGCTCGGCACGACTCTTCTTCTGCATCGATTCAAGCGTAAGCTGCACATATTTAAACGCTTCGTCGGCGCCCTGATTGAGTTTCGAGCCTGCCAAATGGGGCCACTGCAGCATGACTGGCAGGCTCATCTGCTGGGTATCCTCGCCTAACGCACGCACCAAGCCCACAAGCAACTTTTTATAGGCATCGCTCAGCACCTGTGGCCCGGCATTAGGCAGTTGATCAATGATGACAAAGCGCGGCGTGCGAGTCAGCGCAAAACGAAAACGCGGTACAGGCTGCGGAGCAACACGGTGTGCGATAGCGGGTGAGGTGCCGGCAATTTGACCACTTTGTTGCCCTTCATAATTAACCGGGGACGCAGCGTCCTCAGCAAGCGCCTCGCTGATATGAGTAATTGAGCGCTGCTCTGCGTGCTGCTCATCCAGCGTGTGGCCGCCTTTAGTGGCCGGTGGATTAACGATCTGTGCTGCTGCCTTTGATTGTGCCTCAGCGGATAGTTCCTGTGCAGGATGAGTAAAACTGTAGATCCAAGCGGGCGACGCCGCAGCCTTAGCGAGCGGTGCGCGGGGTAGCCAGAGATCGACTCCGAGCTGCTTCAGGTATTCAGCTTGAATGTTCATAAGCCCAGTCAGTTACACCTGCGGATGCGCTTTGGTCTGATTCGCATCGAGCAGGTTAAGCGCATGCAGATACGCCTTGGCAGACGCGATAATGATATCGGTGTCGGCCCCCAGACCATTGACGATGCGCCCAGCTTTTTCTAAACGCACGGTCACTTCACCCTGAGAGTCTGTCCCTTCGGTAACAGCATTCACCGAGTAGATGAGTAGCGATGCACCCGATTTCGCTACCGCTTCAATCGCATTAAAGACGGCATCGACAGGACCACTTCCCTTCGCTTCAGTCTGCAACTCTTGCCCACCCATCTGCAGCACCAACTGCGCATTCGGAGTTTCACCTGTCTGTGACTGGACGCTCAAACTACTCAAATGAAACTGGTCACTCGAAGCTTCGGCGCGGGTATTGCTCACGAGCGCCATCAAATCCTCATCGAATATCTCATGTTTTTTGTCGGCCAACTCTTTGAAACGACCGAAGGCGTTGTTGAGCTCCGCATCCGTACTGAAAGTGGTACCGAGCTCTTCTAGGCGCGCACGGAAAGCAGCACGGCCAGAGTGCTTACCCATCACCATCTTGTTGGTATTCCAACCAACAGACTCAGCAGTCATGATCTCGTAAGTTTCACGATGCTTGAGGACACCATCCTGATGGATACCGGACTCGTGCGCAAAGGCATTGGCTCCAACAATCGCTTTGTTGGGCTGCACCGGGAAACCAGTAACACTGGACACCAGCTTCGAGGCTGCGACTATTTGCGTCGTGTCGATATTGGTCTCCACGTTTAACAGATCTTTGCGCGTACGCATGGCCATTACGATCTCTTCGAGCGAAGCGTTACCGGCCCGTTCGCCCAGTCCGTTGACGGTACACTCAACTTGACGCGCTCCTGCGCCAACGGCAGCGAGCGAATTGGCCACCGCCAAGCCTAAGTCGTTGTGACAGTGTACCGAGAAGATCGCCTTGTCCGCATTAGGAATACGTGTAATCAACTCACCGATGTGCGCGCCAAACTCGTGCGGTACGGCGTAACCTACGGTATCAGGTATGTTAATTGTTCGGGCGCCAGCATCGATCGCAGCTTCAATAATACGGCACATAAAATCCATCTCGGAGCGGCTGGCATCCTCGAGTGAGAACTCAACGTCATCGATCAGGTTACGCGCGCGTTTGACCGCATGTACCGCCTGAGCAATAACCTGATCGGGCTCCATCTGCAGCTTGTACTTCATATGGATTGGAGAGGTCGCAATGAACGTGTGAATTCGCCCCTGGGCCGCATTAGCCAGGGCTTCACCGGCACGATCTATATCGGCATCCAGCGCGCGCGATAGAGAACAGACACGACTCTCTTTGATCTGATCGGCAATAGTTTTAACAGCCTCAAAGTCACCCGGACTCGCGATCGCAAAACCTGCCTCAATCACATCGACTCGCATGCGCTCAAGCTGACGCGCGATACGCAGCTTCTCTTCACCCGTCATCGAAGCGCCCGGGCTCTGTTCGCCGTCACGTANAGTGGTATCGAAGATAATAACGCGATCGTTACTCATGAGGCTCTCCATTGGGATATCTAAGTCTGCAGTCACGCGACTCGCCGTAAACGCAGTGTAATCAGAAAAGTATCGAACTATGATAGCGCTTTGTGACCCAGCGAAGAAAGCTTAAAGGGGCGTTGGATGCCAGCATTTGATTTTGACCGACTGATTGATCGTACACAGAGCTCAAGTGAGAAGTGGCTGAAGTATGCGGGCACCGAGATTCTGCCGCTCTGGGTTGCCGATACCGACTTTCAGTCACCGCCCTGCGTTATTGAAGCCCTTCAGAATCGAATTGACCATGGCGTGTTTGGCTATACCGATACGCCCGCATCGCTGAACCAGGCATTCGTTGAGCGGATGCAACGACTCTACCAGTGGCAACTTCAGTCTGAACAACTAATCTGGCTACCCGGTTTAGTCTGCGGTCTAAATCTGGCTGTTCGCGCCTACTGTGACGCAAACGGGGCAGCAATGAGCGCTACTCCGATCTACCCCCCGTTTAAAAGCGCACCTCGTCTGTCAAATCGCGAAGTGATCAGCCTGCCGATGCGCCAAGCGGGCGAGCATCAAATTATCGATTTCGAGGCGCTGGAGAAAGCCATTACTAAACAGACTCAGTTACTGCTCTTCTGTAATCCGCACAACCCCGGCGGCGCGGTCTACCGCAGAGCAGAACTTGAGCAACTTGCCGAGATTGTTATTCGTCACGACCTGACCATCTGCAGCGACGAGATTCATTGCGACCTAATCCTAGAACCAGATCTTTGTCACACGCCAATCGCGAGTCTAGGGCCAGAAATCGCCGCACGCACCATTACACTGATGGCGCCCAGCAAAACCTGGAATATCGCGGGCTTAGGCTGTTCAGTCGCTGTGATCGAAAACGACGAGCTACGCAAACGTTTCGCTCGCACCCGCAAAGGGATAGTACCTGGCGTTAATCTGCTAGGGTTCACCGCGGCAGAAGCTGCTTACCGAGACGGTGATGAGTGGAACCGACAGCAGCTTGGCTACCTGCGGGCGAATCGAGACTATCTATTTGAGCAGATAAACAGTATTCCCGGGCTCAGTATGCCAGCTAACGAGGCGACCTACCTGGCGTGGATTGATGCGAGCAGCCTGAAACTATCATCGCCGCATACGTTCTTTGAAGAGGCTGGAGTTGGCCTCTCAGACGGTGCCGATTTTGGTGATGCTCAGTCGGTACGACTCAATTTTGGTTGCCCCAGAAGCCGACTAGAAGAGGCTGTTCGCCGCATGCGTCATGCGGTTGAGACGCTTCAGCTGTAGCGATCAGGCACGTTCAAACGCGAAGGGAATCACCTCTTGGATACTCGAGAGCCCGAGCTTGATCATCAATAGTCGATCAAAGCCAAGTGCCACGCCGGAGCAGTTCGGGAAACCCGCTTCTAATGCCGCCACCAGACGCGTCTCCAGAGGACGTTGCGGCAGCCCTTTCTCGCCTCTGAATTGATCATCGGCCTGCAGCCGATCAGCCTGTTCCTTTGGATCGCGTAACTCCTGGTAGCCGTTTGCTAACTCCATACCACCGGCGTAGAGCTCAAACCGTGTAGCTACCAAAGTTCCTTGCTCATCACTCTTCACCTCAGATAAGGCGGCTTGAGAGGCTGGAAAATCATACACCAATACCGGTTCGATCAGCTTCGGTTCAATCAGGTGTGACATCACCAGCTCAAGCCAGGTGTCTTTGCGATCATCGGTGAAGGGCATATCGAAATGCGGTTCTAGCAGCGTTTTGAGCTCGCTTATACTCGCCGTATGTGGATCTAGACCCACATATCGCAGAAAGAGCTCACGATAACTCAAACGCTCCCAATGCTGTTCGCCGAGTACCTCCGTTACCAATGCTTGCACTTCATCCATCAACTCAGCACTGCTAAATCGGGGGCGATACCACTCCAGCATAGTGAACTCAGGGTTATGTAGGCGCCCTACTTCGCCATTTCGGAACGCCTTACCTAGCTGATAGATCGGACCTGAATCAGCCGCTAACAACCGTTTCATCGCATATTCGGGTGAACTCTGTAAAAAGAGGGATTGAGTTTCACCACCCGGATAGGGGTGATAACTCACCTGAAGTGAATCAATAAAGGGGTCGCTCACCGCCGCATGAGACATACACTGGGTATCCACCTCCATAACGCCACGTGCTGCGAAAAAAGCGCGCACCTGCGCCAGCAGCTTTGCACGTTCGCGTAGCGTTTGAATTTCAGCGGTGGGTTGCCAGTGGTGGTTCATATTATCTCCCGGAACTGAAAAGGGGTCAGACCCTAATTAATTCAAAGAATTAATTAGGGTCTGACCCCTCTTGTGGATCTATGCCTTAAGCGCGGCTTACGTACTCACCGGTACGAGTATCGATACGCAGGACCTCACCTTCGTTGATGAATAGAGGTACTTTGACAACAGCACCGGTGCTCATCTTCGCTGGCTTAGAACCGCCGTTCGCTGTATCGCCCTTCAGTCCTGGATCGGTCTCAACCACTTGCAGCTCTACAAAGTTAGGCGGAGTCACTGCGATCGGGTTATCGTTCCAAAGGGTGATCATCACTTTATCGCCCTCTTTCAGCCATTTGGCGCCCTCAGCAACTGCATTCTGGTCAGCAGCATACTGCTCGAAGCTCTGCGGCTCCATGAAGTGCCACATCTCACCGTCNCTGTAGAGGTACTCCATGTCACGATCCATAACGTCAGCAGTTTCAGCTGATTCGTTCGACTTGAAGGTACGCTCCCAGATACGACCGGTCAGCAGGTTGCGCAGACGCACGCGGGTAAAGGCTTGCCCTTTACCNGGCTTAACAAACTCGACTTCAACCATGTTACAAGGGTCGCCATCGACCATCACTTTCATACCAGTTTTAAACTGGCCGCTTGATACGTTGCCCATCAAATTTATCCACATTGACGTTTAGTTTGACGTGCATTCTACTTGAAAGGAGAATGCCGGCCAAACAGTTAACGTGTGAATTCGATGCAAGCGCTTAATTTCCCGCCAGCCGACTGGCAAATGAGCCTCAAGAATCTGGTAAATGATCCAGCGGAGCTACTTGCACTACTGAATCTCTCCGCTGAGCATCTTCCGGCTGCTGAGCGCGCGACGAAGTTATTTGGGCTGCGTGTACCTCGAGAATTCGTCGCGCTTATGCAACCCGGCGACATAGATGATCCACTGCTCAAACAGGTACTACCGATAGACGCTGAGTTCGTTGATAAACCGGGGTACGTTGCCGACCCGTTAGAGGAGTCTGAAGCGCGTCCGGTGCCAGGCGTAGTACATAAGTACCAAGATCGACTGCTGCTTATTCTCAGCGGTGCCTGTGCGATCAACTGCCGATACTGTTTCCGACGACATTTCCCCTATGAAGAGAACCGCATCAGTGGCTCCGCTAAAAAGCGAGCGCTGGACTACATTCGCGAGCATACTGAACTGCGCGA
>JGI26082J51739_10002628_pt1 | contig 10890 bp, 7 predicted proteins | sample SaaInl5LU_22_DNA_FD_51739 | JGI IMG/M metagenome (IMG submission 51739)
ACGGGGACGTTCGTGCTGGTGTCGCTTGACCCGCCACCACCGCCACCGCCACAACCTGCGACCATAGCCAGGACCGCACACCCACAAAGGATTTTGATGTGAGTCACCGCGGGACGTTTTTCATGGATCGTGCTCAATATAAAGTGCTCTCGACAATGCCTCTGTGGGCTTAAATTGTTGGTAAGTTCAGGCACCCCGAGCGGGTGTACTGCTGGCGTTAAACAAAGCGTACACCATGTAAAAAGAGAGTGGTATTGCTTCGCGTGCCTATTATGTTCTTGACCCGTTCCAAACGGCAGCGTAGCGTTCCCCTTGCTTTTTTTCACCATAACCATCACGAAAAATTAGGATTTAGGAGAGCTTTATGCCGGACGCTTTTATTGTTGATGCATGCCGCACACCTCGTGGCATTGGTAAAGTAGGCAGGGGAGCTCTTGCGCATTTGCACCCCTCTTACCTCGGCTCTACGGTTCTTCGTGCTCTTGCTGAGCGTAATAATCTCAACACTGCCGAGGTCGACGACATTATTTGGGGGACCTCGTCCCAGGTAGGCAAGCAGGCTGGTGATTTGGGTCGTATGGCGGCACTCAACGCCGGCTATGCCGAGCGCTCATCGGGCGTAACGCTCGATCGTTTTTGTGGCTCGGGTATTACCACCGTCAACCTTGCCGCCGCGCAAGTCATGTCGGGAATGGAAGATTTGGTCATTGCTGGTGGCACCGAGATGATGAGTTACCACGCTCAGATCGCCGATCCCACCAAGCCACCTATGTTGGATGCGGGGAATCTCGATCTCAGAGATATGCATCCTCAGTCACAGCAGGGTGTTTGTGCTGACGCAATAGCGACGCTTGAGGGAATCGACCGAGATGCAGTCGATGATTTAGCGCTGGTCAGTCAGGCGCGCGCAGCGCGCGCCATCGCCGAAGGACGTTTCAATAAGTCGCTTATTACTGTTAAGAACCCCGACGGCACTGTGGCACTTGATCACGAGGAGTTTCCTCGCCCTGAGACCACTAAGGAGGGACTCGCTGGTCTTAAAACGGTCTTTAGCATGTTGCGCGATATACCCATCGATGAAGAAGGCACAACTTATGGCGCCTTGATTCAGCGCAAATACCCTGAGATCACAGAATTTAGCCATGTTCATCATGCAGGCAATTCGTCGGGTGTCGTCGATGGCGCAGCAGCGCTGCTGATCGCGTCAGAAGCCTACATACAAAAAACAGGTATGACGCCGCGCGCCCGTATTGTCGCGACAGCCAACATGGGGGATTGTCCGACACTCATGCTAAACGCGCCTGTTGCCGCTGCAGAGAAGGTGCTGATGAAAGCGGGACTTACCAAAGATGATATTGATGTGTGGGAGATCAATGAGGCGTTTGCGGTGGTTGCCGAGCGTTTCATCCGTAAGCTCGATCTTGATCGCGAGAAAGTCAATATTAATGGTGGTGCAATGGCCTTGGGACACCCCATTGGGGCGACGGGTTCTATTCTCATTGGCACTGCACTCGATGAGCTCGAACGCCAGCAAAAACGTTACGCACTCATCACTATGTGTGCCGCAGGGGGTATGGCGCCGGCCATTATTATCGAGCGCGTTTAAAGTGCTGACCCCGAGTTAAGCACTCTCTGGGTTGCGTTTGTTGAGCTGCCGCCCTCCGCAGCTTGCAAACAGTAGTGGTGCTCAAAAAATTAGCGTAAGGTATTGCGGTTCTGCAAGGCGCTGTTAAATACATTTAATGGGAGCTGCATGCTAATCGTGCGTCCCGTGGTAGTTAAATAAAAAAGATAAGGAGAATCTTAGTGAGTCATTACAGATTTCCAGCTGATGGAGTAGCAATCGTTTTCGGCGGGTCGGGCGGTTTGGGTTCCGGTGTTGTCGAACTGATGAGTCGCAGTGGGGCCGATGTTGCGTTCACTTATTTCAAGAATAAAGACGCAGCAGATGCACTGATCGGCAAGGTCGAGGAAAACGGTCGTCAGGGTATGGCCGCCAGTGTGGACCTGATGGACATTAAGGCGGTTCAGTCCTTTGTCGACTCGGTGACGGAGCGCTTTGGAAGAATCCATTCGGTGGTGTTTGCAACCGGCCCGTTCCTGAATATTTTGCCCATTATGGATGCCGAGCCAGAGGTTTTTTATGAAACGCTGGACACCGATGTAAAAGGTTTCTACCACGTATTACGCGCGGTCGTTCCTGCGCTGAGAGAGAGTGGCGGCTCGATTACCGCGCTCACCACGGCGGCCATTCACAAATACATCAGCACAGACGGACTATCGTCAATCCCCAAAGCGGGCGTTCAGCATTTGTGTACCGCCATTGCGCGCGAAGAAGGGCATCATGGTATTCGAGCTAACTGCGTTGCCGTTGGTCTGATTGCGGTTGGTTTGTCCCAGGAAATTGAATCGCCACCCGGCGGTATTCTTGATCAGTGGACGAAGCAGACGCCGTTGGGACGAGCGGGCGCACCGGCGGAGCTGTTTGATACTGTGGTATTTCTTGCATCGGAAAATGCCGGCTATATCAGCGGCCAATCGCTGCCGGTAGACGGCGGTTACTCGGCTTAAAACGCGAGTCGCTTAGACACAGGCGCCATTAGGTGCCTGTGTACTCAATATCCCCTTGCTGGGAAACGCCGCCCCGGCGTCCTCGGGGCCATCTGTCACAAAAAATTCACGTTATCGACACAAAGCTGTCATGCCTAATCTCTAGGATTTGCCTATCTGCTGCCGTTCTCTTATCGACGGTTCAGCGTGTTATCAAGTCGAGAGGTTTTAATGACAACATTGTTCTACGCTCGACGAATTGTGACCGTTTTCTTCACGTTCTTAATCGCGCAATGGGCGACGGCTGCTGACGAATTACTGCTCTACGTTGTTGACGGTGGCAATGGCGTTGCAGGCGCTGAGGTGGTCGTTGATGGAAAGTCGGTGGGCACAACTCGTCCCGATGGGTCCTTAACGGCAGATTTAGGCGACGGCTCTCACGTTGTAGCAGTGACGGGGCCTACTGGAAAAACTGTTCTAGCAAGATTCGCTGCGGGAAATGGTTTGTTAGCTAACGTCGTTGCTAACCTTGAAAATAGCAGTGCACGTGTGCAGGTGTTTTCACAAACTGAATCTGCCGCAGACCGTCGCGATGCACCTACCGGCACTGTGAGCATTACTGTGCGCAAGGGCGCCGATGTGGCGCCTAATCAGCTCGTTATCTTCTCCGGCGGTGTTGGCGCGGTCAACACGAATTCACAGGGCCAAGCAACAAAGACACTGCCACGCGGTTTATATACCGTATCGGTCGGCGACGTCTCTGCACGTGTTCGTGTGGTTGGCGGTATTGCCCGCACTGCCATGCTGCGCCTGCCTGAAGATGAGGGTATGGCCATTGACATGCCGAGCCTTGAGGAGGTGTTTGTTATTGCCTCCGTCGACGCCGGTAGCATTGAGGTTAGCGAGCGCGATACCAGCAACATCGTCGATACAATCGGCGTTGAGATGCTGACCCGTTTCGGCGATTCTGATGTCGCCGCATCGGTGGTTCGAGTCCCAGGGATTTCCGTTCAAGACGACAAGCATGTNTTCATTCGCGGTTTGGGTGGCCGTTACATCACNTCAACCCTCAATAACGCGACGATGCCCTCGACCAATCCGTCAAAACGCACGGTGCCCCTTGACTTGTTTCCTTCGAACTTTGTCAGCCAGTTAGACATTAAGAAAACTTTCCTGCCTTACATGCCGAGCGAGTCGACGGGTGGCAATTTGGTGATCAATACCAAGACCTTCCCCGATCAACGCGGCGGTACAGTATCCAGCTCTTTTGGCCATGTCTCAGGTCTTACCGGAAACACCGTTGCAACCGACTCCGCGAGCGGTGGCTTTGATATTGTTGGTTGGGATGATGGTACGCGCGAAGAAGATGTCGTCATCAGCGCAATTTCGCAGATTATGTCTGATGGCACTTTCGTCGATACCGAGGGTGACACCTATGCCTTGACGCCAGCTATTCGCGGCGAGTTACTGAGAACAGCGGGAATCTTGNTGAAAGACAACTGGGATCCTGCGTTTCAAGAGGCCACGCCCAACGCGAGCTTTGGCGTCAATTACGGCAACCTGTTCTATTTCGACGACAGTGAGCTGGGGTTTTATTCGGCGTTCAACTACAGCAATGACTGGAGTAAGCGCGATAACGGTATTCGCCGCAGCTATTCAGCCAGCGGAAATGTGGCGGACGATCAGTCATACAGGTCTTATACCAACAACATAGAGCTGTCTGGATTGCTGTCCATAGGCTTCGCTACCGGCAACAATACCTTTGAGTGGAACAACTTGATTTCGCGTTCAACCGAGAGCTTTGTTGAGCGCAGCGTGGGCCAAGAAGGGGACGAATTCGAGACTATTTATCAGCATACGAGTCAGTGGGAAGAGCGCCAGTATCTGTCGTCGCAAATAACGGGTTCACACTTCCTCAACGAAGATGGCTCATTGTTTGGNGAGTGGCAGTTCACCGCNAGCCAGGCACGCCGCTATGTTCCGGGCCGGACCGACGTTCGTTTTCGAACGCCACAAACCAATACTGACGCCGAGACACTGCGCAGCNATTACGACTTTGGTGCAGCTAACGACACNCAAACAANCNTACTCAAGGGCTTTACCTTTGAAGCGGGTAACTCATCAAAGCGGTGGGATGACTTAACCGATAATAATTTCGACGGTTCGTTTGACGTAACCTGGGATGTGTTTGACGCCGGCGCCAGCTTNGGCACGATTAAAGTGGGTGGCCAAGCAATTTACCGCGAACGCGATGCAGAGAGCGCAACCTATGGCTATTTTAACGATGGCCGTAACCCTGCGCTCGAGCGTGCACCCAACGTGTTGGTCTCTGATGTTATCTACCTTTGTGGCGCAGGAGATGAGGCCGTCTCATGCCCAGCAACTGCCGCCGAGAATGGCGTGACACTGCCGCCAGTCGGCGGTGTTCAAGATAACGCTCGAACCGGCTACGTTTTTGCTATTCGTACGGCCGTTTCGGATGAGTACTCGGCGGAGCTGTCATACAACAGCGCGTATGCAATGTATGACCACACCTTCGACTCCACCTGGCAGTTTATCGTCGGTGCGCGCTACGAGATCTACGACCAGACCACCGACACATTTGATCTCACCACAGGTGCACCAGTCCAGGGCGTTGTGGATGAGGCGAGCTTGTTGCCGAGTTTAGGTGTTAATTGGTTTTACTCGGATACGCAGCAACTGCGTTTTGCCTTGAGTCAAACCGTGGCGCGTCCTGACTTCAAAGAAGCCTCTAATGCGGTTTATTTTGACAACGAGTTCAACGTGCGAATTCGCGGTAACAAAGATCTCACCATTTCGGACGTGCTCAATCTCGATCTGCGTTGGGAGTGGTACTTTGGCGAGAACGAGCAAGATAGCTTGTCAGTTGCCGCTTTCTACAAGGAAATGTCCGACCCTATCGAGCGGGTTGTGCAGCCCGCATCGGGTACCGCCGGCAACACCCGTACGTTTCAGAATTCGGATCAGGCTGAGCTTTACGGCATGGAAATTGATGGCCGCAAAGAATTTTTGCTGACCAGCGACTACAACCGAACACTCTTTGTGTCTTTCAACATGGCCTACATTGAGTCAGAGGTGACGGCCGCGAATCAGTTAACGCGCGCCTTGCAGGGTCAGCCCGAGTACACCGCAAACCTTGTTATCGGCTATGACGATCTCAGTGCCGGACAACAGTTAACGCTGCTCTACAACCAAAACGGCAAGTCTATCGCCGATGTTGGTGTATTGGGCGCCCCCGATGTCTATTTAGAGCCGCGAGGCGAGCTCAATCTTGTTTTTCGCTATGACATCAGCGATTCCGCCACGTTAAAGGCGCGAATAGAAAACTTACTCGATGAAAAAGTCGAGTACACACAGGGTGATGGCGTTTTTCAAAGCTACGAAAAAGGAACAACGCTCCAACTCGGATTTGACTGGAGTTTTTAAGTATTAAGCGCGACCTATAAAGATCATTGGAATCAGTGGAGAGTAAAGCGATGAACAAGCAGCTTGTATTAGCTCTTATAACCTCAGGGGCCCTGGTCGGTCTCGGCGGTTGCTCAGAAGGTGACTCGGCAACGATTAACATCGAAGCGCCTACGATAGATAACAGCGGAAGCGGCAATAACGGCACGGCCACACCTGAGGAGCCACCCGTTGCAGGCGCGTGTCCAGATGGAACAACCGAGGTGTCTAGCGGCGTGTGTTCGCTGTCCGGGCGCATTGTTTCTGATATGACGCTGACTGCGGATTTCGAATATCAACTGGATGGCCGCGTAATTGTTGGTAACGGTAACTGTGAGCTAGCCGATGCAAGTACTTGTAGTAATGGCGATGCCGTACTTGATGTCACGCTGACGATTGAGGCGGGTGTTGAAGTCAAAGGATTGCCTTCATCTGATCCTCTTAATGCCGCTGTACTCGATGTGAATCGCGGATCTAAGTTGGTAGCAATCGGCACGGCCACAGCGCCCATTATTTTCTCTTCTGCTGACGACGACTATGTGGGTTCTGGTGAGTGGGGAGGCTTACAGATGAGTGGCTTCGCGCCACATAACGCGTGCGATGGCACGCCGTGTAATGTTGACGGGGAGGGCGCTGTTAACTTTATCGGGGGCGATAACGCGGCTGACAGCAGCGGTACGCTTAAGTATGTGGTTATCACCGAAGGTGGCACCGAGTTGGCCACCGGCGATGAAATCAACGGCTTGTCACTTAACGCTGTTGGCGGTGGCACGGTGATGGATTACGTCCAGATCAACGACAACCTTGACGACGGCGTTGAATTTTATGGTGGTAACGCCAATATCAAGCACCTAGTTGTCACGGGTGCCGGCGACGATTCTGTCGATTGGGACGAAGGCTATCAGGGGAATTTGCAGTACGTATTTGTGAAGCAAACGGCTAACTCTGCGGGCGAAGCTTTTGAGATGGACACCGAGGGCACCACCGCGTTTTTGTCTAAGCCAACGGTTGCCAACCTTACCGTGATGCTGACAAAGCCGCGGGCGAAGCCGATTACAGTCTCAACTTTAAGAAAACCTCGGCAGGCTTCTTCCACAATAGCGTAATCACAGTGTCTAGCGAGACCGATAACACTTTTACTACCTGTGCTCGTATCCACGATGGCGCAGATGCCAACGTCGGCTCGTCGCTGTACTTCAATAACTGGATTCAGGACTGTGCCAACGGCTCCGGTGACCAAGGCATACTTGCTACCGTTGATATGAGCGGTGCTTCGGCCAATATCAACGCAGTTTATGCCAACCTCAACTCCCTTGGCGCGTCACAGGCCTCCGCGGCACGTCTTTCTGCACCGATCGATTGGGCAGCGATTAACGTCTCGCTGCCCGAGTCAGTGGCTGATGCGAACTTTCTCGACGCCACTGACTACATCGGTGCCGTTGATCCGGCGGCTTCATCGGCTTGGTGGGCTGGCTGGACGCTGGAAGGAACCGTCGGGACACCGGATACGCCGGTAGCCGGATGCCCGTCAGGTACTACTGAAGTATCAACGGGCGTTTGCACCCTGCCCGACAACATCACCAGCGATATGCGTCTTACCGCTGGCAATGTCTATCAGTTAGAAGGCCGAACCATTGTCGGAAACGGTAATTGCGAGCTGGCGGACAGTACTACCTGCACTAACGGTGATGCGGTGTTAAATGTCACGTTGACTATCGACGCCGGTGTCGAAGTTAAGGGACTGCCTTCCAATGATCCGTTGAACGCCGCNGTACTCGACGTCAACCGTGGCTCTAAACTGGTTGCCGTAGGCACTGCGAGTGCGCCGATCNTTTTTTCTTCCGCCGATTCCGATTACTCCGGCCCCGGCGAGTGGGGCGGTATCCAGCTGACTGGTTTTGCCCCACACAACGCGTGTGCAAGCACACCGTGTAACGTGGACGGTGAGGGTGCTGTTAACTTTATCGGCGGTGACAACGCCGCAGACAGCAGTGGTACGCTGAAATATGTAGTGATCACCGAGGGCGGCACTGTCTTATCGACTGGCGATGAGATTAACGGTTTGTCGCTCAATGCAGTCGGTTCTGGCACGGTAATGGATTACATACAGATCAATGACAACCTCGACGACGGCATTGAGTACTACGGNGGGACAGCCAATATCAAGCACTTGGTGGTAACAGGTGCGGGCGATGATTCCGTNGANTGGGACGAAGGCTTNCAGGGCAATCTNCAGTACGTGTTGGTTAAGCAGACTGCAAACAGCGGCGGGGAAGGCTTTGAAATGGACACTGAGGGCACCACTGCCTGGTTGTCTAAGCCCACGATTGTTAACGGCACCTTGATTGCTGACAAAGATGGCGCGGGCGCTGAGTACAGCCTGAACTTCAAAAAGTCGTCCGGTGGTTTCTTCCACAACATGGTGGTCACTGTCGCGGCAGAGTCGACGCAAACCTTTACGGCTTGTGCCATTATTCAGGACGGGGCTGAGGCGAATGTGGGGACTACNATTGCGTTCAACAATTGGGTGCAAGACTGTGGCTCAGACGGCGCCGGTGGCGACTTGGCGAACGTATCNATNGACGCCACGACGGTCACGGTTGAACCGGCAGACTTGAACACGCTGCTGGCTTCCCAGGCGGCTTCTGCAAGTGGCCTAACAGCTATAGACTGGACGACGATTGAAGCAGCGTTCTCTTTGCCTAATGTTGGTACGGGCGACCCTCAGGACTTCNACGCTNCCTTCTTTGATGACACGACTTATGCGGGTGCTGTGGATCCCCAGGCAAGCTCTGCATGGTGGGCTGGCTGGACATTGCCCGGCACTCTGTAATCGGCTGTCGGCGCATTTAAAAAATGCTATAGGCCTCTTAACATAGGAGACGTTCGAGTTGTTATCGCGCGCTCCTGTTTTATGTTTTCACTGTGTTTTCCTATGAAGCGTTAAAGTGGCGTTGGCGCAACGGTGCTCGGGTCGAACTCCCTCGGTCATTTCCGCGCTGAAAAAGTATAGGCGCGTTAAAGTTCGCGGTGTAGTGTGGTGTAAGCTGCTCAGAGATCGCTGAGGTTATTGGAGGACTAGTTTGAAATTTCTATGGTTATTCTTCGCTGTTTACTGTCACTTTGTGAACGCTGACGAGATTTCGCCCCAAACGGTGGTGGAAAATTATTTCGAGTCGTTCAATAACATGGATAGGGCGGCGCTTAACGCGTTGTCTGGTGAACCCTTTATTTTTGTAAGAGCGGGCAAGGCTAGTGTGTACTCCAAATATGGAGATGCAGTGGACTTTGATGGAATAAAAGCATCGGGCTGGTCTTATTCTCGCATTCACAAGAGCGACTTGATTTATCAGGACGATATGTCTGCGATGGTGAGTATTAATTTTTCGCGATATAGCGAGGGTGGACTGCCGATATCGACTGCAGATGTTGTCTACCTTTTGATAANAGTGGACGGTAGCTGGCTATTGAAGGGCGGTTTCATCGACGGCAACCTGACTCTCGGCAAGGACTAAAATTTCGTAATTCATAGGTCTGATCAAAGAAGCGCCTGTGTATTGCGACCAACATGCTCCTGAGACCGCGCAGCTCATTAGGCATATTCGATTCACGGAATAGCCTAATCGGGTTATCGAAATGCGAGAAGCTTAGCAATGCAAATGCGTTACGTATCGGGCAGGTTCCGATCGATCGACACCTGGGGTCTTCGGTCAAGGGTTTTCCGAGTGAGAACCATGGTGTAGAGTTTTGGTACAGATAAGAAAAAACTGAGAAAAAGGAGCGTGAAATGAATATTGTGAAGTTAATAGCTGCGATTGTAGTACTGGCGCTTTCACCGGTGGTTTTGGGTCAAGACCTGAAATTAGGTGAATCTTTTGTGGGTGACTTTACCGTCGACTCAGTGTTGACAACAGACGGTGTGAATTATCACGTCACAGCCTCAGGTGAAGCGGGGCCTTACGGACGCGCTTACGGCAACTGGTTCTTTACCAATAAATTGGGACTTGAGGATATGGGGGAGTTCACCGGATATGGTTGGACACAAAGCGGCGAAGGCGTTGTAACCGTAACACTCCAAGGTGTTTGGAAAAAAAACGGCTCGGTGTTTGATCTCTACACGTTCGATGCAGTCTCTAGCGGGCTTATCAACGTAGCGACAGGCAAACTGGATCTGGTTAATAAAACCCTGCGATTCAATGTTGCGCCTGTTCAGAACTAATAGGAAGAGAGACCAATAAAGCTATCGTTCTGGCCTCCAAATCGATATCGCGCCACTTAAGGTCTTAAAGGTTTCCTATACGAAGCCCAGTGTGGAAGTCCAAAGCGATGAGGTCGGCTAATTTGCGCCATCTTTGATCAAAAACGCGAGCGACCTTAACAAGGTTTTCCGCTTCTTCTGGCCGAAAGTGTTTGTCGGGATCGACCGTTTCGGCCAGAGTTGACTTTATCTCTGGCCACCAGAGCCTCCAGAGCACGATCGACGTCGTCTTCTGTGATGTCTGTGATGGGAGTGGAGCCGAACTGATCGACCCAGAATTGAATGCGGCCTAAAGAGCCGGTGCAGTGTTCACGCGAGACAATCCACGCCTCGGAAACGTCTTGAAAGGTGGTTATGAAGACCTCCATTAATCGCTAGTAAATCAATACCCTAAATCGGACGTTTTCTGTCTACCGTGGCCGGTTCGATTTCAATAAAATCAATGACCTACAGTAATTTTGGTAGGACCAGGCGGATGGTTTCGAGCGCGCTTGCCTCGCGCACTCTCACCCCTTCGGGGCGCCTTTGGCGATCAAAATGCTCCTGTGGTCGCATTTTGTCGAACCGCTGTCGTCGGTCTCACCGAACATGAAGCTCCAAAAACCAAAAAGCCCCGC
>JGI26082J51739_10002630_pt1 | contig 10885 bp, 16 predicted proteins | sample SaaInl5LU_22_DNA_FD_51739 | JGI IMG/M metagenome (IMG submission 51739)
TGCTGTTTTGCTATGTCCATGTGCTCTGCGAACTTGTCCTCTGCGCCAAAGCGGCCAGTATAGGCTTTCTTGATTGCGTCGATTGCGATCTCATTGATTGTAAGATTTGACATTGTTTTAGTCTCCATAAATTCGGCTTGACGTTGTGCCTTCCGATACAATCTTTATGCCATGCCATAACATGTTAGGCAATAGATAGAACCGCATCGNTTGGCATCATATGGCATCGNTTGGCATTAGATACCGTTTAGGGAAATCCCTAAATNGAGCATGGCGCGANACCACCCTACCCCCACCCCCCGCGCTGTNATGTGGGACTCCGCGTTATGTGTAGTAATACTAATACACACGAATGAATTGCTATTTTTTGAAAACCCCCCACCCCTTTTTGAAAACCCTTGTCAAAAAATTTTTTGTACCCTATTATTNCGTTATCGGTTACCAACCTGCGATGTACTATGACAATGAATGCCATTCCTGAACTAGGGGTGCCCCTAGAAGATGAGGTTAAGAGCATACCTCTACCGGAACGCGCGGCTGCGTTGGGTAAAACCGTGGATAAGTTAGAGGAACACGGCGCAAANCTCGAACCAGATGAGTCGGATAAGGAAATCGCCGCTACTTTGGCTACTGCGTATGCCAGTGCACCAGACAAAACATCCCAAAAAGTTACCAACAAACGCGCCGCGGCGTTAACACCTGCATCTGTACGGTTAACAAGCAACATCATAGACGAGTTTAACCATTCTGTGGTCGAATCTTCCAAACAACTACGTAATTTGGTGACTAATAAGCTCGTGATTGAGTCCGAAAACCCTGATCCTCGCGTGCGTATGCGTGCGCTTGAGCTTCTGGGTAAGATTTCAGACGTAGGTTTGTTTACAGAGAAGTCTGAGGTGACAATCACGCACCAAACTACCGACGATCTCAAAGAAAAACTGCGTAGTAAGCTCGCAAAGCTGGTAAACCCACAACCAGAGATAGAAGATGCCACCATTATCCCTGTTGAAGACTTAGATACCGACGAAGAGTTTGGGTTTGACGATGACTGAGGGCTTGGATTTCAACGAGGCCGATATTGAGGTCATGTTGGCGAACCTAGACGCGTTTAGCATTGAGGAAGTGGCCGAAATTGACCGTATGGTCGATGAGCTGCACACAAGAAGTACCAACAAACGTGCATATGACGACCTGATCGAGTTCTGCAAGCTGATGATGCCGGATTTTATCGTGGGTAAGCACCACCGTATACTGGCAAACATGTTGATGGGCATTGAGCGTGGTGACAAAGACCGTGTTTGTGTGAACATTCCACCGCGTCATGGCAAGTCACAGCTTGTTTCTATCTTCTACCCGGCGTGGTTCTTAGGGCGGAACCCAAACAAAAAGGTTATGATGGTCTCGCATACTACTGATCTTGCTGTAGATTTTGGGCGTAAAGTCCGTAACTTAATTGCTACTGAGGAGTATCGGTCGATATTTCCTACCGTGCAGCTTGCGTCTGATAGTAAGTCAGCAGGACGATGGAACACAAATGTAGGGGGAGAATACTATGCGTGCGGTATTGGCTCTGCGCTTGCAGGCCGTGGTGCTGATTTGTTACTTGTGGATGATCCACACTCAGAGCAAGATGTTATCAACGGCAACTTTGAGGTCTTTGAGAAGGCATATGAGTGGTTCACCTTCGGTGCTCGTACCCGTTTGATGCCCGGGGGCCGTGTAGCGATCATACAGACACGGTGGCACATGGATGACCTGACAGGCCGNGTTGTNCGTGACATGACACAGAATGAACGCTCNGANCANTANGAGGTGGTTGAGTTCCCAGCCATACTAGAAGTGTTAAACAAGAAGACGAAGAAAGAAGTTCAGAAGCCCTTGTGGCCTGAGTTCTTCGATTTAGAGGCGCTGCTACGCACCAAGGCGTCGATGCCTACGTTCCAGTGGAACGCGCAGTATCAGCAGAAACCCACCGCAGAAGAAGCTGCCATTGTAAAACGAGAGTGGTGGCAAACGTGGATGCACGAGCAGCCTCCGTCCTGTGAGTACATTATCATGTCGCTTGATGCCGCAGCCGAGAGACATAACCGTGCAGACTATACAGCCCTTACCACATGGGGTGTATTCTTGAACGAAGAGACCAACGCGTACAATATTATATTGTTAAATAGTATCAAACAGCGTATGGAGTTCCCAGAGCTTAAACAGCTTGCGATGGAAGAATACCAAGATTGGGAACCAGATTCGTTCATTGTGGAGAAGAAAAGCTCTGGTGTAGCCCTGTATCAAGAGATGCGACGTATGGGCTTGCCAGTATCGGAGTATACCCCTCACAGGGGGTCGGGAGACAAAACGGCACGTCTCAACTCTGTAGCGGACATAATTGCGTCCGAAATTGTGTGGGTGCCGCAGACACGGTGGGCTGAAGAAGTTGTCGAAGAGATTGCAGGATTCCCATTTATGAGTAATGATGACCTCGTAGACTCCACGGTGATGGCCCTTATGCGCTTTCGGCAGGGAGGGTTCATTCGTTTGCCTACCGATGAGCCTGAAGAAGAACGGTTCTTTAAACAGCGTCGAGGCGGGTATTATTAGGGGATTTAGCTATGGCTATTGAAAAAGGATTATATGCAGCACCACAAGGCTTTGAGGATGACCTCGAAGGTGGGCTGGACGGCGTGGAAGAGATGGATGTCTCTGAGTTAGAGATTGAAATCGTCGATCCAGAGTCGGTCACACTAGATGACGGTAGCATGGAGATCACCATAATCCCCGGTGATGAGCTGGATTTTACCGAATTTGGTATGAACTTGGCTGAAGTCCTTGATGAATCACACTTAAATGAATTATCTGGTGAACTTGTGGGTCAAGTTGAGACCGACATTGAAGGTCGTAAAGACTGGGCGGATACGTTTGTTACAGGTCTGGACGTGCTGGGCTTCAAGTATGAAGAACGTATGGACCCATGGGAAGGCGCGTGTGGAGTTAATTCTACAATTCTAGCAGAAGCCGCCATTCGGTTCCAAGCAGAGGCTATGACTGAGACGTTCCCTGCCGCAGGGCCAGTAAAAACAAAGATTCTTGGCGAAGAAACCAAGGAAAAAGAGGAAGCCGCGGCCCGTGTTAGGGCCGACATGAACTACGAACTCACTGAGAACATGATTGAGTATCGTCCAGAGCACGAACGGATGCTNTATAGCCTTGGATTGGCTGGATCGGCGTTCAAAAAGGTGTATTTTGACCCTAATTTAGGTCGTCAAGCGTCTATTTATATCTCCGCAGAAGACGTGATTGTGCCCTACGGCGCNTCAAATATCGAGGCTGCAGAGCGTGTAACGCACGTAATGCGTAAGACAAAGAACGAATTGAAGAAGCTCCAAGCAGCAGGGTTCTANAGNGATATAGACCTTGGCGAGCCAGAGCCGTATCATACTGATATTGAAGAGAAAAAAGCCGAAGATGGTGGCTATTCCTTAACAAATGACGAACGATACGCTATCTATGAAATACACGCTGACCTCTTGATTGAAGGTGTTGATGACGATGACGGGATCGCTCGCCCGTATGTTGTTACCATTGAGCGTGGAAGTGGCGAAGTGCTGGCTATCCGTAGGAACTACGAAGAAGGTGATCCTCTCACTTTGAAACGCCAGCACTTCGTCCACTATGTATACGTGCCGGGATTCGGGTTCTATGGCCTCGGATTGATCCACATTATCGGTGGGTATGCCCGTGCTGGGACTTCCTTGATACGTCAGCTCGTTGATGCTGGTACGCTCTCCAACCTCCCGGGTGGGCTAAAGTCCCGTGGACTACGTATCAAGGGGGACGACTCACCGATCAACCCGGGCGAGTTTAAGGACGTAGATGTACCGTCAGGGTCTATCCGTGACAATATCATGCCTTTGCCCTATAAGGAGCCTTCACAGACGCTCCTAGCCCTATTGAACCAGATTACGTCTGAAGGTCGCAGATTGGGTGCTATTAGNGATATGGACATCTCTGACATGTCCGCCAACGCTCCTGTGGGCACAACACTGGCACTGCTGGAACGCACACTCAAACCTATGGCCGCGGTGCAAGCACGTGTGCACTACGCTATGAAGCAGGAGTTCAAGCTCCTCAAGGCTATCATGGCGGAGTATGCNCCCGCAGAGTACGCGTACGTCCCACACAGAGGCGAAGTGAGTGCCAAGCGTACTGACTATATGATGGTCGATGTGATCCCTGTGAGCGACCCTAACAACTCTACGATGGCACAGCGGGTGGTCCAGTACCAAACAGTCCTGCAGATGTCAGCGCAGGCTCCACAGATTTATGACCTACCACAGTTACATCGTCAGATGATCGAGGTGCTGGGNGTGAAGAACGCGGACAAGCTCGTGCCTACGAAGGACGATGCGAAGCCTACAGACCCAATCAGCGAGAACATGGACGCGCTGGTCGGCAAACCGATGAAAGCGTTTATCTACCAAGACCACGAAGCGCATATCGCTACACATACATCGTTCATGCAAGACCCGATGATGATGCAGATGATTGGTCAGAACCCGCAGGCAAAACAGATCATGGCCTCACTACAGGCTCATATTGCCGAACACCTTGGNTTTGCGTATCGCACGAAGATCGAAGAGAAGTTGGGTGTACCACTACCCGCTCCGAACGAGGAGATGGACGAGGATATGGAAGTACAACTGTCACGTCTGGTCGCAGACGCAGGCAAGCAACTTACGCAGGCAAACCAGCAGCAGGCAGCGCAGCAGAAGGCTCAACAGCAGCAGCAAGACCCGATCATCCAGATGAAACAGGCCGAGCTGCAGATCAAGCAAGCAGAACAGCAGCGTAAAGCNGCAAACGATCAGGCTGACGCGCAGATCAAGCAAGCAGAAGTACAACTCAAAGCNCAGAAAATGATGATTGACGCTAAGATAGCATCAGAACAGATCAACGTGGATAAGGCTGAGTTAGCGATTGACGCCAAGCGTCAAGGTGTACGAGACATGACCGCTAAACGTGTAGAGGAGAACAAGGTTGACCTTGAGCTGGCTCGCATGATGCAGAACGCACAGAACCAAACACCTAAGAAGGAGTCATAACACACCATGGCTAAAACCGTCTTTGACGTGCTGAAAAATAAAATCGACGAGGACATCTCGTCCGCACAGAGTTTCCTATCCGCGGGGTCGCCTAAAGATTACGCGAACTATAGGGAGGTTGTTGGCTTAATTCGGGGTCTCGAAGCCAGCAAATCGTATGTTGAAGACCTTGCGCGAAACTATATGGAAAACGATGATGACTGAAGAAACAGTTAAAATCAGCGATGCTGAACTAGAACTACAACTACCAAAACCCGTAGGATACCGTGTGCTCGTGGCACTGCCGCAGCCCAAAGAGACGTTTGACGGGTCGTCTATACTGAAAACCGAAACGGCCAAGAACCAAGATCATATCATGTCTATTATTGGGCTTGTTGTTGATATGGGCGATGGTGCGTACGCAGATAAGGACCGCTTTCCAGACGGCCCTTGGTGCAAGGAAGGTGATTTCGTGATGTTCCGTATGAACTCAGGGACGCGCTTTACGATTGGTGGGATCGAGTATCGTCTGATGAATGATGACTCCGTTGAGGCCGTGGTGGCTGATCCAACAGGTATTCAGAGGGCATAGATATGGCATTTCAAAAAGTAGAGTTTGAGTTTCCCGATGATGAAGATGACAACAAAATGGCTATCGAAGGGTCTAGCGCGGTGGAGATCGACATCTCTGGCAAGAAGACCGCGGATGATTTTCGAGCAGATGACACTCCTGAACCTGAAGGTGAAGTGGATACTGGCGATGACGACTTTGAAGTTGAAGTTGTTGATGATACGCCGAAAGCTGACCGTGGTCGTAAAGCGTCAGAGCCGCCCACTGATGTCACTGACGAAGAGTTGGAAGACTACTCGGACAAAGTCCGCAAGCGTATTCAGCACTTCAGTAAGGGCTACCATGATGAGCGTAGAGCTAAAGAAGAAGCTCTCCGAGAGCGTCAAGAACTTGAACGCGTTACTCAGCAGCTTATGGAAGAAAACAAAAAGCTAAAGGGCAACGTCAACAAAAACCAGACAGCGTTACTTGAGCAGGCAAAGAGAAATGCCGCGATTGAGACTGAGGGAGCCAAGCGTGCGTACAAAGAAGCGTACGAATCTGGTGATTCAGACGCTGTCCTAGAAGCACAAGAAAAGCTAACCAATGCTAAGATTAAGTCCGAAAGGTTAGCAAACTTCAAATTACCCGCTTTACAGGAGACACAAACCTCTGTACAAACGCAGGTAGAACAGACCGCCCCGGCAGTACAAGTCGATGAACGGGCCGCGAATTGGCAAAAGACTAATTCATGGTTTGGCAGCGACGATGAAATGACAAGTTTGGCGCTGGGGTTGCACAACAAACTTGTCAAACAGGGCGTAAGCCCACAAAGTGATGAATACTACGAGACGATTGACTCTCGTATGCGTCAGGTCTTCCCCGATAACTTCGAGGATACCGAACCGAAGCGTAAAAAGGCCCAAGTGGTTGCCCCCGCAACGCGGAGCACAGCGCCCAAGAAAGTGACGTTAACACGTACACAGGTCCAGATTGCCAAACGGTTAGGGTTGACACCCGAACAATACGCCAAACAGGTTGCAATAGATATGAGGAAACAAAATGGCTGAGAATCGCATTAATCGTGAACTCGAAACTCGTGAACGTACAGTTCGCAAAAAGTCTTGGACTCGTCCAGAGGTGCTTCCATCTCCGACGCCCGAGGCGGGGTACGACTATCACTGGGTCCGCGTTAGCACGCAGGGTCAAGTAGACGCCACCAATGTTTCTTCAAAACTTAGAGAAGGTTGGGAGCCTGTAAAGGCAACAGATCATCCAGAAATTACNATGGTTGCCATTGAGCAAGAACGCTTCAAAGACAACGTAGTTATCGGTGGTTTGATGCTCTGTAAGGCTCCAAAGGAGTTNGTTGAAGAGCGGAACGAATATTATTCGTCTCAAGCAAAGTCTCAGATGCACTCCGTTGATAACAACCTTATGAGAGAAAATGATCCTCGTATGCCCCTGTTCAATGAACGGAAAACGAAGGTCACTTTCGGTAAAGGAACTTAATCTTAGGAGCTTAAAATGGCTTATCCTACCGTTGACGCCCCCTATGGGCTGAAACCGATCAATTTGGTCGGCGGACAGGTCTTTGCCGGGGCAACTCGTCAAATCCCTATTGCTTCAGGCTACGACACAAACCTTCTTAACGGAGACCTTGTGAAGTTAATTGCCGANGGCACACTTGAAAAAGATGAAGGCACAGCTACAGCTACACCAGTCGGTGTATTCTTGGGCTGCAAATACACTGACCCTAACTTGGGTTATGAATTGTATAGCCAATACTTCCCTGCAAACACTGCAGCGAATGACATCGTTGCTTATGTAGCAGACGATCCTGACCAGCTTTATAAAGTTGCTGTTGTGTCTGGCACAACCGTAATCGCTGGCGTAGGTCGCACTGTTGTAGGTAACAACGTGGCACTCGTTCAGAACGCAGGTTCCACCGCAACTGGGAACTCGAAGGTCGCTGTACTTTCGACTTCAGCAGCCACCACGAACACTCTGCCAATCCGCGTCATCGACGTAGTGGCCGAGACAGCAACCGCTGCAGACACGTATGTCGAGCTGGTTGTTAAGTTCAACTGGGGAATGCACCAGTATCAGAACGCAACTGGCGTATAAGGAGAATAAATCATGGCTATTTCACGCGCCCAGCTACTTAAAGAGCTGCTCCCCGGCCTGAACGCATTGTTCGGAATGGAATACGCAAAATACGGTGAAGAACACGCCGAAATTTTTGAAACAGAGTCCTCAGATCGTTCGTTTGAGGAAGAAACCAAATTATCCGGTTTCTCAGCAGCCCCAGTCAAAGACGAAGGCTCTGCAATCGAGTACGACAATGCGCAAGAAGCATGGTCCGCTCGCTACACACACGAAACAGTGGCAATGGGTTTCTCAATCACTGAGGAAGCTATTGAGGATAACTTGTATGACTCCTTGTCGTCTCGTTATACTAAAGCACTTGCTCGTGCGATGGCGTACACCAAGCAAGTTAAAGCTGCGTCTATCTTGAACAATGCGTTTGCCGCTGGCACCACATACGGTGACGGTGTTTCGTTGTGTTCAACAGCGCACCCACTTGTTTCTGGTGGATCAAACTCGAACCGTCCAACAGTTGCGGCTGACCTTAACGAAACTTCCTTGGAAGCGGCTGTTATTCAGATTGCAGGTTGGACTGACGAGCGTAGCTTGTTGATCGCTGCTAAACCACGCAAATTGGTTATCCCACCAGCACTGCAATTCGTTGCAACACGTTTGTTGGATACCGAGGGTCGTGTAGGCACAGCAGACAACGACATCAACGCACTGCGTAACAACGGGTCAATCCCTGAAGGTTACACTGTCAACCACTACCTGACAGACACCAACGCATGGTTCTTGATGACTGATGTTCCAAACGGCCTGAAGCACTTCACACGTAGCCCAATGGCTACTTCGATGGACGCTGACTTTGATACTGGCAACAGCCGCTACAAAGCTCGTGAGCGTTACTCGTTTGGTGTTTCTGACCCACTGGGTATCTACGGTTCTCCCGGCGCATAAGCTAGGTGACACGTTAAAAGAGGGGGCTGCTTCGGTGGCCCCTTTTCTTATTGTTGACATATCACGTTATACGGTGGTAGATTGTTAATTATCGGGACTATCCCGTGAATCTGACAGGCCCGACTGACGACATGCAGACAGATTCACTTAACTCGCATGTGAGGACATATTCATGGCGAATACTACCTTTTCAGGTCCAGTGACCTCTACCAACGGCTTTGTTGGTGATATTGTTGTTCCAACTTACACAGTAGCAAACGCACCTTCAGCCTCTGATGCTGGGGCAGGTACTATCGTGTACGTTTCAAATGGTGCCGCAGGCTCCGCAATTTTGGCTTTCTCTGACGGAACAAACTGGAAGCGTTCTGACACAGGTGCCACAATCGCAGCAGCATAAGGAGCTAGGTTATGAGTAGATTCAAACCAGCTTCTAAAGAAGAACTTGCAGCTCGGGGCATTGGCGTCGAGAAAGTTCGTGCTCGTAATGAGAACGGTACACTTAAAGCAGACAACCCTTCTACACCTGATGTAAATGAGGCGTGGGAAGATAAACCTGNTAAGNAACGTGGCCGTCCTTCAAAAAAGAAGGGATAGCGAATGTCTAATTCAGACGTACAGTCAAAACGAGTCACAACGGCAGCGTCGTTAGGTGTAGGTCCAGCCCGCATCCGGCAGGTTCAGGTGCTGACTACANCAGGTGGCGCAGGGCGTCTTACTATTACAGATGGTAGCGGCGGCAGGACTGTCCTTGATCTTGACTTTCTAGCTTCAGATTCTCACTCCGTTAACATCCCTGATTGGGGTCTGCGGTGTAAGGATGACGTGCTTATCACGGCGATGACCAACATCAGCGCCATGACAGTATTTTATAGCTAGAGGTGCGCTATGCGGTGCTATTACAAATCAGGCGGCTCCGTTAAGAAGTCTCCTGCGTGGACCCGCAAAGAGGGTAAAAGCGAGTCCGGTGGCCTCAATGCTAAAGGCGTTGCAAGCTATCGGAAAGCTAATCCCGGCAGTAAGCTCAAGACTGCGGTAACTACCNAACCCAGTAAACTTAAAAAAGGCTCTAAGGCGGCTAACCGTCGAAAGTCCTTTTGCGCCCGTATGCAGGGTATGAAGAAGCGCAATACAAGCGCAAAAACCGCAAATGATCCCGATAGTCGTATCAACAAGAGCTTGCGAAAGTGGAATTGTTAGATGGCTATAGGGCGTACACAGATGAAAACACAATTACAAGGGAATCGTAAGATGAAAAAATACCAAGCCGGAATGGGCGTTATGACCTCTCCACGCCCCAAAATGCGCCCAAAAGATATGGAAAAAATGGCCGATATGAAGAAGATGCGCCCTAAAGCACGTCCTAAAAANATGGCTCCTATGGTAGAAGAGGGTAGCACTCGTAGCCCTGACAATATCAACATGAACGAAAGAGCCGCGCGGGGGGAGTTGATGCCCAAAATGAAAAAAGGCGGTAAAATCCGCGGCTACGGCATGGCTCGTGGCGGCAAAGTTTGTAAGATGCGCTGATGCGTAGGTATTACAAATCTGAGAGCTGTGGCTGTTCTTCTTGTAGCAAAGGTTACAAGAAGGGCGGTACAGTCAAGGATTCTTGCTACCGCAAGGTGAAAGCACAGTACAAAGTTTTCCCGAGTGCGTACGCGAGTGGCGCTATTGCCAAGTGCAGGAAAAAGGGTGGTAAGTAGACATGGCTGTTAAGCGACTCACCGCAGCGGAAAAATATGCGCAGTTGAAGGCGCAAACAGAGGCCGCAGGAATGAAAGTTCGTGAGGTCGGCGGTAAGATCGTGGTAGATCGTAAGCGTAAACCCGCGGGTAAAAAATAATGGCGGTTCGCAAGACAGCAAAAGGCGCGGCACTCAAACGCTGGTTCAAAGAGGACTGGAAAGATGTGCGTACTGGTAAGGCTTGCGGACGTAAGGAAGGCGAAAAGCGAGGCACACCCTACTGTAGACCAACAAAGAAAGTGTCCAGTAAAACGCCTAAGACAAGCGGCGAGATGACAGCGTCTGAAAAACGCAAGAAAATCACCGAGAAAAAACGACTTGGACAACCTGCAGGTAAACCACGGCGGGTCTCCCCTGCAAAACGGAAGACTAAGAAATGACAACATCAGGCACCACAGCGTTTAATATGGACTTCACGGAGATCGCGGAAGAAGCATGGGAACGCGCGGGCCGTGAGATGCGGTCTGG
>JGI26082J51739_10002632_pt1 | contig 10881 bp, 9 predicted proteins | sample SaaInl5LU_22_DNA_FD_51739 | JGI IMG/M metagenome (IMG submission 51739)
GTGTCGACGAGGCTGTATTGGATTTCTTTCGGCGTTACATTGAGCGCCGTATGCGCAGTTGTAGTGCTCGCGATGGTTTCTGAATCAGCCGACGCATTTATTGGCTGTTTCGCGTTGGCAGTCGAAGCGCCTTTTATTCCCTGCGATTCGAGTTCTTTGACCCACGACTTAAATTCAAGCTCGGAAAACAGGCTGAGTAACGCCTCGCCGTCTTCGGCGCTTGGCACTAATTCGTCGATTGTTAAATCGAGTTCGCAGTCGAGCTTAATCGTCGCAAGCTCGTAAGAAAGTCTAAGAAGATCGATGTTTTCGCGCAGCCTCTCGCCTATTTTTCCGCCGATCGCGTCGGCATTTTGGATAACGCCGTCCATCGATTGGTGCTCCAAAAGCCATTTGACCGCAGTCTTTGGCCCGACCCCTGGAACGCCAGGAATGTTGTCGGCTTTGTCTCCGGTGAAGCGAGAAAATCGATAATTTGATTAGGCGCAATACCGAACTTCGCGACGACGCCGGCCACGTCAAGCCTCTCATTATTCATCGTGTTCATGAGTGTCACATGCTCGTCAACGAGCTGGGCAAGGTCTTTATCGCCGGTGGAGATAAGCGTCTTTATACCCTGCGCTGTCGCCTGCTTGGCGAGCGTGCCGATTACGTCATCGGCCTCGACACCTGGAATGACCAACATGGGTAAACCCATCGCCTGAACAATCTGATGAATGGGTTCGATCTGCGATCTAAGCTCGTCGGGCATCGGTGGGCGAGTTGCTTTGTATTCCGAATACAGATCGCTACGAAAAGTCTTCCCTTTGGCATCGAAGACGATTGCAACGTTGCTGTCGGGGTGACCTTTTATCAGGCTGCGGATCATGTTGATCACGCCTTTAACCGCGCCGGTTGGCTGCTGCTTGCTATTCACCAACGGGGGCAGGGCATGGAATGCGCGGAACAAATAGGAAGAACCGTCTACTAGAATGAGTTGCTTGCTTGTTGTCACGTCGGTTTTCTCTATATGGCTATTTATTTGGCTATCTTTACGCTTTCTAGCGTCGATGTTTATCCTGTGACTAATCGACGGAACTGAGCGCTATTCTAAGCACTCGACAAAATCAGCAACGACTGCGCGCATGAGCCGCGTGTAACCTTCTTGCCCTTCGTCTATTTTTCGACCAAGGATNTCGACTTCGACACGGCGCAGTGTCGTTTCTTGCGCCAGTCCTTTCATCGCCGTAGCGATAAGACCGGCGTCCGAATCGGGCTCAGTAAGAAGACACTGTGGCTGCGCTGAGGCAAGCGATGCTCTCACCTCACTCAGTTCGCGAATACTCGGCGCGCGCTCGGGATCGACCAAAAGCGCCACGCGATGGCTTAAGCCAAACTCGCTTTCAAAATAGCGATATGCATCATGATAGACCGCGTAGGGCGGGGTGTCTTGTAAGCCTGAGTCTTGCGAGTCTGACTTAGTGCGCTTGAGCGAGGCGAATTCGGCTTCGAACGCCTCTCTATTCTGCGCCTGCTGTTCGATGAAGCGAGCGAGACTAGCGCGATAGTGTGGAGCGTTGCTCGGGTCTAAATTGCTGGCAGCGCGGGAAATAGCTTGCGCAATTATTTCGGCATTGGTGGTGCTAAGCCAGAGATGAAGGTCGATAGAATGCGGCTCAGCGTGCGCTTGATCGTCATGCGCCTCGATGAGTCCTCCGCGGTCGAGCTCATAGAGTCTGATGTCGCTGAGCAACGAGACAGTCACAGTGCGCGGGTCTTCGCGAAATAATTTCCCGAGGGTAACCTCGAAGTCTTGACCAACCCACAGGAGTAAGTCAGCCCTCGCCGCTTTGAGGCGCGCCGATGGGCTGAGCGTTGTGTGATGCGGCGAGTCACCTGCTGCGATTAAAGCAACGGCGTTTCCATGTCCGGCCAGAATATCATTGGCGATGAGCGCGAGAGGGTAAATGCTGGTGGCGACCAAAAGACCAGCACCGGTAACTGAGTACTGCTCGCTGCCGGGCTGCGCCTGAAGCGGTTGCAAAAACACACAGGCAAGCGCCGTTGCACACCACAGTGCTTTCTGTGCTTTTTGTGCCTTTTGCGCTAGTCGTACTAGCGGCTTAATTGGCCAGGCTAGGTTTTTCATGCAGACCCTTGGCGCGGGTATTTCTACGCGAGCGAGTGAGATAACTGAGTGGTGTATCATACCGAATGCGCGAAGCTAGCCATAGCAGGACCGCGACTTAACAGCGCTTTTGCAGCGAACCTAAGCGAATGCGATTATACTCACCGCCTTATCTTAGTAGAGAAATGCATCCATACGGGATCGAACATGGCTTCGCACGAAGGGACGACGACAGACAGCCACGGTGGCAACGCGCAACAACCGCTTTTGAGCGCAGTTGGGATAGGTAAACACTTTGGCGATCGTCTTGTGCTTGAAGGTGTGAGCTTTGCGATTCACTCAGGCCAGATTGTCACGTTAATCGGCCCTAACGGGGCAGGGAAGACGACGCTCGTTCGGATCGCTCTGGGACTGCTCGAAGCGGACACAGGAACGATCACGCGTCGCGAAGGCCTGCGGCTTGGCTATATGCCACAATCGCTGCACGTAGAGCCGACCCTCCCGCTCACGGTATACCGCTTCCTACAGTTAGCGCTGCGGGGGGCGCCCAAGCCACTCGATAGCACTGAGATTGTGGCGACGCTGAGCCTCCTGCAGATTCCGCACCTTGAACAGGCCCAACTTACCGGCCTGTCGGGTGGTGAANTGCAGCGAGTATTACTCGCGCGAGCACTGCTACGTAAACCCCATTTGCTGGTGCTGGACGAACCTGCACAGGGCGTCGATATTGCGGGTCAAGCCGAGCTCTACTCATTGATCGATACGATTGCCGAGACCCAGGGCTGTGGTGTCCTGATGATTAGCCATGACCTTCATCTGGTCATGTCATCTACCGATGAGGTGATTTGCTTAAACCATCATGTGTGTTGTCACGGCAAGCCCGAAGCGGTGAGCACTGATCCCGCCTACCTGTCCCTTTTTGGCGCAGGCGTAACCGACAGCTTGGCGGTATACACACACCACCACACACACGAACATGATATTCAGGGCAATATCGTTGGCGAAGGCGAGTGTAATCACCCATGAGCGATTTTCTCGGCCTTCTCACCACAGACTTTATTGTTTATGCCCTAGCGGCGGGGCTTTCACTGGCGCTCGTTGCAGGACCACTCGGTTCGTTTATCGTGTGGCGACGCATGTCTTATTTTGGCGACACGCTCGCTCATTCTGCACTGCTTGGAATCGCGATCGGCTTGCTTACAAATGCCAATCCTCAGCTCAGTATTATTGTCAGCTGTCTATTTTTTGCTTTTATATTGACCGTTCTAGATCGATCGCCAAAAGTATCTACCGACACGCTTTTAGGTATTCTCGCTCACAGCAGCCTGGCTCTGGGTATTGTCGTTCTCGCACTCGCCGATTCGGTTCGAGTTAATCTAGAAGCCTATTTATTCGGTGCTTTGCTCACAATTAGCGAGTCCGATCTTGTCTGGATTGTTGTCGTCGCGCTAGGGGTTGGAGGAGTATTACTGAGGTTTTGGAACGAGTTCGTCGCCATTACCGTGCACCCGGATATTGCCGAAATCGAAGGTACTCGAGTCGATCGTTTCAATATTCTTCTAGTGCTTTTGATCGCCCTAACGATTGCTGTGTCGATGAAAATCGTGGGCGTTTTATTGATTACTTCGCTTTTAGTTATTCCGGCTGCGGCGGCTCGACTGCTTTCAGCGACGCCCGAACAAATGGCAGTGCGCGCGAGCCTGATTGGCTGCGTGGCTGTGGTGATTGGTCTGTTTGGCGCATTTGTTGTCGATGTCCCAGTAGGCCCAAGCATCGTTGTGTGCGCAACCGCAATATTTCTCGTCCTCACACTCGCGCGAGGCGGCAAAGTCTAGGCCGACATGTTACTCGGTACCGAGCAACACTCTGACCACGGCGAGTAGGTCTCTATCGCGATGTGGCGGACGAATGACGCCGTGAAAGTCGCCTTGGGGGTTAATTAAGGCAATATGGCCGCTATGGGTGATGAGATAGTCATCAGCCGCGCTTTCGCCTGCCCCTGTATGACTCGAATGCGCACCATCGCTCGAGGGCGCGTGCTGCGATGAACTGTCTGCTGTTTGCGCAGGGGCTTGGTCATCGTGATTGTCGTGGTTGACCAATTCAGCGGGGTCCGAATACGTCACATAGAGCTGTTTGGTTAACACGCTGAGCGCGACGCGAGAGCCGGTGAGGCCAACGAAGTCATTGCTGTATCGAGCAACATATTCCGCCATCGTCGCCGAATCGTCACGTTCTGGATCGACTGTGCCTAAAATAACCTGTATCTGCGCACGTTCGGCTTGGGTGAGCTGTGCCGCCATCTCTGCCAATTCTTTCATAGTCAGCGGGCAGATATCTGGGCAGTGAGTAAAGCCAAAAAACACAAGGCTCCACTTGCCCACTAGGTTCGCGCCAGTAAAATCGTTTCCCTGTGCGTCGATCAGTGAGAAGCTTGAGAGAGGTCTGGGTTCAGGAAAAAGCGTTGTCCCTTTTTCGCGCAATTCGCTTATCTGTTCTGCCGCTTCCTCGCCTGCGTTCCAGAGCTTGTAACCCCTGTACACCGCAAGACCCAACAAAATATCGACAATAACAAAGGCGATAAGCAGACGCTTATTCATTCGATTCCTAAACTAGATAGTGATCGATCACTAACGCCACGAATAGTATGGCTAGGTAGATAATCGAGAAGCGGAACGTGTCCATCGGCGTAGACGCCTTTGGCCGAAACATGAGTTTGCAGGCGTAATACAGAAACCCAGCGCCGCTGAGCATCGCGATGGTTAGATAAAATGGGCCGCTGAGGCCAGAGAAAAACGGCAGTGCTGTCGTGCCGACCAGAATCACCGTGTAGACCAATATATGAATTTTGGTGACGTGCTCGCCATGTGTAACTGGCAGCATAGGGACGCCCGATTTGGCGTAATCGTCTTTTCTGTGAATCGCGAGCGCCCAGAAATGAGGGGGCGTCCAAGCAAAAATGATGAGAACGAGAATGAGCGCGTCGGGGTCAATCGTATTACTCACCGCAGACCAGCCCAATAGTGGCGGCATTGCGCCTGCAAGCCCGCCGATAACGATGTTTTGCGGCGTTGCGTGCTTCAGATAGCCTGTGTAGATAAAGGCGTATCCGATAAATGATGCCAGGGTTAGCCATGCGCTCAAGGCGTTCACCCAAATCATCATTATCGCCATGCCGGCTACGCCGATAGTGAGCGCAAACATCGCCGCCTGCATAGGTTCTACGCGCCCCTGTGCAACGGGTCGATTGTGAGTGCGCGCCATTTTTATGTCGATTTTGCGGTCGATCAGATGGTTAACCACGGCACCTGACGACGCGACGAGCGCAATGCCGAGATTGCCGAGAATAAGAATATCGACGGGAACCATGCCGGGCACGGCAAGGAACATTCCAACAAGCGAGGTCAGTATCATCAGATACACAACGCGCGGCTTACAAAGCTCGTAATAGTCGCGCCAACTTGCTGGGGTGCTGCTGGTCATTTCAGTCACTGTGGGGTTCTCGTTTGCGCTATTAACTTCTTAGCGAATACGTGATGAATTTCGTCGCCACTCGGGCTCGTTTCGTGAGTCACTACGGGTAGTGAAATTTCGTCCGCGAAGCACAACATCTTGTTGTTGGAATTATCGTTTGAGCCAGCGCTTAAGCGCGCGCATTTGATCATATTTACGCGCGAATCTCAACTTAAACGGTCGCTAGCCGAGTTCGGATCGCACTCAAAAAAGAAACTCTTTCGGCTGAGTTTTTGCGAATCATTCTCAGTTAAAGTAGAACCGACAGAACGCTGTCAAAAACGGTTGATATTGCGCAAGTTTCAGGGTTTTTACAGGCTCATTTACTTGCGGCTTAACGGGTTTTTCTATAGCATTCCGGTGCGCTAGAGGGTCAGCAAAAATTCGATAATGTCACGTCAGGAAAGCGACATCATCGAGTCAATGTTTTCCTCGCCAGCATTACCAAACTTTAGATAACTTTCTGATTGGCTCAGATCTCTTTCTAGCAATCATTAGCAGTTATCTAATCGAAATCGAAAAGAGGGTCGTATGCTCCTCGCGCCGGTTTTGAACGCGCAGCTTTAGTTAATCTTTCGACAGGGATCTTAGTGAGTCGTTTGGCAATTGATTGCCCTACTCGCTCGCCGTGTTTCGTGTCGAAAACGTTTGAAATCTCTACAAGGAAAACTGGGTATGATCTTAGCGGTCGTTATTTTCGCGCTGGTTATCGGATCGGTAATCTTTCACTTCGCGAGTCCATGGTGGTTCACCGACATCGTCTCTCAGTGGGACAGCATCGATGGTGTAATCAGTATCACGTTCTGGATAACAGGCGCGGTATTTGTTTTGTGCAACCTCTTCTTGGCCTACTGCGTTTACAAGTTCCGCAAGAAGCCAGGACATAAAGCGGTTTACGAGCCAGAAAATCACAAACTCGAAAGCTGGCTGTCTGCGATCACCACGGTAGGTGTTATCGCGATGCTCGCACCTGGTCTCTTCGTTTGGGCAGACTTCGTGACTGTGCCTGAAGAAGCAACCGAATACGAAGTGATGGGGCAGCAGTGGCAGTGGAATTTCCGCTACCCAGGCGCCGACGGTAAGCTCGGCACAGCTGACACCGAGTTCATAAGCGAACTCAATCCTTTCGGTATCAACCCAGAAGATCCAAACGGCATGGACGACATCGTCGTTAACGCCCCTGAGATGCATTTGCCGATCGGCAAGCCGGTAAAAGCGCTGCTGCGCTCGAACGACGTGCTGCATAACTACACGGTTCCCCAGTTCCGCGTGAAGATGGACATGGTGCCAGGTCTTGTTTCCTATCTCTGGTTCCAGCCAGAAGTTACTGGCCGCTACGACATCCTGTGTGAAGAGCTCTGCGGAATAGGCCACTTCATTATGCGCGGCGCCGTCGTTATCGACACACAAGAAGACTACGACGCATGGATTGCGAGCAAGCCTACTTTCGCTGAAACACAAGCGATGGCAGCGCCTGATCTCGCTGCTGGCCAAGCTCAGTACGCGGTGTGTGCGTCATGCCACGGTGCTGGCGGCGAAGGCAATCAAGCGCTTAACGCGCCGAAGCTCTCTGGTCTGCAAGACTGGTATATCGAGCGTCAACTCAACCACTTCAAGACGGGCGTTCGCGGCCAGACAGAAGGCGACCAGTACGGCGCATCGATGGTAGGCATGGCAAACATGCTCGTCGACGACGCTGCAGTGCGCAATATGTCAGCCTACATCGCTTCTCTTCCAGATGTGCCGGCTCAGCCAACGATTCAAGGCGACATCGCCAATGGCGCCGACATCTACGACCGTAACTGCGCTGCTTGTCACCTCGATAACGGCAACGGTACTTGGTACACGGANGCACCGAAGCTTTCTGGCATGAACGACTGGTATTTCGTNACCCAGATTAAGAACTTCCGCAGTGGCATCCGCGGTTTGCACGCAGCAGACCCGTATGGCGAGCAGATGGTGTCTATGGCCACAGCGATGGCCGCCAAGAACACGGACGACACGAAAGAAATGGAAGATGTTGCTGCTTACCTAAACACTATTCGCTAGTGTCCAGGTAGTAGTTAGTCCCAAGTAGATGTGCGCTGCCGCTAGGACAGGGCGGCGCCAAGCAAGAATTAGAAGTTTAACAAGTTAGGAGGTTTACATGGCCTACGTACCACTGGCTGACCAAGATCACGAACAGGAACTTCACCATCCCCATAGTTGGGTTGAGAAGTATGTCTGGAGCCAAGACCATAAAGTTATCGCTATTCAATACGGCGGTACTGCGGTTCTCGTTGGATTGGTTGCTCTCGTTTTGTCACTATTAATGCGCATGCAGCTCGGTTTCCCCGGGACTTTTGATCTTATCGATCCAAACGCTTACTACCAGTCGGTCACAATGCACGGCATGATCATGGTGGTTTATATGCTGACGGCGCTATTACTTGGCGGCTTCGGTAATTACATGATCCCGCTCATGATCGGTGCGCGTGACATGGTGTTCCCATTCCTCAACATGTTGAGCTTCTGGTTCTACCTGTTGTCGGTACTCATTCTTTTAGCGAGTTTCTTCGTGACGGGCGGCCCAACCGGTGCTGGCTGGACGTTGTATCCACCGCAAACCACAATGGCCGGTACGCCGGGCCACGACATGGGTATCGTACTGATGCTCGTCTCGCTGGCAGTATTCGTTGTTGCGTTTACGATGGGTGGCCTTAACTACGTGACGACAATCCTCCAGTTCCGTACACGCGGCATGACGCTAATGCGCCTTCCGCTGACTGTCTGGGGCATCTTCGTTGCCACGGTTCTTGGTCTCTTCGCCTTCCCAGCGCTACTCGTCTCTTGCATCATGATGATGTTTGATACGCTGCTTGGTACAAGCTTCTTTATGCCAGCGGTAATCGAGTCAGGTACAGCTCTCGACTACCAAGGCGGCAGCCCGATTTTGTTCCAGCATTTGTTCTGGTTCTTCGGTCACCCAGAAGTGTATATCGTTGCGCTCCCAGCGTTCGGTCTAGTCTCAGACGTTCTCAGCACACACGCGCGTAAGAACATCTTCGGCTACCGCATGATGGTTTGGGCGATTATCGCGATCGGCGGACTCAGCTTCATCGTGTGGGCTCACCACATGTATGTTAGCGGCATGAACCCGTACTTCGGCTTCTTCTTCGCCACGACAACGCTAATCATTGCGGTCCCTACAGCACTTAAAGTGTACAACTGGGTACTCACACTGTGGGAAGGCGACATTCGCCTCAACGCCCCAATGTATTTCGCGATTGGCTTTATCTTCACGTTCATCCACGGCGGCCTAACTGGTTTGTTCTTGGGCAACGTGGTTATCGATCTGCCGCTGTCAGACACCTACTTCGTGGTCGCTCACTTCCACATGGTAATGGGCGTCTCGCCAGTTCTCGTGATCTTCGCCTCTATCTACCACTGGTTCCCGAAAGTGTCTGGACGCATGTACCACGAAGGTCTTGCCAAAGCGCATTTCTGGATTACCTTCCTTGGTACTTATGCGATTTACCTCCCAATGCATTACCTGGGCTTCCTCGGTGTTCCCCGTCGTTACTACGCGATCGGTGAGACTGACTTCATCCCAGCAAGTGCACAGACACTGAACGAAAGCATCACTATCGCGGCCCTGATCGTAGGCGCGGCGCAGTTGATCTTCCTGTTCAACATTCTGTGGAGCCTACGCAACGGTGAGAAAGCAGATCCAAACCCTTGGGGTTCGGCTTCACTCGAGTGGCAGACACCTGATACACCACCGGTTCACGGCAACTGGGGCGACAAGCTTCCTACTGTCTACCGTTGGGCCTATGACTACAGCGTTCCGGGTGCGAAGTCTGACTTCATTCCACAGAACATGGCTGAAGAAGACGTAGAAATGGAAGCTTCAGCAGCGAAAGGCGCGTAATCAATGAGCTTATTCAAACAGATTACCGAGAAGCCTTGGGAACGCAAAGGCATCATCGGCGGCCTAAAACCAGAAGGCACGTTTAAGTCACCCGCGGAGCGAGTGGCATTAAACTTCTTCTTAACCGCCGCCTCTATCGTGTTTTCTCTGTTTGGGGTTAGCTACTACATCCGCATGGAATTGCCGGATTGGTTGCCGATCGCTGAGCCAACATCACTCTGGTTCAACACGGGTTTACTCGTGATGAGCAGCGTGTTGTTTCAGTGGGCGCGTAACGTCGTAGGTAACGGCGGTTCGAAGAACGTGAAGATTGCGTTTTTCGGCGGTGGCGTTTTCGCCATCTTATTCATCGCGGCCCAGCTGCAAACTTGGGAAGAGCTCCAGCTAGCTGGCGTCTATCTCTCGAGCAATCCAGCGGCTGACTTCTACTTCTTACTTACTGGCCTGCACGCGATCCACATCGCAGGCGGCCTGTACGTATGGATTAAGTGTGTATTCCGAATGGTTACCGGAGCAGAAGCGAAGGAACAACGCCTGAGCATCGAGCTTTGTACGGTCTATTGGCACTTCTTATTGGTTGTTTGGCTTGTGATCTTCGCGGTCGTTGCCAACACCTAATTTGGCAGGGCGGGAGACCGCCCTTCTAGGGACAGAATTTAAAAATAGAGTTAATGGGAAATAAGGATGAGTGAAACTGCAGCAATTCAAGGAAGCCCAGAAGGGGTGGAAGGTCTAGTCGAAGACTGGGCCAGCGATAAGCAGACCTACAATGTGCCTTGGGGCAAGGCGATGATGTGGATATTCTTAGTATCGGATACCTTCATCTTTACCTGCTTTCTTACCGGCTACCTCAATGTGCGCCTCACAACGACAGAGCCTTGGCCTCTGCAGACAGAGATCTTCGCACTAACGTTGTTCGGCCAGTCTATTCCGCTCGTATTGATAGCGATCATGACTTTTATCTTGATCACGAGTTCGGGTTCGATGGCACTNGCCGTGAACTTCGGCTATCGCCGCGACAAGCAAAAGACATTCATCTTAATGGTGATTACCGCTTTGTTGGGCCTCTCTTTTGTTGGTATGCAGGCATTCGAGTGGACTAAGCTGATCGTCGACGAGGGCATTCGGCCCTGGAGCAACCCCTACGGCGCGGCTCAGTTTGGCTCAGTGTTCTTTATGGTGACAGGTTTCCACGGATTGCACGTGACGGGGGGTGTTATCTACCTTCTGGTTGTTGCAAACAAAGTGCGAAAAGGTCATTACGAAAAGAAAGGGTATGAGATCGTTGAGATCGCCGGTTTATACTGGCACTTCGTCGACCTCGTGTGGGTATTCATCTTCGCATTTTTCT
>JGI26082J51739_10002644_pt1 | contig 10859 bp, 9 predicted proteins | sample SaaInl5LU_22_DNA_FD_51739 | JGI IMG/M metagenome (IMG submission 51739)
AGCGCTGCGGATCACTACAACGCGGCTGTCACAGCTTCGATTGAAGGTTGGGGTGGATCGTCCACCGATGCAGCCGACTACTTGGCACAAACCAGCGTTGCTTGGGATGCTACCATGTGGAAAGAGCGTATCGGTGTTCAAAAGTGGATTGCCATGTACACACGTGGTAACGAAGCCTGGGCTACTCAACGCCAGTATGACTACCCTGCTATGAATGTAGCGGAGGAAGCTCAGACTGTGACTCCTTACCGTATGTCTTACGGTATCGATGAATACTCTTTGAACGGTTCAAATGTAGCTGCTGCTCGCGGTGGCAACGACGACACTTTCTCCAAAGTATTCTGGGACGCTAACTAAGCGTTCAATTAAAACGCTCTTGCGTGAAGCCGCCCTGGAAACGGGGCGGCTTTTTTTTCGCCCTTTGGAAAGAACAAATAGTTTTAAGAGCAACTTCTCTGAGTTTGATTCATTTAACATTTGTTAGACTGATGTAAATTTTATGTATTTTAGAAAAATCTAACAAAATCACATAAGTATGAAACGCAGTTTAAAACTTCTTTCTCTGGGAGTTGCGATGTGCTTTTCTGTATCAGTCTGGGCTCAGAACGTTACAGGTAAAGTGTCTGATGCAAGTTCTGGAGAAGCGTTGCCTTCCGTATCCGTGAAGGTGGCGAGTTCGGGAGCTGGTGCTATCACCAATTTCGATGGGGTCTACACGATCCGAGCGAACAATGGGGATGTTCTAGTATTCTCGGCATTGGGTTATTCGACCCAAGAACTTAAGGCATCGGGCGGCACATTGAATGTGTCACTGGCCCCTTCGTCATCCAAGCTGGACGAGGTTGTCGTCACCGCATTGGGTATTTCTCGCGACAAAAAGTCCGTGGGTTTTGCCATTGAAAATGTTGGGGGGGATAAAATCGCTAATTCCGGCGAATCCAATGTGGTTTCAGGTATCTCAGCCAAGGTGAGCGGGGTGCAAGTCACCAACTCTTCCGGTGCTGCAGGTGCGGCTTCCTACATTAAGATTCGTGGTAATGCGACTTTTACCTCGAACGATAACCAGCCACTCATGGTCGTGGATGGTGTGCCCATCGACAATTCGCAGATTGGTACAGAAGACCTCCGCGCCGGTGTAGCATATTCAAACCGAGCCATTGACCTTAACCCTGATGACATTGAGAGCATCTCTGTATTGAAAGGTGGCGCTGCTGCGGCTCTCTACGGAACTCGAGGTGCAAACGGCGTTATTTTGATCACAACCAAGAAAGGTGGATACGGTCAGGATTTCCAAGTGAGTGTAAATAGCAGCTATGAAGTTTCAGAAGTAAATAAGCTACCTGCTACGCAAAAGACATACTCGCAAGGCTATTTCGGTAGTTACGCTGGCGGAACAAGCAATCCATTTTCTTGGGGTCCTGCCTTGTCATCTTTGGGTGTTGACGCCAATGGCGACATTACGCAGGATTCGAGTGCTGCGGTGCGCTGGGGTGCACCTTCTTACGACAACGCTGGTTCATTCTTCCGCCGAGGCCTCCGTCGCAACAATAGCGTGACAGTTTCAGGTGGCGGACAACGCTCTAGCTACTATCTATCGGTCTCGAATCTTGCGGATGATGGGGTGATACCTGAGAACCGATTTGATCGCACCACCATTCGATTGACGGGTTCAGGCCAAATCGCCACAAATCTTAAAGCTTCTGCTTCTCTTTCCTATTCAAATTCTGGAGGTTACCGTGTTCAACAGGGTTCTAATACCTCAGGTTTGATGCTCGGATTGTTGCGCACACCCCCCTCTTTTGATAATAGTGCAGGGTATGAGAACCCAGATGGAACGCAGCGTACCTACCGCGCAGGTGGTGGTTATGACAACCCTTATTGGACGCTTAATAAGAACGCATTCACGGATAAAGTCAATCGTGTATTTGGATATACCCAGTTGGAGTGGGCTCCTATGGATAACCTTTTCATCAACTATCGTTATGGATTGGATTCATACACTGATGTTCGCAAGCAAATCATCGCCAAATATTCTCGCACCTTGCCTCAAGGTTCTATTACCGATGAAATGTATTCTGTTCAGGAAGCAAACCATGATGTGACCGCGCGTTACTCTCAGGATTTTGGCAAGATTTCTACAAATTTCTTGGTAGGCTTCAATGCCAACAACCGTAGTCGTAAATCGGTGACGGGTTATGGTGTTGGATTGGTGATTCCTGATTTTTACAATATCAACAATGCGACGAACCAGTTTGCATACGAAAACTTCCAAGGACGTCGTCTTTGGGGTGTTTACGGGGAAGCACAAGTGGGTTACGACGATTACTTGTTCTTGACCGGTACCTTCCGTCGTGATCAGGCATCGACATTTGGAAATGTATCCACCCCGATTATTTATCCTTCCCTCTCGTTAGGTTGGGTAGTCACGGATATGTTGGACATGGAAAGTAATGTGCTTTCTTACTTAAAGCTTCGTGCGAGCACCGCGAGTGTGGGCTCTGAGCCGGCTTTTGGCTCCAATGCCACCTACTTCAATCAAGCGAGCGGAGCATCTGGCTGGATTGCTGGTGTCAGTTTCCCCTTCCTAGGTCAAACTGGTTTCTCTCAAAGCAATACATTGGGCAATCCTGACTTGCGTCCGGAATATGCCGTCACCAATGAGGTGGGTGCGGAAATGCGCTTTTTCAAAGATCGTGTGTATGCAGATATTACCCTCTATGACCAGCGTTCTGAGGATTTGATTATTCCAGTTCCTGTAGCCGCTTCGTCAGGTTTTACCTCTTCTTACATTAATGCTGGCTCTATGAGCAATAAAGGAGTGGAAATCGCTATGAACGCGGACCTTGTCAATTCGGATGACTTGAAAATCAATGCTGGAATGACCTTCACACGCAACCGCAACAAAGTCATTCAATTGGCTGAAGGTGTGGATGTCATCGGACTTCCTTGGGGATTCTTTGGCGCCAACCAACGTTTGGTAGCGGGAGAGGCCTACGGAACGCTTTATGGTGATGATTGGCTTCGTGACGATGCTGGCAACGCCTTAGTGGACGAATATGGATACCCTCTTTACAGCTCAACGGAGGTGGTCGTGGGTGATCCCAACCCAGATTATTTGATGGGTATCACGACCAACGTTGAATACAAGAATTTCAGCTTTAACATGTTGTGGGACATTCGCGAGGGTGGGGACATTTGGAATGGTACACGCGGTGCGCTGTACTACTTCGGTACCCACTACGATACGGAGATGTCTCCGGACGGTGTTGGACGTGGGGAGACCTTCGTTTGGAATGATGTGGTCGCGGGTAACAGTGGTGTGTATGCGCCTGGAACCACGATCAACGGTGTTGATGTAAGCGGTCAAGCGAACAATACGCCTATTTTAAACGACATCGATTCGTATGCACTTGGACCCTTGTCCGGGTTTACCGGAGCTTCCCGTCCTTTCATTGAAGATGGAAGTTGGGTGCGACTGCGCCAGGTAGGAATGAGCTATCGTTTTGATGACAGTGTCTTGGAAGGTTCCTTCCTGAAGGGATTGACATTGTCTGTAACGGGCCGTAACCTCTGGTTGAGCACTCCGTATCGCGGTGTGGATCCCGAGACAAACTTGTCTGGAGCCACGAATAGCCAAGGTGCGGATTACTTCAACATGCCGAACACGCGTGGTGTCATCTTCAGTTTGAAAGCTAATCTTTAATCCACAGGAACCATGAAATTAAAAGTTCTATTTGCTTCTGTATTGAGCAGTGCACTTCTTTTGACCTCCTGTAGCGATGCATGGTTGGAAGAAGTAAAAATCGACCAAAACCGTCCCTCGGATGTGCCAATGAACGTATTATTGCCAGCGGCGCAAGCATCCTATGGTTTGATGCAGGGGGATGTGTTACCCCGTCTGACAAGCATCTTTGTTCAGCAGATGACGGGGAATGACCGCCAGTCTCTGGCGCACAACCGTTATGCCCAAATTGGTGAAGGTGACTTCGACAGCCCATGGGGATTGGCATATTCTGGTGGAATGTATGATCTCCAATTGATCATGGATAAAGCCACAGAAAAGGAGGCCTATGCCTACCGTGGTATTGCCAAGATCATGACGGCCATGTACTTGGGCGTTCTGACGGATCACTTTGGCGACATTCCCTATTCTGAGGCACTTCAAGGTGCTGGACAGTTGAAGCCCGCCTATGATTCGCAAGCAGATATCTATGCGGCCATTGCAACGTTGTTGCAGGGTGGTGTTGCTGATTTGGCGACACCTTCAGCCTTGAGTCCTGGATCAGACGATTTGATTCACGGTGGGGATCTTTCTGCTTGGGCCACGACCGCCACGGCGTTAGGTGCTCGCTATTTGAATCACTTGTCCAAGACATCTCTCTACAATCCAGCCGATGTTATTGCTGCCTGCCAGGCTGCGTTACAAGGCAATGTTGGAGCAGGTCTTGCTCATGAATCCAGTACGAACCAGAACCCCTGGCACCAGTTCACGGTCATTGACCGCGACGGTTACATCGTTCAGACAGGTACGATGTTTGACATGATGGTAGCGGCCAATGATCCCCGTGAGTCTATCTATCGTGGTGACAGTGCAAGTGGATACTTCTATTTGCCTTTCTACGGAGCTGCGACGGCGGAGCTGCCCTTCATCACCGAGCACGAAGTACTATTCATTTTGGCTGAAGCCCAATTGGCTTCGGGAGATGCTTCTGGCGCGCGTGCGAGTCTCGAGGCCGCTATTCAAAGCAATATGGATTACTTGGGCGTGGATGCGGCGGCAAGTGCCGCGTACATCGCAGCGTTGTCTGCCACGACGGACTTGGAGCTCATCATGAACGAGAAGTACGTAGCTATGTACACGCACGTGGAAGCTTGGACGGACTGGCGCCGTACGGGTTTCCCAGCAATTTCTGCTCCTGCAGATGCCAATTTGTCTGCGATCCCTCGTCGTATGCCTTACCCAGAAGGCGAATACCTGTATAATTCGGCCAATGTGCCAATGCCATTGAGCGCGACACCAGATGAAAAATTTGGAGCGAGCTCAACCTACCGCCTCTGGTGGGACGCAAACTAATTGGTGTTAGTTTGCATGTTAAACGCGAGCCGCCCCGGAAACGGGGCGGCTTTTTTTATAAGGCATCACAAAAAAAATAACCCGCTTGCAGCGCAAGCGGGTTAGGCAAAGGAAGGGAGGGCCAATACTTACTTGGCTCGCTCTTTATATGTGCCGTCTGCGGTATTGATCACAATCTTCTCTCCAATTTCAATAAATAGGGGAACACGGATTTCAGCTCCGCTCTCTACCGTGGCAGGCTTTAAGGTGTTTGTGGCCGTATTGCCTTTCATTCCAGGCTCGGTGTACGTGACTTCCATCACGACAGTTTGAGGGACCTCAACACTCAAGGGTCGATCTTCGTCCGCGTGGAATAAAACCATACACTCCATGCCATCTTTCAAAAAGCCGGGAGCGTTGATTAATTCTTTGGCCATGGGAAGCTGTTCATACGACTCCATATTCATGAAGTGGTAGCCATCGGCATCATTGTACAAGAACTGATAGGTACGGNATTCAATACGAATGTCATCAAGTTTGGCTCCGCTTGGGAAGGTGTGTTCCAAAACACGGCCGTCATTGAGGTTGCGCATTTTGGTCCGCACAAAAGCCGCCCCTTTTCCGGGTTTGACGTGAAGAAATTCAATGATCTGGTACGGTGCGTGGTTGTGCGTGATACAGAGCCCGTTTTTAATGTCGGAGGTCGAAGCCATATCGTTAGATTGCGTTAATTCGTTTACAAAGGTACGACCGCTTCCCCTGTGGGGAGAAAGGCTCGACGGCAATGCATGGTTTCTTCTTTCTTGTGGTTAGAGGCCACAAAAACGATTCGATGTGAATACCGAAGCGTCGGAGAAAGGGATGCGCCCAACAAAGAGCTATACCATTCAATGCCCACTTGATCCAAATGGGAGCATGGTTCGTCGAGCAGTAGGAGAGGGGCATCCGTCCAGATAGCTAAGGCTAGTTTTATACGTTGTTTCATCCCACTCGATAGTTGGGCGAGCGGGCGGTCAAAGGCATATGGGGGAATAGGTAGATGCTCAAGGCCTGCCTCGGGGCGGAAGGCCCTTAATTGGGCATGTTGGGCGAAGAGTTCTTTTGGGGTATACCCATCAATAAGATCGACATGGGGTCCGGTGTATGAGGTGTGCAGGCTCCATGTTTCGGAGGGGATGTCTTCGCATCGAAGGTGTCCTCGGGTAGGGGAAATCTGTCCGCTTAGCAACTTGAGTAGGGTACTTTTCCCCGAACCATTCCCCCCATAAATAGCTACGGTTTCACAAGGTTCAAATTGTTGCGTCCATTCAGGAATGACCACCTGCCCCTGGTATGTTTTAGAAAGTTGAAGCAGTTCAAGCGCCATAATTAGGCATTTTTCACGATGCCCCGATCTGAGGCAAGCAGGAAACGAAGGATTTCGCTACGCTCGGGACTTTCCGGTACTTCGAGTTCAATTTGACTAATCGCTTGGGAGGTATTGAAGCCAGATTGATACACCAGTCGGTAGGCGTGGTGTACTTCTTCAATTCGAGCGTTCTTGAACCCTCTACGTCGCAAGCCCAAGGCATTGACTCCTTCATAAGATAGCGGCTCCCGAGCAACGGTAATAAATGGAGGCACATCTTTTCGGACGAGAGAACCTCCGCCAACCATGACATGGGCCCCGATTTTAACAAATTGGTGAACGGCTGAGAGGCCACCGATAATGGACCAATCTCCGATTTCAACATGGCCAGCGAGGGCGACATTGTTGACGAGAATGACATGATCTCCGATTTGACAATCATGCGCTACATGCGCATAGGCCATAACCAAGCACTCTCGGCCCAAGACCGTTTTTCCTAAGGCTTTGGTGCCGCGGTTGATGGTGGCGCACTCTCGAATGGTGCATCCGTCTCCGAGAATTACTTGGGAGTACTCGCCTTCAAATTTGAGATCTTGCGGGATACCACCCACGACGGCACCATGGAAAACGCGGCAATTTTTGCCCATTCGGGTGCCTGAAAGGATCGCGGCACCGCTGGCAATCCAAGAGCCTTCCCCGATTTCGACATCGGCTTCAATGACAGCAAAGGCCTCTACGGTAATGTTGCCAGCCAATTTAGCTTCGGGATGGACGGAGGCGAGGGGAGAAATCACGTTTACTTGTCTTTGGTGATGAGCGCCGTGAAGTGTCCTTCGGAGGCCAATTTAGATCCAACCCAAGCTTGCCCACGCATTTGCACGATGCCGCGGCGGATGGGTTCCGTGAACTGTAGATGAAAGACCAAGGTGTCGCCGGGGCCTACTTTGTTTTTGAATTTGACTTGATCCATTTTCAAAAAGTAGGTCAAGTAGTTTTCCGGATCGGGCACCGTACTCAAGGCCAATATGCCTCCGACCTGGGCCATCGCTTCCAGTTGGAGCACGCCAGGCATGACCGGAGCGCCAGGGAAGTGCCCTGTAAAGAAGGGCTCGTTCATGGTCACGGCCTTCATGCCGACAATTTCATTCTCGGACATTTCCAAAATCTTGTCCACCAATAAAAATGGTGGGCGGTGGGGAAGGATGGACATGATTTTTGTCACGTCCATCAAGGGCGTCTGATCGGGATGGTAGGTGGGGATTCCCTTGGTACTGGCGTCTTCCATGATTTTTTGTGCGAGTAGGGTATTGGTTTTGTGTCCAGGTTTAAAAGTACGAATATGTGCTCGGATGGGCTGCCCCAAAAGTGCGATATCCCCTATGAGATCCAGCAACTTATGGCTGGCAGGTTCATTGGGTAGGCGGAATGGAGTCAAGGGTATGGGGCCCACGTCGTCGCGGCGGACGAGGGTCTCGCCCACAAAATCGTTGAGGGCGAGCCAATCCGATTCTGTCAACGGTGCATCCACAACGAGAACCCCGGATCCTGGACGTGCGCCTTTGAGCAGACCGCGATGAATGAGGGGGGTGATGTGGGTGGCGATGGTAAACGTGCGAGCGGGGGCAATGTTGGCTCCATAATCTTGGCCGCTTCGAAAGTGGGCGTTAACGGGGCCCACAGCCTCGGCTTCGTGGCTCAGGGTGACCTCAAACGAAGGCAAATCAGCGGGGTAGGCTTCCGCCCAAGCGCCTGTTTCGGGATCTTCGACGCGAATGGGGGCTTGAAGGGTAATTCCATGCTCTAGCTGGGGGCTAGGGCTGCATCCAGCTTGGTGAATAGCTTCCCACCAGGGAAGTGCTGACCCATCCAAAATGGGTATTTCGCTGGCGGTGAGTTCGATGCGTGCGTGGTAAATNCCTGCCGCATACAAGGCAGAAAGCAGATGTTCGGCCGTATGNACGGTCGTTTCTCCGTTGGATAGAGTGGTGCGACGGTCTGTATCGGTCACACAGCTGGGCGAGACGCGCAATGGAGTCGCCTCGGGGCAATCCATTCGATGGAAAACATATCCATGGCCAGTCGGAGCTGGATGAACCGTCACGGTGCACGAGTCACCGGTGTGGATGCCTTGGCCCGTTAATTGGAAAGGGTGGAGGAGAGTGTAGGACGTCACGAACGGGGCTTCATGTTGGAGGCCGCAAATTTCCGACGAAAAACCGACGCTTCTTCCGCGGGATACCCTAAGATTTCCATATTGCTCCCAAAACTACGTGTCACTCCACTTTTTCCGCCAATTCGAGTAAAGTCCCCAATGGAAATGTGCCCCGCGATACCAACTTGCCCGCCAATTTGCACCCCGTGGCCAATGCTTGCACTCCCCGCGATGCCGACTTGTCCCGCCAGCACGCAACTTTGGCCGATCCGGACGTTGTGTCCGATTTGGCATAAGTTATCCAGCTTGGTGCCTTCGCCGATGTAGGTGGCGCCGACAACTGCACGGTCAATGCAGCTATTTGCCCCAATTTCGACATGGTCCGCCAAAATCACCTGGCCGATGTGCATGATTTTTTCGAGGCCAGCTCCCTTTTTGAGCGGGGGAGCAAAGCCAAATCCATCCGAACCGATGACCACACTGGCATGCAGGACGCAATGGGCCCCAATTTCAGTATTTGGATAAAGAATTACGTTGGGGTGAAGGATGGTTCCTTCGCCAATCTTGACGTGGGCGCCAATGCGGACACCTGGCGCGATGTGCACGCTGGGGTGGATGTCGGCACTCGGGTCTATAGAGTCCATTCCCCAAGGGGTATGGGCACCATACTGGTGCAGTATTTGCGCCCACGCATGGTAGGGGGATTCGACTCTGAGTAGGCAGCCTTCATAGCCTTCTGGTCGCTTTTGATCCATCCGGACGAGTACCGCAGAAGCATGGCACTCATTCAGATGCTTGGCATAGGTGCCTTGGGCTAAGAAGCTCAAGCCCCCGGAATACCCTGGTTCCAGGGTGCATAGCGAGGTAATATCCCGGGCGCACGGGCCATCCAGCTCGGCCCCTACCGCGGCGGCCAAGGCAGAAATGGCCTGGGGGGAAATGCGTGTTGCGTTTAGTCGATCCATTCGATTCCTTTGGGCCAACACACAAATGGGCGTGTGATGGTATGACTATAAACGCTCAAAGGAAGAATTTCGGATGCCTCTGAGAGCGGAATCACTTTTCCGCTTTTTTTGAGGATTTTGATTTCTTGCTTGTCCGACTTGTACGTGGCATTGCTGGCCAGGCCCTCCAGAACGAAATGGCGGCAATCTGCGAGGGGATAGCCCCAGGTTTCATGCACTTTGGATTCCAATTCAGACCGCTGAGACGCCGTCAGGGCTGCAGGCAAAAATTTAATTCGGAAGAGACGTCGGTTGAGCAGACGATCGGCCAATTCGCGGAGAACCGGGTCGGCATGTTGGGTCCATTGCTTCATTGCGCCCAGTATATCGGCGTCGTCCAGGCGTGTAAACGCCGCGAGGATGGTGGGATCTTGCTGAAAATCCTGCATCGTAGGACGCTTTTGTAGGAAGAGTTGCAATTCGGCCCCGCCAAATAACGTGTCGCCCTGCTGGACAAGTTCGTGGGCACGTCGTAGCAATTGAACGAGCATGTATTCCGCGCTTAAAACGGCCTTGTGCATGTAGACTTGCCAATACATGAGGCTTCGGCTCACCAAAAACTTTTCGATCGAACTGATGCCTTTGCCGTCGAGAACCAATTCCCCATCGGCGACATTGAGCATGGATAGGAGGCGCTCGGAGTTAATCGCGCCCTCCACGACCCCGGTGTAGAAGGCGTCTCGACGCAAATAATCCATGCGGTCCATATCCAACTGCGAGGAGATGAGTTGGTGCAAAAACCGCTTAGGGTGCTGGTTATGAAAAATTTCCAAGGCTTCTGTCAAAGCGCCATCCATTTCGTGGTTGAGGCGCTCCATAAGCAAGGTTGAAAGGGCCTCGTGGGACACACCGTTCACCATCGTGTGTTCCAAGGCATGCGAAAANGGCCCGTGGCCAATGTCGTGAAGGAGGATGGCAATTTGTACCGATTCGGCTTCGCTCGTGGAGATGGCATGACCCTTGCTCTGCAATACGGCGACGGCCCGTTGCATCAAATGCATGGCGCCCAAGGCATGGTGGAAGCGGGTGTGGTAGGCCCCTGGATACACCAAGGAACTCAAGCCCAGCTGACCNATACGGCGCAATCGCTGGAAGTAGGGATGCTCAATGAGGTCAAAAATTCGTTCTGTCGGAATCGCAATGAAACCGTAGATCGGATCGTTGAAGAGTTTGAACTTGTTCGTTTCGGTGCCGGCAGCCATGTAGGTCGAATAGGTGCCGTAAATTTAACCCATATCACATGGATAAAGCACGCATACTTTGGGTCGACGATGAGGTAGATAGCCTCACCCCACATGTCAT
>JGI26082J51739_10002647_pt1 | contig 10847 bp, 11 predicted proteins | sample SaaInl5LU_22_DNA_FD_51739 | JGI IMG/M metagenome (IMG submission 51739)
TGATAACTGAAAAAATTGTAATGATTAGAAATATTAGATCTATTAAAGACACCGCTTGATAAAAATCTTTTAAAGCATCAAGCATAACTATTTTATTTTCCGAATGGTTTACTTATTAAAATAAGAGAGGGCAGTAAAGTTAATACTGAAATCATTGCAAGTAACATTGCTAAACCAGTAAACACACCAAAATAAATTGTGGGTATAAATTTAGAGAAAACTAAAATTGAAAAACCAAAGACAATGGTTATTGAAGTATTGAGGATTGCAACACCCACTGTTGAGTGACAAACTTTTAGTGTTTTATTATAGTCTTTAATTTTTAAAAACTCTTCTTTAAACCTATAAATGTAGTGAATACTATTATCTACTGCGATCCCTATTGTAATTGCAGCAATAGTAATAGTCATCATATCAAGGGGTATTCCAAGCAGGCCAATAATTCCTAAAATAAAGAAAGCTGCAATAAAATTAGGAACAACACCAATAAGAGATAGTTTAAAATTTCTAAATAAAATCATAAACATTGCAAAAATTCCAACCATTACTAAACCTAATGTGAGTATTTGAGATTTAAAAAGGCTTTGGAGTAAATTATTAAACAAAATTAAAACACCCGCTAGTTTAAACTCTTCTTTGCTAAGCTTTAATTCATTTTCAAGGTCATAATTTATTTGGTTTATTAAATCATTTCTTCTTAAACCATCCTGTGAGTCAATAATTCTAAGACTTATCCTAGCCTCATTATCTTTTATGGATATATAAGGATCNATAATATCTTTTTTTATAGTTTCNGGAATTTTTGAATAAAGCACACCCATTTCTAAGGTTCCAAGGGGCTTNTTATTATTTAACTGTGTAGCAACTTCAATAATTGAACTAAATGATAAAACCTTTCCAACTGCAGGAAGATTATCTAAATAATTATGAACATTTTGAATTTTTTCAATTTTGTCTTTTGTAAACCAGTATTTTTCATCATCTTTACTGCCTTCATCATCCCAGCTTTCAAATTCNTCATCTTCGNTAGTCTCTNCTATGATATTTTCAGGAAATTTTAATATAACNTCTAAAGGTGTCGTGCCACCTAGTTTTTCATCAATAAGTTTCATACCTTTATAAATCTCAGTATTTTTATTAAAATAATTTATAAAACTATTTTCAACTTCAAGCTTNCTTATTCCAACAACACTTAAGACNATAACCAAACCTGTTACTAAAAAAATTATACTTTTATTNTTAATAGAAATTTTACCAAAAAAAGAAGTAATTTTAGAATCNGCATCTTCTTTAATTTTTACTNTATTGCTAGANATAAAGCTCAATAGAGTAGGGAGTAAAGTAAATGTGATTATAAAAGAAGTTATTAATCCTAAAGTCATCATCCACCCAAAATCAATAATAGGTTTNATGCCACTAAATACTAAAGATAGAAAAGCACATATAGTTGTAAGAACTGTATAAATAATAGGCCAAAACATCTTACTAGTTGTCATTATAATAATTTTTAAATTATCTAAATTTGGAAAATCTTCTCTTAATTGTAGAAACCGGGTACTCATATGAATATTCATTGCCATAGTTAGAATTAACATTAAAGCAATAAAGTTTGAGGATATAACGGTAACCTTCCAGCCTAAAAGACCAAGTAGACCTGTCATAATTAAAACTGAAAAAAAGCAGCTACTAATTGGAACAATAATCCAAATTAGTTTTCTAAATATAAACCACAGAGTAGCAATAATAAATAAAAGAACTCCTAGACCAAAAACAATAATATCACTTTTAATAAATGACATCATATCATCAGTGATCATTGGAATACCTCCTAAGTATATTTTTCCAACATCTCCATAGGACTTAATAACCTCTCTTATTTGGGTGATATTTTCATGATTTTTCTTTTTTAAAGTATCTTTATATTCTTCAATTTCTTGAGCTGATTTATTTTCAATATCTTTTAGTTCATCTTTTTTTATATAAACAATNATGCCACTTGTTTTACCATCNTCACTTATTACAAAATTTCTAAAAACTGGACTATTTAATATTTCATTAAATCCTCTTTCAGTATCAACACCTTCATCTTTTAAAGTTTTAAAACTTTCTAGTCTTTCTTGAAGAGGTGCTTCTGAATTATTTAATAAAGGGATATCAAGTAGTGTAATAACNCTATGAACCCAATCTAGACTTTGGATTTTATATTTTAAACTTAAAAGATTATTAATAGAAGATTCAGTAACCATTCCCTCATTGGGAGAATAAGTTAAGATTAAAAACTCTTTAGAACCATATCTTTCAGTGACTTCTTTCAAGTATTCAAGATCAGGATCCCCTTCGATTAACAGAGTATCAGATGAGGCATCTAGTCTAAAATCTTTAGAAAAATACCCAAAACTTAAGAGGGTAATTAACAGTAATATAAAAATTGATTTAGGATTTTTTAAAACAATATTTTGATAAAATAGAGACAGCATTCACAGCTAATATATTGGATATTAGTTAATTTGAGTATCTTTAAATTTGGTAAACATTGCTTCAAATTCTACCATAACATTACCCGTTGGGCCGTGTCTTTGTTTTCCAATAATAAGCTCTGCTAGATTTGACACTTCATTCATTTTTGCTTGCCATTCAGCATGCTCAACAGTTGCAGGTCTAGGCTCTTTTCTCTCTAAGTAATAGGCCTCTCTATATACAAACATTACAACGTCAGCATCTTGTTCAATTGATCCAGATTCTCTTAAATCTGATAACTGAGGTTTATGATCATCTCTTTGTTCTACCGCTCTTGATAGCTGTGATAGAGCTATCACTGGAAGCTTAAGTTCTTTTGCCATTGCCTTAAGGCCTTGAGTGATTTCAGAAATTTCTTGAACTCTACCATCTCTATTATTTCCAGATCCTCTCATCAATTGAATGTAATCTACAACAATCAAATCTAAACCAAATAATCTTTTAATACGTCTTGCTCTGTTGCTCATAGCAGCGATACTGATAGCTGGCGTTTCATCTATATACAAAGGAAGTTCAGAAATATTCTTTGAAGTCTCAATAAATTTATCAAATTGCTCATCAGAAATTCTTCCACGTCTTATATCGTTTGATTTAATTCTAGATTGTTCTGCTAAAATTCTAGTTGATAATTGCTCAGAAGACATCTCTAGTGAGAAGAAAGCTACTGCAGATTTTTTTCCACTTTCTTGTAGTTTTTGAGCAGCATTAAAAGCTATATTTGTTGCTAAAGCAGTTTTACCCATTGAAGGTCTACCTGCAATAATAATTAAATCTGAATTATGAAGCCCACCCAGTCTATCATCTANGTCTCTTAGACCAGTAGGTACACCAACGATCCCCTCATCATTTTGATAAGCAGCTGAGGCCATCTCAATAGTTTGTTTCATCGCTTCATCAAATTTAATAAGTGATGAATTGAAAGAACCTTTTTCAGCAAGATCAAATAATAATCTTTCTGAATTTTCAATTATATTTTGGCCATTAACATCAAGTGCATTTAGTTTTGCAGCATCAATAGTATTTTCAGATATCTTAATTAATTCACGTCTGACGAACATATCATAAATAATTCTTGAATATTCTATTGCTTGTCTTGGAGGAGTAGAAAATTTTGTAACTTTTACTAAATACTCAGGAACATTTAATTCGTCCTTTTCATTTTCAAAATAATTTTTTAAAGTTATGGGGTTTGCAAGCATCCCTTTGTAAATTAGGCTTTCAATTGCTGAAAAAATACTTTGATGCATTGGGTCATAAAAGTTAACACTAGAAACAATAGTATTTATTTCATCAAACGTTTCATTTTGAACTAGTATTGATCCAATTACAGCCTGCTCTGCTTCAATATTGTTTGGAAGTTCTTTAAAAGTATCTTTAACTAGGCTGAGGTTATTTTCCATGAAGAAATCTTATCTCAATTAAGATTTAAAAAAATAACAAATATATGCTGGGGAAAAAATTGTATAATTATTGAATAGTATCAGCTGTAACTACATTAATAGTAATTTCAGAATCTACTTCAGAGTGTAGAATAATTTTAACCTTAAATTTACCAATTGATTTAATTTCAGTTATTGGTTGTATCATTGAAGGTTTAATATCTAGTTTGTCATTTTCTAATATCAGTTTTGAAATTTCAGTTGGTTTAACTGATCCATACAATTCTTTATTTTCAGTACTTAATTTTTTAATTTCGTATTCTTTATTGTTAATTTGTTCAGAAATTTTTTGAGCTTCTTTTTTCTTTTCAGTATCTTTTTTACTTAGCTCAGATTTAATCTTTTCAACTTCTGCAATATTTTCTTTTGAAGCATAAAGAGCTTTTTTATTTGATATTAAGAAGTTTCTAGCAAAGCCTCTTTTAACATCTATGATTTCTCCAATAGATCCAATTCTTCTTAAGTTTTCTAAAAGTATAACTTTCATTTAAATTAACGCTAAATTTCTAGCTCTCTTAATAGATAGAGAAAGCTCTCTTTGTTTTTTTTGTGAAACATTCGTAATTCTTGATGGTAAAATTTTACCATTTTCAGACATATATTTTTTTAACAATCTGATGTTTTTATAATCAACTTCTGGAGCACCCTTAGCAGATAAAGGGCAAGTTTTCTTAAATTTGTATTTATTAGGTTGAAAAATACTTAGTTTTGCAAAATTACTTTGACTACCTTTTTTTTTATTTCCTGCTCTTTTTTTTGATGGCATAATTAGTCTCTATTATATTCTTTTTTATATTCTTTTTTTTCGTATTCATCTTTCTTTGAAAAATATTTAGCCTCTAAATTAAATTTTTTAACCTTTAACTGTCATATATCTTAGAAGATTTTTATCAATTGCTTCATTTTTTTCTAATTCATCAATAATTTTTCCAGGACCTTTAATCTTAAAGTGCATATAGATGCCTTTTTTATTCTTTTTAATAATGTAAGCTAAATTTAACAAACCCCAATCTTCAGTTTGTACTATTTCTCCTTCATTTTTTTCAACTATTTTAGAATATTTTTCAGTTAATTGCTTAACTTGCGCTGGGCTAGTATCTTGTCTAGCAACTATTGTGTGTTCGTATAAATTCATAATTGTTCTTTAATAAAAAGTGAGGATATACTATTATAATTATTGAATTACAACACTTAAAACCATAATAAACTTTAGATATTTAAATGTTTTCTGTTATTTTTCCAGGTCAAGGCTCACAATTAGTAGGAATGGGTAAAGACCTACATGCTAAATATAGCTTAGTTCAAGATCTATTCAAGGAAGCAGATGATACTCTTGGTTTCTCACTATCAAACCTTATCTTAAATGGTCCTAAGGAAGAATTAGACTTAACTGAAAATACACAGCCAGCAATATTTTTGCTCAGTTATTCAATATTTAAGTTAATCAAAGAAGAGTTTAAAATCGATTTAGATAAAGCAAAATTTTATGCAGGACATTCTTTAGGAGAGTACTCTGCATTAACCGCAGCTGGGTCATTGTCATTTTCAGATACTTTAAAAATATTAAAAATTAGAGGTAATGCGATGCAAAACTCTGTTCCAAAAGGAGTGGGTGGAATGGTTGCAGTTTTGGGTTCTGAAATTGAAATAATAAAAAAAATTATTGATGAGAATAAAGATAAATACGAATGCTTTATTGCAAATGACAATTCTGTAGGTCAGATCGTTTTAAGTGGAAAAATTGAAGACCTGGAGAAAATTATGGTTGATTTGAAAGCTTCAAATATTAAAAATATTAAATTACCAGTTAGTGCTCCGTTTCATTGTAAATTGATGAATAATGCAACACTTGTGATGAAAGAAGAAATAGCAAAATTAAATTTTAATGAACCTAAAAACATCCTTATTTCAAATGTAACAGGAAAAGAAATATCTAATTCGAATGAACTAAAAGAATTACTAGTTAAGCAAATTGAAAGTAGTGTTCGTTGGCGTGAGAGTGTTTTATTAATGATTGAGAAGGGTGTTACAGAGTTTATTGAAATAGGACCAGGCAAAGTTTTATCTGGATTAATAAAGAGAATTGACAAAAATGTTAAAGTTAGTGCAATAAATTCAGAAGAGGATATAAAGTTAATTAATATCAATGAGTAGTTTAAAAGATAAAAATATTATAGTCACAGGTGCTTCAGGTGGAATTGGCAATTCAATAGTTGAGAAGTTAAACCAAAATGGTGCAAATATTTTAGCTACGGGTACAAGAATTGAAAAACTAGAAGAGTTAAAAGAAAAATTTAATAATATAAAAATACTTAAATTTGATATTTCTCAACATGATAAAATCGAAGAATTTATAGAAAATGCTACCAAAGAACTAGGTGGATCTTTAGATTGCATTGTTAATAATGCAGGCATTACAAAAGATAATTTAACTATTAGAATGAGCTTAGAAGAGTGGTCAAAAGTGATAAATATTAATTTAACCTCTACATTTCTAATGTGTAAATATTCGATTAAAAAAATGCTTAAAAATAAATCTGGAAAAATTATCAATATAACCTCTGTTGTTGGGCATACTGGTAATGTTGGACAAGCAAACTATACTGCATCTAAGGCAGGTATAGTTGCAATGTCAAAAAGCTTAGCAATTGAATATGCAAAAAAAAATATTAATGTTAATTGCATATCCCCAGGCTTTATTAGTACTGCTATGACAGATCAAATAGATGAAAAATTTAAAGAAACAATAATTGCTAAAATTCCATCTAATAGACTAGGTAAACCTGAAGATATTGCTAATGCAGTTAATTTCTTAAGCTCAGATCAGTCAGACTATATTAATGGAGAAACATTACATGTTAATGGAGGCATGTATTTGGGTTGACAAAACTACTTTTTGAACTAATAACGAAATATAACAAAAAGGAACATTATGTCAGAAGATATTTCAAGCAAAGTTAAAAAAATTGTAGCAGATCACTTAGGTATTGATGAAGCTAAAGTATTAGACGATTCAAGCTTCATAGACGATCTTGGAGCAGATAGTTTAGATACAGTTGAGTTAGTAATGGCTTTTGAAGAGGAATTTGGTTCAGAAATTTCAGATAGTGAAGCTGAAAAAATTCTTACTGTAGGTGACGCTGTTAACTTTATAGCAGGAAAAGCAAACTAGAAATTAAATGTCCATAAAAAAAGATGGGATAATGGTAATTTTATCATCCCCATCTGGGGCAGGTAAAACAACTTTAGTAAAACTCCTCTCTAAGAATAAAAATTTTCATATTTCTATTTCTCATACCACAAGAAAACCTAGACTNAACGAAATTGCAGACAAAGATTANTACTTTGTTGATCATGATAAATTCGAAAATTTAATAAAAAATGAAGAATTNTTAGAGTATGCAAAAGTATTTAATCACCTTTATGGAACAACTAGAACACCAGTTATTGAAAAATTAGAAAAAAGTGAAAATGTAATATTTGATATTGATTGGCAAGGAGCTGATCAAATCAAGAATAAAAAATTAAATTATAAATTAATTACTTTTTTTATTTTACCTCCTAGTAAAGAGATACTATTTGAAAGACTATCAAATAGAGACATGAAAGATAAACTGATAGTAGAAGAACGCATGAAAGAGTTTAGCAGAGATGTTTTGCATTGGATTAATTATGATTACGTAATTATTAATGACAATCTAGAAGAATGTTATTCTAAAATTAGCAGTTTAATTGATGCCGAAATTAACAATGGCTCGAAAGACTACGATAAAGATTTCATTAGAAAACATGTTGAAAAACTAACCTCTTAAATCTTCATATTCTTTTACAAGTTTAAAATATACTTCTGGCTCAAGGTTTTGAGGTCTAAGATTAAGATCAATACCGAATTTTTCTGCAACTTCTTTTCCATTATCAAAAACTTGGTTAAAGGGTTTTTTTAACATTTTTCTTCTTTGGCTGAAGAATATTCTAGTAATTTTTTCAAGGTTTTTAGGATCCTTTAATTTAAAAAAATTTTCTTTGGGAGTGAATAAAAGTAAAGAACTATCTATTTTAGGTCTTGGTGAAAAGCTTTGTGGTTTAATGTCTAATATCTTTTTTACATTTAATTTCCAGCTAGATAAAATTGATAATCTACCATAATTAGAGTTATTAAATTCAGATATAATTCTATCAGCAACTTCTTTTTGGAACATTAAAATGAGACTATCGAACCAAAAATTTGAGCCAATATTAAGAATCCATTTAGATAAGATTTCTGTTGATATGTTATAAGGTAAATTACCAAAGACAGATAGTTTTTGATCCGAGATAGTACTTTCAGATANTTTTAAGATATCATCATTGATGATTTTAATTTCCGTATCAAACTTTTCCTTTAGTAATATGGCTAAATCATCATCTTTTTCTACAACATAGAGTTTCTTTGGTTTNTTTTTTAAAATGTATGTGGTTAGATTTCCACTACCTGGTCCAATTTCTAAGACTTCCTTGTTAGTAATATCGGTTATAGATACAATTTTTTCAAGCACTTCTCTATCTATTAAGAAGTTTTGCCCAAGGCTTTTTTTTGCTTTTATGAACACTTATTTATCCAAAAACTTTAAGGCCTGAATTAAGCTTTTTGGATCAGATAAATTTTTACCTAGCATTGAATAATTTGGTCCATGATCTGGAGAAATACGAGTAAATGGTAGGCCTAAAGTAATATTAATTGCATCAAAACCAAATAAAGCCTTCATAGGAGAAAGTACTTGATCATGATACATACCAATAATTACATCATATTTATTTAATAAAAATTTTGTAAAGATAGTATCAGCTGGAAATGGACCATTAATTTTATTATTTTTTAATCGTAATTTCTTAATAGCTGGAATTATCACTTTATCTTCTTCAGAATTTTGAAAATTGCTTTCACAGTGGGGGTTTAGCCCAGTTATTGCAATCCTTGGTAGTTTATTAAATTTTGTTTTATAAAATTTATTAATCAGGTTAACTTGAGTATATATTTTTTGTTTTGTTATTTTTTTATGAACATCTTTTAAAGCAAGATGGGTCGTAAGAGGACTAACAGATAAATTTTTATTAAATATTAACATTGCAACATCTTTTTTTTTGGTTTTCTTTGCAAGATATTCAGTGATACCTAAAGTTTTTCCTTTTAAAAAAGACTTTTTGGAAACAGGACCATTAATAAATTTGGATAAATTATTTTGTTTCATAAAATTTAAAGCAACTTTAAAAGTTTCATCTATGTACTTATTTGATTTACTAGTAATTTTTTCAAAGCATTTTTTAAATTTATAATCAACATTAATTAAATTAATTTTTTTATTAGTGAGTTTAGAGAAATCTTTTAACTCCTTGTCAATATCATTTATTTTGAAATAAAAATCTAATTTTTTCATCTGTTCTTGAAGTAATTTTTTAGAAATAATGATTATTAAGGGTGATTTATAAATATTAGTTTTTAAACTTTTAAAAAAAATTTCTAAAAAAACACTGTTGGGCTCACCACCCACTATTATTATTGGTTCCTTACCCATTAAAATCTAGATTCTTTTTGATCTTGTTATAATAAATTTTTGAATATTGATTCAACTGTCTGTTACGTTCATAGTTAATTGCTTTTTTTAATTCATTTTCAATATCAATAGTAGTTTCAGAATTTTTTATATTTATTAATTTTAATATTAATATACCATTTGATAAAATTATAGGTTTTGTAAATTCTCCCACTTTTAAGCTGCTTATATTTTTTCTAATATTATTATTAAGTGAATTTTCATTGATCCAACCAATATCACCACCAATTTTAGCTGAATCAGAAAAACTATATGTTGCAGCACTATTTTCAAAACCTATTTCATTTATGCTTTTAACAACTTCTTTATATTTTTTTTCGATCTCTTCTTTGTTTTTAACTTCAAAGATAATTTCAGATAATTGATATTCTTTTGATTCAATTTTGCTATTTTTTAGAAGCTCTTCTTTTAATGCAGTCTCATTAATTACAACTTTAGATGAATATTTTTTTATAATCAGTTCATTCCACAAAGCATCAATAGTAATTTTTTTTTCGATATCACTTATTTTTAAATCATAATCTTTTAAATAAATTTCAAATTCATTTATTGATTTTAGATTTAACCTTGAGTAAATATTTTTTAGTAAAAGTTCNGAATAGTCNTCATTTANTTTTATNTCTTTAAAATTTTTTGATATTTCTATTTTTTTTATCTTCTCTCTTATTATTGATTCNTTAGAAATATTTAATATCTTTTCTTGATCTAACTCTTTTAAAGAATTATTTAGAGCCACAAGATATTTAAATTCATTTTTAATATCAATGTTAGTTATAATTTCGTCTTGAATATTATGAATTATTTTTGTTTCAATTGATTGAGCATGCACACATATTATGACAAATAAAAATATTAAAATTTTCTTTTTCATATAATCCTATTTTAAAGCCATTTTATCTGGTGAAAAAGTTCCAAGTGGAACAATTGTTATAGAGAAAAATAATTCTTCAACTGGTTTAATATCAGCATCGTTATAATAATTCTTTTTATATTTTATACCTGCAACCAAACAATCATTTTTATACTCATACACCAAATCATAGTACTCTGTTAAATCAAGCTTTCGATTTCTTCTTGTGTTAAATGATATAGAATTTTGATCATCAAAGTTATATTTTGTTGTATTTTCAATTGTATTTGTACTGCCAACAGCACCTCTTTCCTCTAAATAATCAAAATGAGTAATAAAATTTCCAAATTCTATTTTAGTTATTAAAGAATTGTATTCAAAAGTATTCAAATCATCTGTTAAAGAAAAATTGTAGCCTAATGAAATATTTCTAGTAGGTTTAAAATTAAA
>JGI26082J51739_10002650_pt1 | contig 10844 bp, 7 predicted proteins | sample SaaInl5LU_22_DNA_FD_51739 | JGI IMG/M metagenome (IMG submission 51739)
GGCTGGGTTGTCAGCGGCAAGTCTCTTAACGGCAGTACACTGATTGAAGATACCCTAAGCCGAGAGGCAGCCTTGATTGCGCATACGCGCAGCAATGCCTTTCTTTTGCACAAGGATGAAGATCTCGGCAGCTTGGAAGTTGGCAAGCTCGCCGATTTAGTGGTTCTCGATAGAGACTACATGACGGTTCCAGCCGACGAGATAGTTGATATCCAGCCAGTGATGACCATGGTTGGTGGTCGAGTGGTCTATCAAGCTGAAGATCAATTTGCCCAAGCTCCTCCGCCTCCGGGTGGCCCCGGGGTTCCTCCTCCCGGTGGTCCTGGCGGACCTCCTCCACCTCCGCCTGTTTCTAACCTAACTCCAGATCTAGTTGCTACCTATAAGTCAGTCGACGGAACCGATCTCAAGGCCCATATTTTTAACGCTCAGGGTTCAACCGCGGCAAATGGAAGTGCGGCATTGGTTTTTATGCATGGCGGTGGTTTACGACAGGGCAGCCCATCCCAAGGTTATGAATTAGCGGGGCGTTTTACAGAAGATGGCATCACGGTGGTCGCTGTGCAGTATCGACTTTTGGGCACTAACGCCGACTCTCTCGATCAGATTGTTGCCGATGCAAAGTCCTCGATTCGCTGGCTTCGGGAAAACTCTGAAGATCTTGGTATCGATCCAGATCGCATCGTAATGGCGGGGCATTCAGCCGGAGCCTATTTGACACTTAGTACAGGTGTTGTACCGACTTTTGATGAAGAATCGGAAAGCAGGGAAGTAAGCTCTGTCCCGAATGCGCTTATTCCGTGGTCGGCGATAATTACCAGAAATGATGATCCGGAAAACTCTATGGTACCCCCGGGCATGATGATGGAAGATTTCTCTCCGGCTAGTTATGTTCGAGGTGGTTTACCGCCAGCACTCTTTATTCACGGTGATGCTGATCCGATTGCATCCTATGAAGTTGCAATGAATTTTGAGGAGAGATATCGCGCAGCGGGCAACGATTCCTCTTTTCATATTATTGAAGGGGCGGATCATTTCTTCCGCCCACCGGAACACCGCGAACAGGTAATGACGCTTATTGGCGATTACCTCGATCAGTTGGGTTACGCGAATTCTTATTAGGCGCCAAATTATGAAGTACCCCCTATTACCCTTATGTATCACTCTAATCCTGATTGGCTGCGCGGAAGCGCCTGATCCAATTGCTGAAAGCTCTTCTGCTTCGATAACTACTGATGCAAGACCGAACGTTATCTTTATTCTTGTGGATGATATGGGATTTGGTGATGTCGGTTACAACGGTAGTGAGATTGCCACTCCTAGTCTTGACCAGATGGCGCTTGATGGAATGAAGTTGGATCGCAACTATGTCTATCCAGTTTGCAGCCCTACAAGAGCCGCATTACTAACCGGCCAAAACCCATTACACATGGGTATTGAAGGCCCCATAGATGATTATTCCAGCTTGCCCGACGGCATAAAAACCATGCCGCAATATTTCAAAGATCTGGGTTACCAAGCGCATATGGTGGGTAAGTGGCATTTGGGTCTGTCGGAAACCGAAGCTTGGCCGATGGCTAAGGGCTTTGATTCTCACTACGGATTTCTGGGTGGTTGGATCGACTTCTACACACATGTCTTTGCTACCCGTTTGGATTGGCAGCGCAACGGCGTTTCAGTTTACGAACAGGGCCATGCAACTGATCTGATGACAGAGGAAGCCATTCGAATTATTGAATCGAGTGACGAAGATCCCTTCCTTTTATATCTTGCCTATAACTCCCCGCACAGCCCGTTACAGCATCCGCCTAGTTACTCGGGCTTAAACGATTATCCGGAAATAACCGACCGTAGTGTCTATGCCGAGATGGTCACCCATATGGATCTTTCCGTGGGCCGCATCCTCGATGCTCTAAGTGAGCAGGGCATTCTCGAAGATACCATAGTGATTTTCTCTAGCGACAATGGTGGCGCGCTGGCCTTGGGCGCAAATAACGGAAATCTGCGTGGTGGAAAACGCTCCAGTTTGGAAGGCGGCTTGCGAGTTCCCGGACTTATTCAGTGGGCTGGTCATATAGACTCCAGCACCATTTTAGAGCAGCAAATTTCCGTACATGACTGGCTACCAACTTTGCTCGATGCCGTTGGTGGTGATGCTTCGGTAATTGACAACGTTTATGGTCACAGCATGTGGCCAGCTATTGCTGATCAGGCTCAGGTAGATCGAAATACTATTGTTATGGGCGGGGCTGGCAATCTGGCAGTATTCGATTGGCCCTATAAACTTGTCTATATAGAAAACCCCGAAACGGGCAATTTCGAACCAGAACTCTTTAATCTGGTCGAAGATCCCAATGAGGGCAATGATCTCACAGCAGAATTTCCGGAAATTGTCAGTCGATTGATTGCTGAAATAGAAGCCATGCCTGAACCAGAATTTAGCCGGCTCGAGCCGGAATATAATAATTCGCCTCGTTACTATACGAGTGAGCCAACCCACGATGCCCGATTGCAAGCAACACAAGAGCCTTGGGCTGAAGTGGTCACCAACGGAACTTTACCTCCCTATCATGAATAAATTAAATCCGGTTTTACTCATTACTGTCGCAGCAGCTCTAGTCGCCTGCTCTGACTCAACAGAGCTTCCTGTAGAGCTAGACACCTCAAACAATGGTGCTCCAACACACCCCAATGTTGTCTTTATTCTGGCTGATGATATGGGATTTGGTGATGTGGGTTATAACGGCAGCGAAATTGCCACCCCCAATCTTGACCAGATGGCTCAAGCCGGCATGAAATTGGACCGCAACTATGTTTATCCCATATGCAGTCCCACCCGGGCTGCATTGCTCACGGGCCAGAATCCCCTGCATCACGGTGTTGATGGCCCGATGGCGGATGACACTGGATTGCCTCTGGATCTAAAAATTATGCCGCAATACTTCAAAGATCTGGGTTACCAAACTCATATGATCGGCAAATGGCATCTGGGGATTGGCAATACAGATTATTGGCCTAGGTCGAGGGGATTTGATACGCACTATGGCTTTCTCGGTGGCTGGGTTGATTTTTATACCCATGTTTATTCGGGCGGACTGGATTGGCAGCGTGAGGGAAGATCCTTGCGTGAAGAAGGCCACACCACTGACCTGCTCACAGAAGAGGCAATAAAAATTATTCAGTCAAAGGACTCGGACAATCCTTTCTTTCTGTACCTGACCTATAACGCGCCGCATTCTCCTCTGCAAAATATTCCCACCCAAACTGGCTTGAACGAGGGACTCGAAGCGGGTCATCGATTTGTTTATGGAGAAATGGTGACTCAACTAGACGATGGCATTGGTCGGGTTGTAGATGCTCTTGAAGCCGGTGGGATTCTCGACAATACCATCGTGGTTTTTTCCAGCGACAATGGTGGATCCTTGGGGCTGGGTGCCAATAATGGAGATTTACGCGGTGGCAAAGGCGGAGCCTACGAAGGTGGAATGCGAGTTCCCGGGTTGATTTCTTGGCCGAGTCATATTGAAGCTGGACGAGTATTGGAGCAGCCTATTGCAGTGCACGATTGGTTGCCCACCTTGTTGGATGCGGTGGGTGGGGATTCTTCGCAAGTCGATAGACCCTATGGTCAAAGTATGTGGCCAGCCATTAGTGAAGGCATCGAAATGGATCGCGCGCGTATGATAATAGGAGCAAGAGAAAATATGGCGGTATTTGATTGGCCGTGGAAACTGGTGCGGGAAGGAGAAGAAGCTGAGTATCAACTCTTTAACCTTCTAGCTGACCCAGTCGAACAGGAGGATCTAGCCGTTCGAGAGCCCGAGATTCTGGCCACTTTGGTAACGGTTTTAGAGGCAAAGCCGGTAGTTGCGTCAAAACGTGATACTGCGAATGGTAGTGCTAATTCCTATTATGCGAGTGGTGCGGATACCGACTATGACGCGCGTTTGCAGGAATCTCGTCCGCCATGGGCTGAGCAGGCTGTGCGTGGCGGTGAGCACTAATTTTTGTGATTTTGTAGGGCAAAAATTGAGTTTAAAAAAAATATAATTTGGTGGGGGAATATATGGTGTATCAACACAGAAATAGCTTTGTACAAAACCCGATGGGGTTCGTGTCGATTGTGCTACTGGCATTTTTGGCTCTCTTGTCCGGGCAAAGCGCAATGGCTCAGCAGTATCCGATGGACTCCGATGTTGGTCTTGATGGCGAAGCATTGTGGGATACCTGTGCTTTTTGCCACGGAGTTCAGGGGCAGGGTGGACCCGCTCTGGATGCTCCGGCTCTGGCCGGAATGGAAGCTTGGTATGTTGAAAGACAGCTTCACAATTTTAGAAACAGAGTTCGCGGTATGCATTACGAGGATGTGCCTGGAGTACAGATGTCTATCGTCTCAGGCATGGTTCGAAATCAGGCGACCATTGAGAATATTGCAGCCTATATCGAAAGTATGGAACCTGGGGCTCCACCCGAACTTGCTAACAATGGCGAGCCTGCCGGCACGGCGAGACCCTTTATCTGGCGCTCGAAATACGCAGAGCTCGAACATCCAAGCGAGCCAAATATCGAAAACGGCAAAACCATCTATACCGGCGCCTGTTCTGCCTGTCATGGATTTAACGGCCAGGGCAATGAATCACTTGGGTCACCCAAGCTAACGGATCAGGTGGGTTGGTATATGGAGCGGCAACTGCAATATTTCCGCGACGGAATCAGGGGTGCTCATCCATCTGATATCTTCGGCATGCAGATGGCAATTTTTTCAAAGATGTTGGCAGACGAGCAGGCAATCGCTGACGTCGTTGCCTATATCGAAACTCTTTAGGGGGTCATATGAAACTTAAATTTGTCTCAATAATTTTTATGTTTGCTGCTGGCTTTTGCCTTGCTCAAAATTCTGGTCCGCAAGTCGATCAGGAAGTAGTAGAAATCAAACTGATTGATGCTCAGGATGAGACTCGGGGTTGGTGTGTTGATCTCTTCGCACATCTGCAAAACGCAAAACCTTTGGGTGGCTTTCAGGGCCATGACTGTTTCCTTTACTTTGGTAGCGGGCCACAGATAGATCAGGGCTTTGTCGAAGAGCTTATTCCGCAAGGTGAGTTCCGCTTACCCTATTGGGATATCTGCATGACGCTTCAGGAGCCCAAACATCATTCCTACATTGCAGCCGAGCCCTGTATTGGCGAACCGGCACAAAAGTTCACTATGCACGATGACGGTCGCATTACCGCCGACATGGCACCCGAGCTCTGCCTCACCATTGGTTCAATCACCATTCCCGGTGGTGGGCGTTTAGCACCGGTAGGTGCTCGGCCGCCAGCTGACAACGCAGACATTCCGCAAATACGTCGTATGACATTTGATAACTGTTCAGAGGAGCCAGTTGTTGCAGTGCTTCAAAAATGGGAATTGCGCAAAGGCGAATTTGTGCCTGAAGAACGCACTATGCCGCATAGATTTTTGCTAACTCAATAGTCGAGAATATTTTCGCCTATTCTCAAACAATTCAGATGTTTGCGGCGCGTTTTGCGCGGTAAATTGGGGGGAGTCATGACAAACAAAATATATCTGGTAGGTTTAGCTTTGTTCGCGTTGATTGGTTGCGGCGAACAATCAGAGCAGGCAGTGATTGAGGAGACATCCTCAGCTCCAGACCGCATATTTATTAATGGCAAAATCCTTACGGTTGATGAAGATTTTAGTATTGCCAGTGCTCTTGCTGTTCAGGGTGAATACATAGCAGCGGTCGGGCAGACAGACGAAATCGCGACCCTTGCGGGTCCCGATACAGAAATCATTGATCTTCAAGGCAAGACAATGATTCCGGGCCTAATCGATAACCACATTCACTATCTGCGCGGTACCAACTACGCTGACTACGAATTGCGCATTCACGGTGTGACTTCCAAAGATGAGGTATTGCGCCTTATTAGTGAGAGAGCTGATGCGCTGGGCCCTGATGAGTGGGTATTTATTATTGGTGGTTGGCACGAACAGCAGTTTGAAGATCGCCCAGGTGGCTTTACCCTCGAAGAGTTGAATGAGGCAGCGCCAAATAATCCGATTTATATCCAGCGAACCTACTCCAATTTCTATTTGAATACGGCAGCGCTGAACGTCCTTGCGCCGCAATTGGGAGATTTCGAAGTCGGTGAAACTGGAGTGGTCACGGACAACCGGTCTGGCCGGTTTGTGATGGCGGAGGCGCTGAAATATTTTCCATTTGCCACCAATATGGAAGAACGTAAGCAGGAGGTTCGAGCCTTTAATGATTACCTGAACAGTATGGGTGTTACCGCGGTTTGGGATGCCGGTTATCTGGATGGGTCATACGATCCTGTTACCGAGCTCTATGAAGAGGAAGATCTCGATGTACGCGTATTTTATGCGTTGCGTTACTGGGCCGAGTCCGCCCGCACCGCGGTGGCCGCTACTGAGCTACTCGATCGCGAGAGCCATGACCAGCGCGACGACCGATTCGGGATATTGGCAATTGGTGAACATGTGCATGGTTACCTGCATGATTCCACAGCTTCGGCTGAACCTATGGCTGAGAACTACTGGACTGAGTGGGAGCAGATTGTCGAAGCTGCAGCCCGCAACGGTTGGCAGGTCAATGAACACGTTATGCAAGACCTAACCGCCAACCGCATGATGGATATTTATGAGCGACTATCGCAACAGTATCCGGTCAGAGACGCTCGCTGGGTACTAGGCCATGCAGACTTATGGGAGCCGGAAACTATTGCCAGGGCACGAGATCTTGGCTTGCACATTACGCTCGCCAATCACACGGTAAAAGTTCCAGTCGAAGGTCGGGCTTCGCCACCAGTTCGTGCTATTCAAGACAGTGGCATTCTCTGGGGAATGGGTTCAGACGGAACCATCGTTGCCACCTACAATCCCTTTATCACCATCTGGGAGTATACGGCCGGCAAAGTACTGCCCAATATTCAAAAGTACGATGCCGATCAAGTGATTAGCTTGGAAGATGCCCTAATTGCCCACACTCGATCGAACGCCTATTTGTTTTTTATGGAAGACAAAATAGGCACACTGGAGTCCGGCAAATACGCAGATCTTGTTGTTTTGGATCGCGACTATTTGCAAACCCCGGTGGATGAGGTTCGTCACATCAAGCCTTTATTAACCATGGTAGCGGGCGAGGTTGTCTACGAATCTCCGGAATTATAGCGGATTGAGGGGCTTCGATCGGGTTCGGCGATTAGGACGTCTTGCCCGGTCTCTTGCCTGATCTGCTCGCGTTGACGCTCGGCAAGCACTTCTTGTTTGCGGTCAGCTGAGCCGCCAACCCACTTATCCATCAATTTTGCGGCTACCAAATCGCCGCTGACATTGATGGCAGTGCGACTCATATCAAGAATTCGGTCAACACCCATAATCAAAGCCACGCCTGAAACGGGAATACCGGCAGAGGTGAGAACCATGGAGAGAATCACAATGCCGACACCTGGCGCAGCGGGTGAACCGATTGAAGCACCCACAGCCGTTATAACAATGAGCGTCAAGCCCGCGGCACCGATCTCGACGCCATAAACCTGCGCCAAAAACATGGCGGCAACACCCTGGTAGAGCGCAGTGCCGTTCATATTGATGGTTGCGCCCAGAGGGATAACGAACTGAGCAATTGAAGGTCTTACATGAAGTCTTTCCTCTGCGGTTTTAATTGATAGCGGCATGACCGCGGCGGAGCTAGAAGTTGAGAAGGCCAGAAGAAGCACCTCGCCGACCGATTTCAGGAATGCGAAAGGTTTTTGACCCACGGCGACGAAGAGTATCAATAGGTAAAGGCACAGCAGTAAAAACAGCCCGAGCAATACCGTGCCCACATAGATCGCCATACCCAGTAACGCACCAAGCCCGAGTTTTGCGGTCAGCTGCGCAAGTAGGCCAAAAACCGCAAAGGGTGCTAGGCGCATGGCCCAGCCCACAACCGTCATACAGACTTCTTGCAGAGAACCCATGAGATCGAGCAATGGTTTTGCCTGTGTCGGGACCATCATTACCAATGCGATGCCCACAACCATGGCAAAAATTACAACCTGCAACATATTGCTCTCCACCATGGAGCTGAGCGGATTGGAGGGCAGCAGAGTGATAATTTGATCGGGCAGGGCGCTTAAATTTATACCGGCCGGGGCGGCTTGTGTTTCAACAGCTGAGACAATTCCGAGGGTGGCTTGCATTGCCTCACCATCAATAAAGTTGCCCGGTTTGATCAGAGAAGCCAAACCTAATCCCAATAAAATGGCCAGGGCAGTAGTTACTATAAAAAACAGCACAACTCGAATACCAATTTTTCGAAGTTGCTCCAAATCTTCAGTTGAGGCCAACCCGCGGATAATCGAGGCAAATACAAGCGGGATAACCATCATCTGAATCAGCGCCAGAAAGAGTTTTCCGGGAACAGCTACCCATCCGCTAATTAAAGCTGAAGTATCTGCTTCGACCCAGCCGGTGGTGGGTCCGAGAGCTATACCGAACAGGATGCCGAGAATCATTCCGAGCAAAACCTGAAGCCACAAACGGGCTCTGACAAGTGATTGCAAATGAGTACTCAAATGCTTAAGAGAGCGCGGATGCAAGGGCACCTGCCGTGATAGATTACTGGTATCTTCAGTCATGTATCTTGGTCAATCTTCATATAGGGCAATCCTATGCTGGGTAGGCATATTGATCTTGTCCGAGATCAATGGAAAGCAAAGCTGAAATTAATATTGTGTAGACTTCACTCAGCTACCCCAATTGATATTTTTTGAAGTTTGATTTTTACCAAAAACAGCGAGCGATTCTTATGACTTCATCTGATTTATCAAAACGACTTTTCCCGTCCGCAGGTGAAGATGCAGACGCGTCTGCATGTCGTATCGAAACCGAGCAAACCAAATCATCCTCATATAAATTGGCCTTTATCGACCAAGAATTTTTGGTTCGTGATGAGCTGAGACCGGTTCGATTGCAGCTTGAACTCCTGAAGCCAGAGCTGATTCTGAATGAGCTGGGTATTCATTCAACAGTAGTTGTATTTGGCAGCGCTCGCATACCGGAGCCAGAGGTGGCCCGCGAACAATTGCAAATTGCAGAGCGCGATCTCAAACAGTCACCTGAGGATGACAGCCTTATACAAGCGTTTGTAATCGCGAAGAACCGGCTGAAAAACTCCAAGTACTATGAGGAGACTCGTCGATTTGCCCGCCTGGCGGCTCGAGAGTTTGAAGTTGATGGAATTTGTGAGTTGGTTGTTGCCACCGGCGGTGGGCCAGGGATTATGGAAGCAGCAAATAGGGGTGCATCTGATGCGGGACAAAAGAGCATTGGTCTGAATATTGTGCTGCCCTTTGAGCAGTGTCCGAACACCTTTATTACGCCGGAGCTAAGCTTTCAATTTCACTACTTTGCGATTCGCAAAATGCACTTCCTTATGCGGGCTAAGGCCCTGATTGCATGCCCGGGAGGTTTTGGCACCATGGACGAGCTATTCGAAACTTTAACGCTGGTGCAAACGGAAAAAATCAAAGCGATGCCAATTCTCCTGATGGGGCGTGAATATTGGCAGCGAGTTATAAATTTTGAGGCCCTGTTGGAGGAGGGAATGATTTCTGAAAAGGATCTTTCGATCTTTCGTTTTGTCGAAACTGCGGAGCAGGCCATAGCAGAAATCAAGGGCTTCTATTCAGGAAGTATTTGATCAGGAGCAAGCAAAGAGCCTTAAGGATATTAGGACACAAAATCCTAGTGCTGTATGTGTATTGCAAAGGAGTACAATAAGGTCTTATTCATTTTCGAGTTTCTCTTTTGCCTAAAAAAGGCTACAACAGCCGAACCAAGTCTTCGCCCCAAGAAATTATAGAAGGTCGTGTCATCGCCCACCGCGATGGATTCGGCTTTGTCAAAGCCGATCCCGACGACGTTTACCTAAATAAATACGAGATGCGCCAAGTTTTTAATGGCGATATTGTGTCTGTGAAACTGGGCAAAGCGGACAATCGTGGTCGTCGAGAGGGTGTAATTCTTGAGGTTCTCGAGCGCAGCACCAACATCATGGTTGGCCAGTATTTGGTTGATCGTGACTACGCTTATCTGCGGCCTGAAGGTGGTAGCGCCACTGATATCCATATCGCTCCGGCGAACTCCGGCGGAGCAGCTCATGGCCAAATGGTGTCAGTTGCTATTACCGACTATCCCACTGCATTTGCGCCAGCCCACGGTAAAGTAATGGAAATACTCGGCGACAAAATGGATGCCGGAGTTGAGATCCAGGTCGCGATTAGACGTTTTGCTATCCCCCATGAGTGGCCGAAAGGTGTTGAAGAGGCTGCCACGGTATTTGGCAGTTCGGTGGACGCAAAGCATGCAGAAAATCGTCTGGATTTGCGGGATCAGCCCTTTGTCACTATCGATGGCGAAGATGCACGAGACTTTGATGATGCCGTATTGTGCCAGCGCACAAAAAGTGGATGGAAGCTTTGGGTTGCCATCGCCGACGTCTCTGAATATGTCGCGGTTGGATCAGCGCTGGATCAGGAAGCACTAAATCGCGGTAACTCGGTTTATTTCCCGGACCATGTTGTGCCAATGCTGCCAGAGGCCTTATCCAATGGGCTTTGTTCTTTAAATCCCGAAGTTGACCGTTTGGCCATGGTCTGTGAGATGGAAATCAACGCTGAGGGCATTGTTGTCGATTATCGCTTTTGCGAGGCGGTAATTCGATCTCACGCGCGACTTACCTATACACGCGTATTCCAGGCCCTCGAAGAATTGGGTCAGGAGATTGGACAGCAGCCGGTTCGGAGCGAGCTCGGCGTTATCAGTCAGAGAAT
>JGI26082J51739_10002651_pt1 | contig 10841 bp, 10 predicted proteins | sample SaaInl5LU_22_DNA_FD_51739 | JGI IMG/M metagenome (IMG submission 51739)
AGAACATGAAAAAGCAAAAATTGTTATGGGTTTAGGGGTTTTGTATTTGTCTTTTATATTTATGCCCATTTTTATTTATTATAGATATAAAGATGGTAAGTATAAAAAATACATAATAAATGATGATAAATTAAGAAACGCATTTAAACAACAAGGAAAAGGATAACTTCTCTTTTCATAAAACATACACAGGAAAATAGTCTAAAAGCCACCTTAATACCAGGGTCAAATATAGGTTCTAAAAAGGTATCCTTTATAATTATCTTCAAAACATTTTCTACTAAAAATATATTTTTTTAACATTAAATAAAGAATTTATTAATACCACTTTAAGAATAATATTCAAAACGAAATTATAAATTTGTAATACGGGAAACTTAGTAGACTTTCTGTATTTGAATTTGAGTTATATAAATTAAATCTAGACTTTTGTCTAGATTTTTTTTGTGCCAATTTCAAACTAAATCTTTGTATTTTTGTAAACTATGATAGANGCAAAAGAAGCCATTTCCGAAAAAGCNATATTAATCGGTATTATTACNCAACTTCAAGATGAAGAAAAGTCTGAAGAATATTTAGATGAACTGCAATTTTTAACAGAAACTGCCGGTGGTGTTCCTATAAAACGTTTTGNACAAAAAATGGACAAACCCAACCCTAAAACATTTTTAGGAACAGGTAAGTTAGAAGAAGTAAAAGCATATATANACAGGCATCATGTGGGTACGGCTATTTTTGATGACGAATTATCGCCTGCACAATTAAGAAATATTGAGAAAATATTAGATTGTAAAATTTTAGATAGAACCAATTTAATTTTAGACATTTTTGCACAAAGGGCACAAACAAGTTCTGCAAAAACCCAAGTAGAATTAGCACAAAGCGAATATTTATTACCACGTTTAACAAGACTTTGGACTCACCTTGACAAACAAAAAGGGGGTATTGGTATGCGTGGACCAGGAGAAACAGAAATAGAAACAGATAGACGTATTATTAGAGATAAAATTGCAGTATTAAAAAAACGTTTAAAAACCATAGATAAACAAATGGCTGTGCAACGTAAAAACCGTGGTAAAATGGTACGTGTTGCATTGGTTGGGTATACCAATGTTGGTAAATCTACTTTAATGAATGTTGTTAGTAAAAGTGATGTTTTTGCAGAAAATAAATTATTTGCAACATTAGATACTACTGTGCGTAAAGTGGTTATTAAAAATATTCCTTTTTTAATGACAGACACAGTTGGGTTTATTAGAAAATTACCTACGCAATTAGTAGAGTCTTTTAAATCTACTTTAGATGAGGTTCGTGAAGCAGATTTGTTGTTACATGTTGTAGATATTTCTCATCCAAATTTTGAAGATCATATAGCTTCTGTAAACACTATTTTGGCAGATATTAAATGCGATGACAAACCAACTTTAATGGTTTTTAATAAAATTGATGCCTACGAATATGAAACCATAGATGATGATGATTTGGTAACTGAAAAAACCAAAGAACATTATACATTACAAGATTGGAAAAAAACTTGGATGAATGATAAAGAAGTAGCCTCTATCTTTATTTCTGCTTTAAACAAAGAAAATTTAGAGGACTTTAAAGAAAAAACATATGAAGAAGTAAAAAAGATTCACATTCAGCGTTTTCCTTATAACGATTTCTTGTATTATGAATATAAAGAGGAAGAATAAAAAATAAAAAAATGAGACAAGGTTAAATTAAGCCTTGTAGCTCTTTGTTTAATATATATTATTTTTTATCAGATTTTACATCCTCAATAATGCCCATTCTTTTGGCTCTGGTTTTCCATGATTTCCTTGCTAAATCTTGTAGATCTGCAACATTATCGCTTTCATCCATAATTTCTAAACCCAACAGGGTTTCTATTACATCTTCTTGAGAAACAATTCCACTAACAGAGCCATACTCATCTACTACCAAAGCAATATGTTCTTTTTCTTTAATAAGTTTTTCAAATAAATCAGGAATAGATAACTCTCTATTAGTAATTAAAATAGTTCTTTTTATAGTTGCTAATTTTTCTTTACCCTTACCATCTATAATCGCCTTATATAAATCATCTTTTAAGAAATACCCTGTAATTTCATCAGGATTGTTGGCAAAAACAGGAATTCTAGAAAAACTTAGTGTTTTATGATTTTCATAAAATGATTGAATATTTACATTTTCGTCTGCAGTTTTTAAAACGGTTCTAGGGGTCATAACATCACTTACCTTAATCTCCTTAAAACCCAATAAATTTCTAATTACTTTGCTTTCATTTTTTTGAAAAACGCCTTCTTTTTCAGCCATATCTGCCATCACTAAAAAGCTTTCTCTACTTAAAATACTACCATGACCTTTACCACCAATTAGTTTTGTGGTTAATTGTAAAACCCATAAAATTCCTGTATATTTTAAAGGAAAAATCATTATTTTTAGGGCTTTAGTTGTAAAGTTAGCTAATTCTTTCCAATAGGTTGCACCCATGGTTTTAGGTATAATTTCTGAAGCCACTAAAATTAAAACCGTCATAATTGCAGATACAAAACCTACCATTATATCTTCGGTAAATTGTATGCTTAAAAAACTTCTACTCGTAGTACCATACATCTCTGCATACGCAACTTTTGCTTGTACACCTACCAAAATAGCACCTACTGTGTGTGCAATGGTATTTATAGTTAAAATGGCAATTAAAGGCTTGTCTACATCTTTTTTTAGTTTTTCTAAAGACGCTGCATACTCCAAACCTTCACTTTTTTTAAGGTTGATAAATGTTGGAGTTATGCTTAATAATACAGCTTCTAAAATAGAACACAAAAACGAGAAAAATATAGAAACGGTTGCGTAAATAATTAGAAAAGTCATAAAACAATAAGGTTTATGCGAATTTACATAAAATAAAAAACCTCAAGAATTTCTTCTTGAGGTTTTCTGTAAAATATGTTGTTTTTGTTTAGAAAGAGTAGCTTAAACCAAACAACCAATAAGATTGTAACTTATTGTCTACACTGTTAAAAGTCTCTACAGGATTGTCTATTAATGCATTTTGTAAAGCTTCTTGTTTGTTTTTACGCAAACCAAGTTCAAAACCAACACCTACACCTTTCCAGATTGTGTAACCTAAAGAGTTGGTTAATGTCCAGTTAGAAAAATCTGTAGATTTGTAGCTATGAAACATTGATAAATTAGATTTTACACTAAGTTTACCATATTTGTTTGTGTAATCTGTTACTACTTTTGCTCCTAAAGAAGATTCAAAAACAGTATCTCCACTACTAAATACAAAGTTGTAGTTTCCTGGGTGAATTACCACAACTAAATGGCTTGATGGTGTCCATGTTGCCCCTGCGCCAAAATCTAAATAACCAGGATTATTAAAGTTTTCTATAAGTGTTGTTCTGTATTCTCCTAAAGCAGAAATTGCCCAAGTTTTACTTAATCTTCTACCATATAAAGAAGAAATGTTAAAAACATCTGTAGCAGTTTCAAAATTAGGATTGTCAGTTGCGCTATCTTTATCATCAAACTTTACCCATCCTAAATTAACAGATGCAGCGTTTCTCCAAAAAAAATCTTCTTTTATTAAATTGGCAAATCCATTTACAGAAATACCAATGTTTGCAGATGATGTGTTTGGAGCAGTTCTTGCGTACCAATTATTAAAGCCAGCAATATTTCCACCAATAGTACCAAAAGCACCAATTTTCCAACCAGGTAATGCATCTATTTTAGATTGCAATCCTTTAGCTTCTTTTTGTAATTTAGAAATCTCTCCCTTTTTTTCTTTTAGTTCTTTTTTTAATTCTACTTCAGTTTGTGCATTTGCAGTAAAACTTACACATACAAATACAATTAAAACAATTAATTTTTTCATTAGATTTTTTTTAAGTTTATAGTATGTAAAAGTACTTTATTCTAGTAAACCAAAAACTATTAATAANTCACTTTTTCGTGGAAGTTATAATTTACACCCAAACCAAATAATTGTCTAAATTGTATTTTACTAGCAGTATTATCATCTACAATGGCTTGAAAAGTTAGTTGCATTTTAATATGCTTATTTACTTTAAAACGAATGTTAGTTTGGTAATCTATATCAAGGTTACCAACATTTGCAAGATAATCTGTATAAATAGATAAAATATTTTCCATTTCAATATTCTCCATTAGTACAAACTTATAGTAACCAGATAAGTTAAAACCCAAACTAAACGCAACTGTTTCTCCTTGGTCTACACCAAATCTGCCAGCATCTTTAGTAAAAAAATTGTTTACAAATGTATATCTGGCTGTAGCTGGTGCAATGTTTAAGTTTATGTCATCAGATTTTTTCCATAACATACCTGGTCCGTAAGTTAAATACGCGGGCGATAAAAACTCTGAGACTAATNCTTTTGGGTCTTTTTTATAATCGTAACCTTTTGCATACTGTGTTCTAAAATTGGCTATAAACGAAAAAAACCAATATTTACTCGTTTTAAAACCAAAAAGAGAATTCACTTCAAAACGGTCATCTGTTTTTCTATAACCTTTTTCACTAATATGACTCAAACCATATCCTGTTATAATTCTAGTATCCCAGTTTACGTTCTTTTTTTTGTAGTTAAAATCGTAATTTATATTGATATTTCCTGCAACTGTATTTTCACCACCAGAAGCCCAATTAGAAAAAGAAGATTGGTTAAATATAAAAGCAAATCTTCCGTTAATTTTCCATTTTGGCTTAGGTAAGGNGTCNTGTTTCTTTTTTTGAGAATAAAAAGTTGTAGCCAGTAGCATAAAAAAAAGGATAAATATTCTTTTCATGAAGCANTTTTAAAATGACAAGCAAAAGTAAAATTATTTCTTGGCTTTGAAAATTGGTACTGTAGAACAGGCCTCTCCAAACATAATAGATTTTGCTATGGGTTGTAATTTTGTTATTAATAAAGAGTATGCAGCATTAGGTATGGGTTTTTCTGCACAACCTTTTATGATTACAGGTACATCTGTAAATTCTTTGTAGTCTATAAATTCTAATAATTCTTGATATAAAACAGTCTCTAACAATTCTAAATTACCGATAACCACTTTGTTTGCATAAGGGTTTAACTCTGCAGCAACCAACATAAAAGCCCAAGAAGGTATAATAGCATCTACAGAACAAGTAATTGCTACAAAACAATTTTTGTATTTAGACCAATCATGGTTTTTTACGTAGGCTCTAAAATCTACTTCTTTTAGAATAAGTTCTTGAAAAAGCCAATCTTTTATATCAAATAAAACGCGTTTTCCATCAGGATAAATTTCCTCAAGGTCAAAGGTTTTTAGTTTGCTATTAGCAACTCTGTTTACAATTTCTTCCATTTTATTTTTAGTTTCAAAGTTGTTCTCGATACAATTTCGATGAAAAATCGAAATCACTCGAACTTACAATGACTGCGAATTGTTGACTAGCTAATGCCAACTAATTTTACAGCATGCCCAATTCTAATTTAGCTTCTTCGCTCATCATTTCTTGCGTCCAAGTTGGATCGAAAGTAATTTCTACTTCACACTCGTTAATTTGTTTTAAAGATTTTACTTTTTCTTCTACATCTCTTGGTAAACTTTCTGCAACAGGGCAATTTGGCGAGGTTAATGTCATTAAAATTTTTGCGTTGTTTTCATCAGAAACAAAAACATCATAAATTAAGCCAAGTTCGTAAATATCTACAGGTATTTCTGGATCGTAAATGGTCTTTAAAACGCCTACAATCTTATCTCCTATTTCCTCTAATTCTTTATCTGTCATTTTGTAAAATCTTAGTTTTCTAATTTAGTTTGTTGTGCAATTGCATACATTTTTATTTGTTTAATCATAGAAATCAACCCGTTTGCTCTTGTTGGAGACAAATGCTCTTTCAAACCAATTTCGTCAATAAAATTGGTTTCTGCGCCTAAAATATCTACAGGTTTTTGCTCAGAAAAAACGCGCAATAACAATGCCACAATTCCTTTGGTTAAAATAGCATCGCTATCTGCTGTAAATTTAACTTTATCATTTTCTAGTTCAGAGTACAACCANACTTTAGATTGGCATCCTTTAATTAAATTTTCTTCTAATTTNTAGGTTTCGTCTATTATGGGTAAAGATTTACCAAGTTCTATAATATATTCATAACGCTCCATCCAATCATCAAACATAGAAAACTCATCAATAATTTCTTCTTGTATTTCTTTGATAGTCATTTTTAAAACTTATTTTTGCAGTATCGCAGATACCTTAATTATAGTGCAAAAATACGATAAAAATGCATTAAACGTAACTGTAGAATATAAGAATATCAAATATTAACTATTATAATAAATTCCTTCCTTTTGCGAAGGTTAGAATACTAAAATGAGTAAATTATTAGCAGTTGGTACTGTAGCTTTTGATGCCATAGAAACACCTTTTGGTAAAACCGATAAAATTTTAGGTGGTTCAGGATCTTACATAGGATTATCTGCATCTCAATTTGGAGTAGAAACAGGCATTGTTTCTGTTGTTGGTGGAGATTTTCCTGCATCGTATTTAGAAATGATGAATTCTAAAGGAATCAATACGGATGGAGTTGAAATAGATAAAGACGGTAAAACTTTTTTCTGGAGTGGAAAATATCATAATGATATGAACTCGCGCGATACTTTACTTACAGAATTAAATGTTTTAGAAACATTTACACCAGTTGTACCAGCAGATTTTAAGGATGCAAGTATTGTTATGTTAGGTAATTTACACCCATTAACACAAGCATCTGTATTAGATCAAATGAACCAAAGACCAAAATTAGTAGTTTTAGATACTATGAATTTTTGGATGGATATCGCCTTAGATGATTTGCACACAGTATTAAAAAGAGTAGATGTAGTTACTATAAATGATGAAGAAGCGCGCCAACTTTCTGGAGAATATTCTTTGGTAAATGCCGCTAAGAAAATCCATAAAATGGGGCCAAAATATGTGGTGATAAAAAAAGGAGAACATGGAGCTTTGTTATTTAATGAAGGAAAAATGTTTTTTGCACCAGCTTTACCATTGGCAGAGGTTTTTGATCCAACAGGAGCTGGAGATACTTTTGCAGGAGGTTTTTGTGGTTATTTAGCAAAAACAGAAGATGTTTCTTTCGAAAACATGAAAAATGCTATTATTTATGGTTCTAATTTAGCATCCTTTTGTGTAGAAAAATTTGGTACAGAACGNATGCAAGATCTTACAGCGCAAGAAGTTAAGTTGCGTTTGAAAGCTTTTAAAGATTTAACACAATTTGATATAAAAATATCTTAATTTTAATCCGCAGTATTTACGCTGCGGATTTTTTTATAAAACACACACAACTAAAAACTATTATTACCAATGAGTGACGCTATTAAACACGAATGTGGAATTGCACTTGTTCGATTAAAAAAGCCTTTACAATTTTATAAAGATAAATACGGTTCTGCTTTTTACGGAATTAACAAAATGTATTTATTGATGGAAAAACAACACAACCGTGGTCAAGATGGTGCTGGTTTTGCAAGTATAAAATATAATGTGGCACCAGGTACAAGGTACATTAGTAGAGTTAGATCTAACCAGCCACAACCCATACAAGATATTTTTGCACAAATTAACCAGCGTTTAAATGGTGTTTTAGAGCAAAACCCAGATAAAAAAGACGATGTTGCTTGGCAAGAAGAAAATATGCCTTATGTAGGAAACCTTTTTTTAGGACACGTTCGTTACGGAACTTTTGGTAAAAACAGCATAGAAAGTGTGCATCCTTTTTTACGTCAAAGTAACTGGAAACATCAAAATTTAATAGTTGCAGGTAATTTTAATATGACCAACTCTAAACAATTATTAGAAGAATTGATAGAGTTAGGGCAGCATCCAAAAGAGTTTACAGATACGGTAACTGTAATGGAAAAAATTGGTCATTTTTTAGAAGACGAAGTGGCTAAATTATACCAAAAAGCAAAGAAAAAAGGNTTCAGTAAAAAANATGCATCGCCATTTATAGAAGAAAATTTAAGCCTTAAAAAAGTTTTAAAACGCTCTTCTAAAAANTGGGATGGTGGTTATGCAATGGCTGGTTTAGTAGGCCATGGAGATGCTTTTGTGTTAAGAGACCCAAATGGAATTAGGCCTACTTATTTTTATGAAGATGATGAAGTGGTTGTTGTAGCATCAGAAAGACCAGTAATACAAACCGTTTTTAATGTAAATATTGATGAAATTAAAGAATTAGAAAGAGGGCATGCATTAATTATTAAAAAAANTGGTAAAACATCTATCAAACAAGTNTTAGAACCAAGAGAAAAAAANGCCTGTTCTTTTGAGCGTATTTATTTTTCTAGAGGTAGTGATGCAAGTATTTACGAAGAAAGAAAAAATTTAGGAAAATTTGTATTTCCAGAAATTTTAAAATCAATTGATAGTGATGTTTCAAATACTGTTTTTTCTTACATACCCAACACAGCAGAAACCTCTTTTTATGGGATGACAGAAGCTGCAGAAGATCTATTAAATCAGCAAAAAACAGCTAAAATCTTAGCTGGTGGAAAACAATTATCTGCAGAAAAAGTAACTCAAATTTTATCTGAAAGACCCCGTTTTGAAAAAATTGCAATCAAAGATGCAAAATTAAGAACATTTATTGCAGATGATAGCAGTAGAGATGATTTGGTAGAACACGTTTACGATGTAACTTATGGGGTTGTAAAATCTACAGATAATTTGGTAATTATAGACGATAGTATTGTACGTGGTACTACCTTAAAAAAGAGTATTATTAAAATTTTAGACAGATTAAGTCCTAAAAAAATAGTAGTAGTTTCTTCTGCACCGCAAATTCGTTATCCAGATTGTTATGGTATAGATATGGCAAGAATAGATGCCTTTATTGCATTTAAAGCAGCTATTGCTTTGTTAAAAGACACCAANCAAGAACATATTATAGACGAAGTTTATAAAAAATCGAAAGCACAACAAAAAACTGAAGATGAAGGTATTGTAAATCATGTAAAAGAAATTTATAAACCTTTTTCAGCTGAACAAATTTCAGCAAAAATTGCAGAAATGCTAAAAACAAAAGATATAAAAGCAGAAGTAGAGGTAATTTATCAATCTATAGAAGGCTTACATAAAGCTTGTCCAGATAATTTAGGAGATTGGTATTTTACAGGAAATTACCCAACTCCTGGAGGTCATAGAGTAGTAAACGAAGCCTTTATAAACTTTTATGAAGGAAACGATAAAAGAGCTTATTAACCTCAATCAAGTTTTAGAACGCATAAAAAAAGCATCCAATTTATTGGATGCTTTTTGCGTATATATAAAATGCTGAAATTTATTTAGCTTCAGCGTAGCGTCTTTCAACTTCATTCCAATTGATTACTTTAAAGAAAGCATCAATATAATCTGGTCTTCTGTTTTGGTAATTTAAGTAATATGCATGTTCCCAAACATCTAAACCTAAAATAGGTGTTCCTCCACAAGTAACGCCAGGCATTAATGGATTATCTTGATTAGGTGTAGAACAAACTTCTACTTTTCCTCCAGGAAGCACACATAACCAAGCCCAACCAGAACCAAATTGTGTAGCTGCTGCTTTAGAAAAAGCATCCATAAATTCTTCTTTAGAACCAAAAGCGGCTTCAATAGCATCTTTTAATTCACCAGATAAAGTACCTTTGTCTTTTGGATTCATAACTGTCCAGAACAAAGAGTGATTATAATAACCACCACCGTTATTTCTAACAGCACTATTANTCATGTCTAAATTTGTTAAAATATNTTCAATAGATTTACCTTCTAAATCAGTACCTTCTATTGCTGCATTTAATTTTGTTGTATATCCATTGTGATGTTTGCCATGGTGAATTTCCATAGTTTTTGCATCAATATGTGGTTCTAATGCATCATGTGCATATCCTAATTCTGGTAATTGAAAAGCCATTTTTTTATTGTTTATAAGTTAGTATTTTATTTGTAAATGTAAAATTACTTAATATGTAAGTAAATCCCAAAATATTAGCCTTTTCTTAACTTATAGCAGTATAAGAACAATTTATTCGCCATATATTTTCATAAACTCCTCTACTTTTTCTACCATATTTTTACTACCGCAAATAAAAGGAACTCTTTGATGAAGTTCTGTTGGTATAACATCTAAGGTTCTTGTATAACCATCGGAAGATTTACCATTAGCTTGTTCTGCTAAAAATGCCATTGGGTTACATTCATAAAGCAAACGNAATTTCCCATTTGGATTTCTAGAGCCTTTTGGATACATATAAATACCTCCTTTAATCATATTTCTGTGAAAATCTGATACTAAAGAACCAATATATCTACTCGTGTAAGGTCTGTCTCCATCTTCTTCTTGACAATATTTTATGTATTTTTTTATTCCTAAAGGGAAATCTAAATAATTACCTTCATTTACAGAGTAAATACTGCCATCTTCTGGAAAAGTCATATTTGGATGCGATAAATAAAACGAACCAATTGCAGGGTTTAAGGTAAAACCATTCACACCATCTCCAGTTGTATATACCAACATTGTAGAGGTTCCGTAAACGATATAACCTGCAGCTACCTGTTTATTTCCTTCTTGTAAAAAATCTTCTAATTGTACAGGTGTTCCAACAGGTGTTACGCGTCTGTATATAGAAAAAATGGTACCTACAGAAACATTTACATCGATGTTAGAAGAACCGTCTAAAGGATCAATTAAAACCACATATTTATTTTGATGATTCTCATCTTGACTGTTAATCGTTATAAAGCTATCTTCTTCTTCACTTGCAATACCACAAACAATGTTTCTTTTGGTTAAGGT
>JGI26082J51739_10002658_pt1 | contig 10829 bp, 6 predicted proteins | sample SaaInl5LU_22_DNA_FD_51739 | JGI IMG/M metagenome (IMG submission 51739)
TAACAAATGAATAATACGCTGACCCAGGCGCATAAAAAATGTGCTGCTATCTATGCTGCGAGGGCCATCGGTTTGGCGTCTGGGATCGGCACTGTGTAAAAACACCAGATCTAAATCTGATTTGTAGCCCATCTCGATGCCGCCCATTTTACCGTAGGCCACAACAATAAAACCTGGGGTGTGGCTGTTGGTTGCGCCAGCTGTTATCAATGCAGGTAATCCATGGCTGGCCACCAGCTGATCCCAGGCTATATTGACCACATGCTCCACCACTGCCTCGGCAATCCAGGTGAGGTAGTCGCTAACCTGCATTAGGGGCAACATATCTGTGACTTCACAGGCTGCGACGCGCAGGGCGTAAGACCGACAAAAATAGCGAATCACCTCCATCTGCTGCTCCATATCATCACTGGCAATACGCATGGTTTGCTGGCGCAGTTGGTCGCGAAGAAGCTGCTTGTCAGGAGCTGTATACAATGTACGCGAGTCGAGCAGCTCATCGAGCAGTGCCGGGTAGGCCACCAACTCATCGGCAATCCAGCTGCTGCGCTCGCAGAGTATGCATAGCTGCTGCAGTGCCTGGCTGTTTTCTACCAGCAGTGCCAGATAGGCGCTGCGGCGCAGTATCCGCTGCACAAGGCCCAGTACGCGCAAAAACGTTTGCTGATTGTTTTCGAGATCGGCGCAGGCCTCCAGCAACCTTGGCATCAGACTCTCCAGGCGGGTGCGCGGCAGGTTTGCCAGTGCCTGAACTGCGCGGCTCTGGTAGAAATCATCCAGCACAGCTGCCAGCTCCTGGGGCTGCTGATAGCTCAGCTTATGCAGATAGGGCAGTATGTCTGAGGAGCGCAAGTCGGTGGACCAGGACTGTTCAGGACGTAACTCTGAATTGGGGTCGGCAGTCTCAGCAGAATCAGAAATAATCGCCTTAAAGCTATTGCTCACCTGGTGTCGATGAGACTGCAACTGCTCATAGAACTGCTGCCAATCACTTTGCTCCATGAGCCGCGCCAGCCGCTGCTGACCTAAATCATCAATCGGTAGCCGCTGAGTTTGTTTGTCGGCCATACCCTGTAAGGCATGTTCAGTATTGCGCAGAAACTCATAGGCGCTCCATAGACTCTGTTGCTCCGCCCTGTCCAGTACATTGTCCTCAGCCAGCTGGTTTAACACCTGATACAGAGACTGGGTCTGTAGCCGTTTATTGCGGCCACCGCGAATAAGTTGGAAGGTCTGGGCGATAAATTCAACCTCGCGAATACCTCCTGAGCCTAGCTTGATATTGTCCTGCATACCTTTGCGGCTAACTTCGCGGTTGATGCTGCGCTTGGTCTCGCGCAGAGATTCAATGGCGCCGAAATCCAAATATTTGCGGTAGGTAAAGGGCTGCAGCATTTGCTGCAGGGCTTGGGCCTCAGCTGGGTCTCCACTTACCACCCGAGCTTTGACCATGGCGTAGCGCTCCCAGTCGCGACCCTGAGACAGGTAGTATTCCTCCAGCGCATCGAAGTTAAGCACCAGAGCGCCACTCTGACCATAGGGGCGCAGGCGCATATCCACCCGGAATACAAAGCCATCGGCAGTCTGTCGATCTAGGGCGGCGATCAGCTTCTGACCCAGACGAACGAAGAACTCTTGATTGGAGACTGATCTTCTGCCTCCCTGGGTCTCTCCGGACTCAGGGTAGACAAAAATTAGGTCTATATCCGAGGAAATATTTAACTCATAGGCGCCCATTTTACCCATGGCAATAACCAACAGCTGCTGCTCAGTGCCGCTGGATCGGCCTATGGGCGCGCCCAGTTCTTCTCTGGTAATAGGGTGCAGGTACTTGAGGGCGATATTGATGCAAGCTTCGGCCAATAATGTGGTGTCTCTGGTGGTGCCGAGCATAGGGGTCTGACGGCTAAAGTCGCGCCAGATAATACGCATCATCTCCCTGCGTCTAAACAGACGCAGCTCGCGGCCCAGATTNTCTTCGCAGCAGTTAGCCAGCTGCTCAATCCTAGCCTGCAGCCCGTCCATGTAGTCATTGTCGGAGTAGTTGCGCTGAAGATCACCGCTCTCCACCAGTTGCCGAAAGCTCTGGGGATCGGCTGCGGCCTGCTCAGCAACAAAGTCACTGCAGCCCCAGAGCAGCTTTAACTGGGCGCTAAAGTTATGATTTTCGAGTTGGCTGTGCAGCCACTGGGGATCTGGGTCGACCCTGAGATAATGTTCAAGATGACGCTGATAGGATTTCTCTAGTAATTCTAGTTGCTCTGTATTCATCGTCTCTTTGCTATGGTTGATTTAACTCTCAGGTTCGGGCGTCACACGCATTACCTCCTCAATCGACGTAATACCTTTGATAACCTTTTCCGCGCCACCTAGGCGCAGCGGCACCATGCCTATTTTAACCGCTGTTGCACGCAGAGATTGTATATCGCTGTTGGCGCCAATAGTTTTTATTAGTGGCTTGCTGAGGGGCATTATTTCATAAACACCCTGTCTACCTGAATAGCCGGTATTGCGACATTCCAAACAGCCCCCTGGTTGGTATATTTTGCTTGGCATTGGTAGTTGATGGGACTGCACCAGTTCCTGCCAGGCCTGTTGCTCTGGAGCCACTTCTACGCGGCAACTCACACAGAGGGTACGCAGCAGGCGCTGGGCCATAATTCCATTGACCGTTGCCTTGAGCAGATGGGCCGGTATGCCCAGATCCAGCAGCCGGCTTATGGCGGCGGGGGCATCATTGGTATGCAGAGTGGATAGCACTAGATGCCCGGTCAGCGCGGCCTGGACCGCCATCTCGGCGGTCTCGCGATCACGTATTTCACCCACCATAATAATATCCGGATCCTGGCGCATCAGGGTGCGAATACCTGCGGCAAAATTAAAGTCTATAGCAGGTTGTATCTGACTCTGGTTAAACGCATCGACCACCATTTCGATGGGGTCCTCAATAGTACTCACATTGACGGTTTCCTCAGCCAGGCTCTTTAATGTGGAATACAGGGTAGTGGTCTTACCTGAACCGGTGGGGCCTGTGACCAGCACAATCCCATGGGAGCGCAGAGTCATAGCTCGCCAGTGGATATAGTCCTGATCCACCAGACCCAGCTGAGTAAAGTTGCGCAGCAATACCTCTGGATCAAATATGCGCATCACCAGTTTCTCTCCAAAGGCGGTGGGCATGGTAGACAGCCGCAGCTCGACCTCGTTGCCATTGGGCGCTACAGTTTTAATGCGGCCATCCTGGGGGCGGCGCTTTTCCGCTAAGTCCATGCGCCCAAGAATCTTTAGACGGCTGACCATAGCAGTCATTACATTGTCGGGCAGCTCGTACACCAGATGGAGAATACCGTCGATACGAAAGCGTACCTTGCCCTTGTCTCGGCGGGGCTCCAGATGAATATCGCTGGCCCGCTGCTCAAAGGCATACTGCAACAGCCAGTCGACAATATTGACTATGTGTTGGTCCTGGGCATCCGCATTCTTTAATCCGCCCACCTCGAGCAGCTGCTCAAAGTCGGCCATCTGAACGCCGGTCTTGGCCGAGCCAGCACCAAACACAGACTTGGCCAGTGAATAGAACTCCAGGCTATATTTTTTGATCTCCTGGGGCTTGGCGAGCACTGGGCGCACGGTTTTTTTCGAGGTCTGCTCCAGGCTTTCAATCCAGCTGAGATCAAAAGGCTCCGAGGTGGCAACCACCAGCTCAGTGGGATGAACCTGTATACAGAGAATGCCGTAGCGCTGGGCATAGGCAAAGGACATCTCTGCGGTAACCACCGGAACATTGATCTTTAACGGGTTAAGAACAACAAACTCTAACTCAACCTTGGTCGCCAACCACTGACAGAGCACCACAATACCCAGCGACTCGCTGGTTTGTGCATGGCTGCACTGTCTGGCGGCGATAATATCCAAGGGATGCAACTGGGCCTCATCTGCACTGCGCTGCTTGGCGGCAATACTGGTGGCATCGGCCTGAGTTAACAGCCCGTCACGGACTAATTCCTTGAGTAGCCAGCCAAGATGCAGCCTTTCGCCGCGAGTTTTGAGTTGATGCATAGTTGATCTCCATTTGTATCACTGTCCTTTAACATTAGTATGAATCAGCGCTATCCGCCCAGCATCCGTAACTCCAGGGCTGTATACCGGCCGGCTCATGCTATAATCGCGGAATGAAATCAAACGGCTATGTAGAGTTCTTTCGCCAGACCTCACCCTATATCCATGCCCACAGAGGCAAGACCTTTGTCATTGCATTTGGCGGTGATGCGGTTTTGCATGGCAACTTCCACAGTACTGTGCACGATATAGCCCTGCTGCAGAGTCTGGGTATTCGCGTGGTTTTAGTGCACGGTGCGCGCCCGCAGACCGAGCAGCGCATTGCCCTGAGTGGTCTTGAAAGCGAATTTAGCCATGGTTTGCGAGTTACCCATAGCCATGCCATACAGTGTGTCAAAGAAGCGGTGGGAGCCACCAGGCTGCAGATCGAATCGGAGCTGTCGATGGGCCTGCCTAATTCGCCTATGCATGGTGCAGCTATCCGAGTTATAGGCGGCAACTTTATTACCGCCAAACCTGTAGGCGTGCGCGATGGTATCGACTTCCAGCGCACCGGCGAAGTCCGTCGCGTCGATGGCGTGGCGATTGATTCCCAGCTACAGCAGGGCTCTCTGGTATTGATTTCACCTATTGGTTTCTCACCCACAGGCGAAGCCTTCAATCTCAGCTATCAGGATTTAGCCTCGCAGGTTGCGGTGGCACTGAATGCCGAAAAACTGATTCTTCTCAATCAGGCCAGAGGCGTTGTGCGAGATAACAGCCTGGTGCGCGCACTGTCACTGCCGGAACTCGAAAGCATCAGGCAGGCGTCTACCGATGATGCCGAACAGCAGATGTTGGGCGCGGCCTATCAGGCCTGTGGCAACGGCGTCGATAGGGTGCATCTGGTGAGTTGCGCCGAAGATGGCAGCTTGCTGACAGAATTATTTACCCGCGATGGCAGCGGCACTCTGGTGATGAAAGATCACTCAGAAGTCATTCGCCCAGCGACCATTGATGATGTGGGCGGTATTATTGAACTGATAGCACCACTGGAAGAACAGCAGGTGCTGGTTAAACGCTCCCGCGAGTTACTGGAAACTGAGATTTCTCGCTTTATGCTGGTAGTGCATCCAGAGGGTGTGCTGTTAGGCTGTGCCGCACTCTATCCAACCGCAGATAGCCATGTGGGCGAGCTGGCCTGTGTGGCCACTCACCCGGAGTTTCATGATCAGGGTATAGCAACCAGGCTCTTTGATACCATTGTGCAGGATGCCAAAAAGAAGGGTTTAACCCAGCTATTTGTACTTACTACCCAAACCGCTCACTGGTTTTTGGAGCGAGGCTTTGTGGAAGCGCAGGTCGCCGACCTTCCCGCGCAAAAACAGTCTCTGTATAATTATCAGCGCAACTCAAGAATTTTTAGCAAAGCTATTTAACAAGAGAATCACCATGCCCAAGTATCGCTCTCACACTACAACCCAAGGTCGCAACATGGCCGGCGCCCGTGCCCTATGGCGCGCCACGGGCATGAAAGACGACGACTTTAACAAGCCGATGATTGCCATTGCCAACTCCTACACCCAGTTTGTGCCCGGCCATGTGCATCTAAAAGATATGGGTGACCTGGTTGCAGCTGAGATTGCCAAAGTGGGCGGTATTGCCCGGGAGTTTCATACTATTGCGGTGGATGACGGCATTGCCATGGGCCACGACGGTATGCTCTATTCTCTGCCATCGCGGGATATTATCGCTGACTCTGTGGAATATATGGTCAATGCCCACTGTGCCGATGCACTGGTATGTATTTCCAACTGCGACAAGATTACTCCCGGAATGTTAATGGCGGCTATGCGCCTTAATATCCCGGTTATCTTCGTCTCCGGTGGCCCCATGGAAGCAGGCAAGACAAAGCTGGCCGATCATAAGCTTGATCTGGTGGATGCTATGGTGATTGCGGTAGACGATAAAGCCAGTGACGAGAAAGTCGCCGAATACGAGCGCTCGGCCTGTCCGACCTGTGGGTCTTGCTCCGGGATGTTTACCGCCAACTCAATGAACTGCCTAACTGAGGCCCTGGGTCTTTCACTGCCTGGCAATGGCACCGTCCTGGCAACTCATTCCGATCGCCGCGAGCTATTTCAGGAAGCGGGCCGCACTATAGTCAAGATGGCCCGCCAGCATTATGAGCAGGATGACTACTCTGTGCTGCCGCGCTCAATCGCCAACTTTAAGGCCTTTGAAAACGCTATGACATTGGATATCTGCATGGGCGGATCAACCAATACTATTCTGCATCTGCTGGCTGCGGTTCAGGAAGCCGGCATCGAATTTGATATGGCGGATATTGATCGCCTGTCGCGGGTGGTGCCGCAGCTGTGCAAAGTGGCCCCCAGTACGCCAGAGTACCATGTTGAAGATGTGCACCGCGCCGGTGGCATTATGGGTATTCTCGCTGAGTTGAATCGCGCCGGGTTAATTCATGGCGATCTGCCAACCGTACATTCGTCCAGTCTGCAAGAGGCATTGGATAAATGGGATATTGTCAGCGGCCATGTTAGCGAAGAGGTTAAGACTTTTTATAAGGCAGGTCCTGCGGGCATACCCACCCAGACTGCCTTTAGCCAGAGTACCAGATGGCCCTCTCTGGATGCAGATCGCGAGCACGGCTGTATTCGCAATCTTGAGAATGCCTTCAGTCTAGAGGGTGGGCTTGCGGTATTAACCGGCAATCTGGCGCCAGATGGCTGTGTGGTCAAAACCTCTGGTGTGGATGAGTCGATCCATGTCTTTGAGGGACCTGCATTTATCACTGAAAGTCAGGACGAGGCCGTAGCCTGCATTCTCAATGACCAGGTCAAAGCCGGTGATGTGGTGATTGTTCGCTACGAGGGCCCGCGCGGCGGACCAGGCATGCAGGAGATGCTCTATCCGACCAGCTATATTAAATCCAAGGATCTGGGCAAGGCCTGTGCTCTTATTACTGATGGCCGCTTCTCTGGAGGCACCTCTGGGCTATCCATTGGACATGTTTCACCAGAGGCCGGGGCTGGCGGCAATATTGGCCTGGTGCGCCCGGGCGATACCATCCGCATTGATATTCCCGCACGCAGCATAGATGTACTGATCTCNGACGCAGAGCTTGAGGCTCGCCGTGCAGAGCAGGATAAGCTGGGCTGGAAGCCGGTTGAAGATCGCCCGCGCAAGGTAACCGCATCACTTAGAGCCTATGCCAAGCTGGCCACCAGTGCCGACAAAGGTGCAGTGCGAGATTTATCTCAGCTTTAAAACCCTGAGCTAATCTGTCAGACAAAAAAAAGCCCAGCATAATAATGCTGGGCTTTTTTGTTTTTTGAGCGCTTAAGCCTTACTGCAGCTTGGTACCTTGGCGCCCACATCGCGGAGCTTGCTAAGTCGAGTGCCCTCGGTATCCGCGTAGCGGATCCACTGCTGAGGATATTTCTTACTCTTCTTGTCTTTAGCCGCTTTGAGTGACTTTTGGAAAGCCTTGATCGCATCTTTGTAACAGTGCAGATTGATCAGGGCATTACCCATCACCAGATAGTTTGCGTCTGGGCGTTTGACACCGCCCTTCTTCGCCGCCCGCTGAGATGCGCGATAAGCTTCTTTGTCGCGGCCCAGGTCCAGATAAATACCTGCCAGACGTGACTGCAAATTACCTGTGTCCGAGTACTTTGAAGCACTTTCCAGCGCATTGAGCGCTCGCTTCAGGTCTTTTGACTGATACCAGGCAGTACCCAGAACCTCGAGGTTCTTAGCATTGCGCTCAATAATTTCGTCGTTGATACCCTTCTCGATAATTCGTGCTGCACGGTAGGGAACTTCAGCCCCCAGGAACATGTAGGCCATACTCATAACCTGGCTCTCTTTATCGAACTGGTTATTCATATACACCACTTCGGTGGCAACCAGGCGATCATCTTCACGCTCGAGCTCACCGTACATGCCGCCCAACTGCTTCCAGTAGCTCCACTTGGGATAGTGGGTTACCAGCTGCTCAAGAATACTGACAACACGCTTGTAATTGTTCTTCTCGTAGTAGAGAACACGCTGCAATCCCCACCAGCCCTCTTTAGGCAAAATGCCTTTGGACTCCACATCACTGATGGCAGCCTCAAGCATTTCTAGAGACTCGCTTTTGCGATCTAACTGGTAATAAATTTGCGCCAGTAATACCCGGGCATCATTACCAATAATGGTTGCTTCCTTCATCCAAGCCTCTAGCTCTTTCGCTGCCAGAGCGTATTGCTCTTCGACAGTGTAAAGCTGAGCCAGAGTATAGCGAGTGTCCAGACGCAGTTCCGGAGGAGTTCCGACACCGTTAATAACTTGACGGTAAGCGCGGATAGCCCCATTAAAATCATCCAGAGAATAGTAGACGTAGCCCTTAAACTTCCAGATCTGAGTCTGCTCGTAGTCAGTCTTACAGGTCTTGGCACTGTTTTCGATATCGACCAGCATGCGCAGGGACTCAGCCCAGTTCTCTTCTTCCAGAACTACCTGTACCTTTTCCAGCCCCTTGGCACATTTGGCACCAACAGACTGACGCTGACGGGTCTTAACATCTTTATACTTTGGCTCTTTCTTTTCCTCAGCAGCCACAGCACTGGTACTGAGTACCGACTGAGGGTCTGCGACTGTTACCATCAAAGGCAATAGGAAGGCAGCGCCAAATACAGCTAAGAATTTTGTGCTTTTAAACATCTGATTCCCCTATTTGGCCATCTGGAAGGTGAATTTATAGAGCACACCCTGAACTTCCTGGGCCTGTCCATCAATCACTCTCGGGTTATATTTGAGCTTGTTCGCCGCTTTGATTGCCGNGCGACCAAAACCCCATCCCTCTGGCCATTCTTCGACCATAATTGGGTCACGAACACCACCGGTGGTGGTAATAATGACCTCTACCACCGCGTAACCCTCTTTGCCGCGAGTTTGAGCGCGACGGGGATACTGGGGCTGAGGAACATAAACCGGAATATAGTCCGAATCTCGCGCAAAGCCTGAATTACCTATGCTGAGATTTCCGCCAGCCGAAGGTGCCGCCATGCTCACTGCATTGTCTGGCACTTCAAACTCTAGGTTTTCTTCCGGAATTTCTGGTGGAGGCGTCTCTGGGTCTTCTGGTTTTTCAACCTCAGTATTCTTCGCGTTTTCGGTTAATTGTCTATCGACATGAAGAAAGTCTGGAATTTTAAAGGCTTCTTTTTCGTCTAGGTCTTTGTTGCCTGAGTCGATCAGCTTATACATCAAGATAATCAACGCAAAGGTCACCAAGACTCCTAGCGCGGCAGAAACACTAATTCTAATTGCAGCCATACTATTAACTCAGTCGTTTTCTACGGAAATAGCTACCGGAGCTATGCCAATATCGCGTGCGATATCAGCTACTTTGGCAACTGTTTCAATATCAGATTCATTGTCGGCCTGGATAACCATGCCACCCTTTGGATTCTCATTAAACAACCTAGTTAGATTGAGTTTTAGCGCAGTAGTTTCAACACGCTTTTTATCAATCCAGTATTCATTGTTGTCGCTAATAGCCACCAGAATTCCTACCTTCTTGTAGGAGCTCGCCGTGTTTGCATCAATTTTATTGACATCAACACCGGGCAGCTTAATAAACGATGCTGTCACGATAAAGAAGATCAGCATAATGAAAACCACGTCAAGCATTGGGGTCAGATCAATTGTCTCACCCTGCGGTTTTGCTTTGTTTGTTCTGTTGCGCATAGTTCTCTCTCACAGGACGCCCACCTAGCAACTAGGCGGGCTCCAATTAGTGATCCATGGTCAAATGGTCTTCCAGGAGATGCTTCTCCCGCTCGGCAGAGCGCTCGACATAAGTCAGGCCAAATACGCCTGAGAGCGCAGCGACCATGCCAGACATTGTCGGAACAGTTGCCTGAGAAACACCGCCAGCCATCGCCTTAGCATCGCCACCACCAGTAAAGGCCATAACGTCAAAGACCACGATCATGCCAGTTACTGTACCCAGCAACCCGAAGAGGGGCGCCAGAGCAACCAGTGTTTTGATCATCATTAGGTTCTCGTCGATCTTGATGCTGACTTCGGAAATCAGTTTCTCCCGAATCTGGTGAGCGCGCTTTGATGTGCGCTCACCGCGGCCTTCCCAAGTATCAATTGCTCCTTGGACATCAGTGCCTACACTNGATCGGAGATACCACATGCGTTCGAAGATGAGCGTCCACATAACGAATAGCAGGACGACAATAGCCCAAAGGACCATGCCGCCTGAATCCATAAACTTCCCAACTTCCGCCATCGTATCAGCGAAAAACATCTTATTTGCCCTCTACGGAACCAGCAACAATACCTGCGCTTTGCTCTTCCAGTACATGCAAGATGCGCTGCGCTTTGCCGTTCACCAATGTGTGCATCAGAACGGTAGGAATAGCTACTACCAGACCCAGTACAGTAGTGATCAGAGCCTGCGAGATACCGCCAGCCATTGCCTTGGGATCGCCCGCACCAAACAGGGTGATCATCTGGAAGGTAATAATCATACCGGTTACCGTACCCAGTAGACCCAGCAGAGGCGCTACCATGGCGATAATCTTCAGCAGATCCAGACCTGATTCAATCTGTGGACGCTCTTTAAGCACAGCTTCGTGCAACTTGAGCTCCAGAGATTCGGGGTCGAGGCCAGCATTATTGCTCGCGACTGTCAGTACACGGCCCAGGGGATTATCTTCGCTAGCCGAGCCAGTCTTGAGCTGTGAAGATACCTTGCTGGACATGCCGCTCAG
>JGI26082J51739_10002664_pt1 | contig 10810 bp, 10 predicted proteins | sample SaaInl5LU_22_DNA_FD_51739 | JGI IMG/M metagenome (IMG submission 51739)
AATGCGCTTGCGACGCAAAACAGTGATGCAGAGCTCGCAGCCCATTTCGCGCCCATTGCAAAAGCTTTGACGGAGGGAGAGGAGGCCATTTTGGCAGAACTTGCAGCGGTTCAAGGTACGGCGGCGGATCTGGGTGGATATTATCGGACGGATGCCGATAAAACCGCTGCGGTGATGCGCCCTTCTGCCACGTTAAACGCCATCATCGACTGAACACGCAAAGACGACCGAGCGGGGCATTCATCCCGCTCGGCGCAGCTTCAAATTTTTCTCATCGCCTTCGGCGACCACAGCGGTCGGCTTTCGCATCATGCGGCACTTCTGCGAACAATATTGCACCTCATCCCATGTCTTCGCCCATTTTTTGCGCCATACATAGGGCCGCGCACAGGTTCGGCAGATCTTCGAGGGCAGATCAGATTTCTTTTGCATTTTCATTTGTAATGCGCCCGCCGGCTGCCAAAATCATGCACCCTTTTGCGCCAGGCCCGGTAGCTGCCAGCTTTCAAAGTCTTGCGCATCAACAGCTTCACCTCTGCCTCGCGCAGCCCATGTAGGTTTCGGATATCAGAAAAAGACACATGGTCAGACAGGGCCATTTCAATAACCTCGCTGATGTCTTTTTCACTCAAAATCTTCGATGGGGCGCCCACAGTGTTTTTGTCCTCGTGCTTCACTTGAACGGTTTTAACTAAGATGCATCCGTTGAAAGAAAAGCCCAAGCGCAAAAGACTTTGAGATTTCAACATTGAGCGAAGCCTATGAAACCACAAGGATTTTAAAGTATTCCATTGTATTCCTTTACTTTTTACGACTCACCTCTAGTTTAACGGTCAACGGAAGCAGAAAAAAGGGACCGCAATGACAGTTCAGAACGCGCACCGCCTCGACCATACCGAAATCGACCGCATCGCTGCGGTGATGAATGACCGCTTGAAACACCTGACCTTTAAGAGCCGGAATTTAGACAAAGCCTCAGCGATGAAACGCATCAATTCTGAGGTCTGCGAGATCAGTGTGCTTCTTGGCAAGCTTGACGCCCAGAAACAGGTCGGCGTGTAACCTCGCCCGATTTAGACACGCCCCCCGTGAGAGGACAGCACATGACAAAACCAAATGAAACCTTCACCCTGTCGGTCCGCGACTTGGAGATCATCGAAGACGCGCTTGGCGCAAAAGTGTCGCGCCGATCCCAGCGCATGATCGAAGCCGCAACGTCGCCGGACGCGTCCTTTCCTGACGAGATTAAGTCTGAGATCACCGAGTTGCGCGATTTGCTTGGACGATTGTGGAACCAAAAAACCTTCTATCGCCCAACCGACCGTTTCGTTGGCGGGGGCTGAACGCGGCGACGCTTCGGCAGCACGGCCAACAGGCCCTAGGGCCAGTGATCGATCAACTCAGCGTGGCAAGATCGGACAAGATTGGGCACGTGGGGCGGTCATCGCCGGCGCAGGCTTCGATCAGATGCGATAGGGTGTTGCGCATGGCCTGCAATTCTTTGACCTTGGCATCGATGCGCGTCAAATGTTCCTGGGCAATTTGCTTCACATCGGCACTGGCCCGCGTGTCATTTTCATATAATTGCAGCAAGGCCCGGCAATCTTCGATAGAAAACCCCAAAGACCGCGCCCGGCCCAGAAATGCCAATTTATGCACATCGCTCTCGCGAAAGCTGCGATATCCATTGGCGCTGCGCTTGGGCTGAATAAAGCCAATTTCTTCATAGTAGCGAATGGTTTTGATCGGCAAGTCCGCCATTTTTGCCACTTCACCAATATTCATATCGCGACCCTCCGTCTTAACAATCCCTCACCTGGCCGCGCGAACATAGCGCAAGCGCAGCGCATTGGCCAAAACAAAGATGGACGACAGCGCCATAGCCGCTGCTGCAAGGATGGGCGAAAGGAGCATGCCAAAGGCCGGATATAGCGCACCGGCTGCCACTGGGATCAACGCCACATTATAGCCAAAAGCCCAGAATAGATTTTGCTTAATATTGCGCAGGGTCAGCCGCGACATCTCAATCGCGTTGACCACACCCAAAAGATCACCCGACATTAGGACGATATCAGCACTCTCAACCGCCACATCTGTACCCGTTCCCAACGCAATGCCAATGTCTGCCGCCGCCAGCGCCGGAGCATCATTGATGCCATCCCCCACGAACGCCAATTGGCGGGCCTTGGTTTTCAGCTCCGCCAAAACGCGGCTTTTGTCAGCAGGAAGCAATTCTGCATGAACCTGATCGATGCCCAAATCTGCCGCGATCTGCAACGCGGCGTCCCGGCGGTCACCGGTCAACATAACCACCGTGATCCCGGCCGCTTTGAGCCGCGCAATCGCCCCTTGCGTCGACGGCTTCAGAGCGTCGGACACACCCGCAAGCGCAATCACCTGCCCCGCGCGCGCCGCGAAAATCACTGATTTGCCCTGGCTGGCCAAAGCCTCCGCCGAGCCATGATATCCCTTCACATCAATCCCGCGCTCCCGCATGAAGCGCTCTGTGCCAAGGATCACCTCCTCACCGGCAACATGGGCCGATAGGCCGAGACCCGCATAGGTTTGCCCGTCCTGGATTGGGAGCAAATCAAGGCCCTCTTCAGCTGCGGCCATCACGATTGCCCGCGCGATGGGATGATCTGATCCCTGTTCCACACTGGCCATCACCTGCAAGGCCGCACGGCGCCCAAGGCCATCTGCCACATCGAGATCTGTCAACACAGGTTGGCCGCGGGTTAATGTGCCGGTTTTGTCAAAAGCGATCACGTCCACATCTGCCAACAGCTGCAAAGCATCCCCTTTGCGAAACAAGACCCCCATTTCAGCCGCGCGGCCTGTGCCCACCATGATTGACGTCGGTGTTGCCAACCCCATGGCACAGGGGCAGGCGATGATCAGAACGCAAACCCCCGCCACAAGCGCATAGGGAAGCGCCGGTGCCGGTCCCCAAATCATCCAAACCGTGACGGTCACAAATGCCAAGGTCAAAACCATCGGCACGAACCAAAGGGTCAGACGGTCGACCAAAGCCTTGATGGGCAATTTCGCGCCCTGTGCTTGCTCCACCAGCTGGATGATCTGCGAGAGCGTTGTGTCGTGACCGACGCGGCGCGCCTCATAGATCACATGTCCCATGCCGTTGACTGTGCCAGCGGTGAGCGCGGCCCCCGTGGACTTCTCCACCGGTCGCGGCTCGCCGGTAATCATGCTTTCATCTATATAGCTTGAGCCCTCATGCACCACACCGTCCACCGCCACACGCTCACCGGGGCGCAGGCTCAAGACATCCCCAACAACAATCTCTTCAATGGGGCAATCCACAAATTCTCCCGCCCTGCGCACCTGCGCGGTTTTCACGCGCAGACCCAAAAGACTTTGAATGGCCTTTCCCGTGCGCCCTTTGGCGCGATTTTCGAGATCACGGCCAAAAAGAATCAAGACCACAATCAGGCTTGCAGGTTCATAATATACACCCGAAACCCCTGCGGGCAGAACCTGCGGCAGAAACGTGGCGATGAGCGAAAAAACATAGGCCGCACCCGTGCCCAGCGCCACAAGGGAGTTCATATCAGGCGCCCCGCGCCACAGCGCCGGAAATCCGCGGCGGTAAAAATCCAACCCAGGCCCAAAGAGCACAGCGGTCGTAAAGAGGCATTGAATGATCCAATTGGCCTTTTGGCCGATCACAGCCAAAATCAACGCCTCAAAGCCCGGAAGGACATGCCCCCCCATACCGAGAATGAGAACCGGTGNGGCCAGAACCGCAGCGAACCGGCTGCGCCGGCCATAGGCTTCGGCAAGCTGTTGTTTGCGCGCCTGCGCTTGGTCGTGACTGTCTTCGGACTGTGCTTGCGCCGCATAGCCCGCCGCGGTGGAGGCCGCGATAAAATCGGCGCGACTGGCCAGCTCTGGCGCATAGGTCACCTGCGCCGTCTCGGTGGCAAGGTTCACATCGACCGCCACAACGCCGGGCAATTGCCGCAAGGCCTTGTCCACCCGCCCCGCGCAGGACGCGCAGCTCATATTGCTCACGGACATTACAAATGTATCAGGCGCGCGCATTGCTCTCTCCTCGATCCTCGCCCTGCCTGTCCTAAAGCCTCCACCAACTGGAGGGTCAAGCGAAATCGGTCCGCCGCCTCGCGAAAATATCTGCTATTGCGCGGTCCAGCCGCCATCAATGGGAATGCTTGTACCCGTCACATTATGGGCGATCGGTGCGCAGAGCCAAACCGCCAAGGCGCCGATCTCTGAAGGATCCGCAGTGCGCGACGACGGCTGCTTTTCCGCCACCAATTCCGCCTTACCGGCGGCGCGGTCACCACCATATTTCTCAGCCCGCGCCATGATCTGCGGTTCAATCAAGGGGGTATCGGTCCAGCCGGGGCAGATGCAATTGACTGTCACCCCACCGGTCTCAGCGCTGCCCACCGCCGCATATTCCAGCGCCGCCACTTTCGACAGGCCGACCAAACCAAATTTCGCAGCCACATAGGGCGCTTTTTCCTTGGAGGCCACCAAACCATGTACGGATGCAATATTAATCACCCTGCCATAACCACGCCGCGCCATATGCGGCAAAGCGTGCCGCATCGTATGCAGGGCACCTGAGAGATTAACCGCAATAATCGAATCCCAAGTTTCGCGGTCCAAATCTTCCAAGCTGACGGTTCGTTGAATACCTGCGTTATTGACCAATATATCCAAGGGGCCCCAAGCCTCGACAGCAGACATCAAAGTTTCGATGGCATCNGGATCGCGCATATCCCCCTCAAAAAAGCGCACGTCACCTGCGCCAGCCGCAAGAATGATNCGGCTGGCCTCAGCGATTTGATCGGCATCGGCGAGCCCATGGAGCGCAATCCGCGCGCCTTGCTGGGCCAANGCNGTNGCNATGGCCAGCCCAATGCCCTGAACAGAGCCTGTGACCAGCGCAACCCGTCCTGTAAGATCGTTATTCATCACCCTCTCCATTTTCCAACATATCCCGAAGTTTTGTTTTCAAGATCTTTCCATAATTATTCTTTGGCAACTCTGCCACAAACCGGTAGTCCTTGGGCCGCTTGAACCTTGCAATATGCGCAATGCAATGCGCATCAAGCTCAGCTCCGCTCACCTCTTGCCCCGCGACCGGCACGACAAAGGCCACCACCACCTCGCCCCAATCCGCCTCCGGGCGTCCAACCACGGCGACCTCTGCCACAGCCTCATGCTCCAGCAGGACCTCCTCAACCTCACGCGGATATATATTCGAGCCGCCAGAGATAATCATATCTTTCGAGCGATCATGCAGGGTGACAAATCCATCCGCATCCATCGCNCCCATGTCCCCTGTCCAAAGCCATCCGTCCCGTATCGTTTTGGCGGTGGCTTGGGGGTTTTGCCAATAGCCGCGCATCACAATGCTGCCAGATACCAAAATTTCGCCAATTTCCCCAAAGGACAGGGTTGCGCCCGCCGCATCGGCAATCCGCACCAAAACCGGGCTCTGTGCCACGCCCACCGACCCCAAGCGCGCCTTCCAATTGTCATGGCTCCGGTCACTTACAAACTCGCGGCGCAGCGCCGTGATGCCCATGGGACACTCCCCTTGGCCATAGACTTGCACAAATTTATCGCCCAATACCTCAACCGCCTCGATAATATCGGCCACATACATAGGACCACCTGCGTAGGTTATGGTCTTGATCCCCTCGCCCCGGCTGCCAGAGGCACGGGCCTGCGCCACCAAACGCTTCACCATCGTGGGGGCCGCAAACATTGAAATGTGACCAATGGCGGGAGCCAATTGCAAAATTTCCTCGGCGTCAAAACCTTGGCTCTCAGGCACCACATGCCGCNCGCCTTTGATCACATGCATGAAATTGTAGATCCCGGCCCCATGCGACATCGGCGCCGCATAGAGGATGGCATCCTGAGCCTGGACCTCATCCACATCCGAAAAATAAGCAAGAGCCATCGCAGTTATATTGCCGGCGGTGATCATCACCCCCTTGGGCCGCCCGGTTGTGCCTGAGGTGTAAAACAGCCAAAGCAACTCCTCAGCGCCAATCACCTCTGGCGCAGGATGCCGGCGATGCAGGCGCAGCTGGGCAAATCTGAGGCCGTGAACATCCAGCAAATTTTTGAGGCAAGCAGGTGCAACCTCTTGCAATCCGGGCCCAATATTGCTGCTGACAAAGGCCAGCTCCGCCTGCGCATCTGAGATGATCCAAGCGGCCTCTTTGGCGTGTAATTTGGCATTTATTGGCACCGCCACAGCGCCGATAAACCAAATCGCATAGAGCGCTTCGAGATATTCGGTGCAATTGCTCATGAACACCGCAACCCGATCGCCCTTGCTGACACCATATTGCGCCCGCAACCCACCGGCCAAGCCCGCCACACGGTTCAAAAATTCCGCATAATCCGCCTCAAGCCGCGCGCCTTTAAACAGGGCCGGCGCTTGGGGCGCCAGCAGGGCGGTACGGACAAGCCATTGCGCCGGATTCATGGGCGGATCTCCTGATAAAATCTCATGTCTCGGCAATCTTGCATCCTACGGCTCCGATGCAGGGGCGCCGACACTGGCCATGACCCCGCGCAGCTCGGCCAAGCCGCGCATGCGCCCAATCAGCGGATAGCCCGGCGTGCTATGCCCACCAAGATCACTGAGCAACTCCTGACCATGATCCGGTCGCATTGGAATTTGCCAATCCGCACGTCCCTCGGCGCGGCGGCGTGTTTGTTCCACCATCAAAGCCCGCACAGTAGCCACCATATCCGTATCACCCTCNAGATGGGGTGCCTCAAAAAAATCTGGCCGCGCTGCATCTGATCCGGCGATGCGTTTGGTATTGCGCAAATGCGCGAAGTGGATACGCGGCCCATGGGTTTTGACAAAAGCGGGCCCATCAAAATCTTGCGCAACGCCTAAGGATCCTGTGCAAAGCGTTGCACCATTGGCAGGCAGATCCACCGCCTTNAAGACCAAGCTGTAATCAGCACAAGAGGACATCACCCGCGGCAGGCCCAAAAGCGAAAACGGCGGGTCATCAGGGTGACAGCACAGGCGCAGACCCAAGGCCTCAGCGCAGGGCGCCACTTCAGACAGAAAATCAATCAAATGAGATCTGAGCTTCGCCCGCGTTATGCCCTTGTAGCTGTGCAATAACGCGCGCACATCCTCCAAGCTCCAGCTGTCATTGGCGCCCGGCAATCCCGCTATAATATTGCGCTGGAGCTGTTTTTTTTCGTCATCAGAAAGGGCGTTGAATCGCTCCGCAGCCGCAGCGCGCTGGGTGTCGCTATAGCTTTCAGCTCCCTGTGCACGCTGAAGAATATGCAAGTCGAAAACGGCGAAATCAATCAAATCAAATCGCATTGCGGCGCCGCCATGGGGTTGCACGGCGCGCAGATCGGTTCGAGTCCAATCTAAGATTGGCATGAAATTNTAGCAAATGGTTGTGATATTTGCCGCCGCGAGAGCTTCAAGGCTGGACTTATAGGCCGTGATATGCGCCCGCATCTGGGGGCCTTGCGTTTTAATGGCCTCCGAGACCGGCAGGCTCTCGACAACATCCCATTCATAGTCCGAAGCCCGCAAAACCGCCTGGCGTTCGGAAATCTGCGCCGCGCTCCAGACCGTTCCCGGCGGCAACTCGTGCAAGGCTGTGACGATCCCTTCCACCCCCACTTGATGCAGATCACCCAAGGGGATTTGATCCCCAGGTCCAAACCAACGCCAACATTGCTTCATGGCAACCATCCTTTGTAGAGCGCATGGCTGGGATCAAGGGGCAATGCCACCTGACGCCCGGTACGCGCACTGTGATAGATCGCAGTGACAAGCGCAACGGAGGCCGCCCCGTCTTCAAAGGTCACCGCCTGGTTTTCACGGCCCGCCAAATCCAAAGCAATCTGTGCAAAAAAGCCCTCAAAGCCAATTGGCTCAATCGGTGTTTGGCGCAAAGCCGCATCCAATTGCGCCTGCGCATGCGGCGCGCGGGCCTGAAAGCTCCAGGGCTCGGCACCCGGCGCATAGGGGGCGGTGCCAGAAGTGGCTGTGAGATGCTCAAAAACAAACCGCAGCCGGGTTTCATCTCTGGCCGCGCCAAGAGTTATGCTGGAGGTGGCCAGCGCCCCTGAGGCCATGGCAAAGCTGATGCTGGCGCAATCTTCGGTCTCGATCTCATTGACCCGCGTGGTGGTGAGAGCGGAAAGGCAGGCAATATCACCGGCGATATGGGTCAGCAGATCGTGATTGTGAATGGCATGTCCCAAAACGGCCCCACCGCATTCACCCGCCCAAGTGCCGCGCCAAGGCACGGCATAATACTCCGCGCCACGCGACCAATGGGTCTCAAGCGCAGCCACCTGTAGCTGCCCCGCCAGACCGCAGGCCATAAGGTGGCGCAACTGCGCCAACGAGGGGCCCCATCGGTATTGAAACACCGGATAGACGTTACAACCTGCAGCCTGCGCCGCCCGGCGGATTTCCTCCACATCTGCCAAAGAGGTGGCCAGGGGTTTTTCACAAATGACATGCTTGCCGGCCGCTAAAGCGCGCTGTGTCACAGAGGCGTGCAAATGCGGAGGCAGGCAAATATCGACAACTTGCACCTGCGGATCGGCCAAAGCCTCATCAATGTCTCTCAATGCGCGGAAACTGTCCCCCTCTTGCCGGATCGTTTCGACCCGCGCCAGGTCTTGATCCACAACAGCCCTGACGGCAAAACTGTCTTTCAAAGCCCGAAAGGCGGCCAAATGTTCGCGACCTATGCCGGCACCTAAGATGGCCACATCAATCATTACTCATCCGCCATCTGTTGCGCGCGCAGCGCCAGCTCCATGACGGTGAAACAATGGGCTTGACGCATCGCCGTCTCACTGCGGTGCACAATATCATGCGCCAAACGCGCAAAATAGGGCAGACCCGCAGCAGAGGCATCTATTTTCTCGCACCTATCGCCATTGACCAAAATCACATGATCCGTGCCTTTTTGCCCGCCCACATCAACATATTTGCGCAGCTCAATATAGCCCTGCGTGCCCAGAAGTGTCAGCCGCCCGTCGCCCCAATTGGGCAGGGCATCCGGCGTGAACCAATCCACACGAATATAGCCCGTGCCCCGATCACTGCGCAGATTGATCTCGCCAAAATCTTGCAGCTCAGGATCGCCGNGATTACCATAATTGGCGGTGAATGCATGGCTCACTTCGGCCGTAACTGACCCGGTGTAATGCAAAAATTGGTCAATCTGATGCGAGGCGATATCGGTCAAAATGCCGCCAAAGCAGGCTTTGCGAAAAAACCAATCGGGGCGTGTGGCGCGGTTGAGCCGATGCGGACCAAGCCCCACGGTCTGCACCACCTGTCCTATCGCCCCTTCGGCCACCAGTTGCGACGCAAGAGTGCTGGCGGGGGTCTCGAAGCGCTCAGAAAAATTCACCGACCAAATCCGTCCGGTCTGCGCCACACAGGCTTTGATCTGCTCCAATTGCGCCAGCGTCGTGCACCCTGGCTTGTCGCTCATCACATCCATCCCCTGCTGCATCGCCTTGATCGTCAGATGCGCGCGGTCCGATGGGATCGCGGAGATCAAGGCCAAATCGGCGCCGCAGTCCAGCGCCGCGTGCAGGCTGTCAAATCGCGGCAGATGGGGAAATCTCTTGCGAAACCCCGGCAGGGTTTCGGGATCACCTTCGGTCCAATACCCGAGGCATTTGACCCCGGCTTTGGCCATGTTCTCTGTCATGCCATAGATATGGCGATGATCCAGCCCCAGAGCGACACATGTTAACCCCATCGCTGCACCTGTTGTTTCTGGCCGCTCTCACTGGCCCGTTGCATCGCATCAATGACCGCTTGTGCCTCCAGCGCGCTTTCACCCGTGGCCAAGGGCTGGCCCCCGCTGCTTAGAGCGTCGGCGAAGTCTTCGATCACGCTTTGGTGCCATTCATGGGTAAAGGCCATCGGATCGGCACCGCCGCCCGTGGCGCCCTCTGCTCCAACCCGCGTTCTGCGGCCATCGAGATAAGATATCTCAAGCACACCAGAGCCAAGAAGCGCCGCGGCCCTTGTGCCCTGCACCGCAATGGTCTCCGCCCCGCCCGGATAGGCAGCCGTCGTCGCCAGAAGCGTACCAACTGCCCCGCATTGCATGTCAAATAGCGCGCCGGCCCAATCCTCTGCCTCTAAATTGTGAAGCGCAGTTTGCCGCATCATCGCTTGCACCGACCGCACGGGGCCNAGCAACCAAATGGCCAAATCAAGCGTATGGATCGCCTGTGAAATCATCACGCCACCGCCATCGCGCCCATAGGTGCCGCGGCCCGGTGCGTCGTAATAGCTCTGCGCCCGCCACCAGGGCACCCGCAGATCCACGGTGCAAATTTCGCCCAACTCCCCGGCGTCTAGGGCCCTCTTCAGGGCTTGGCTGGCCTCTCTGGCCCGGTGTTGCAACATGAGGGCAAGCGGAACCCCCGCCTGTGCGCAGATCTGCACAAGCTCGGTGGCGGCTTGCACGTCCCGTTCAATCGGTTTTTCCATCAAGATCGGCTTTCCCGCAGCCGCAAGCACTTGCACAATATCACGCCGGGCATTGGGGGGTGTGGCCAAAATAACAAAATCAATCGCCGGGTCTTGCGCAATCTCCTGCACCGAAGCGAAGGCGCGTGTCGCATAGCGCGCCGCAAAATCGGCGGTTTTTGCTAAATCGCGGCCCAAAACTCCGCCCAAATGTAGCTTTGCTGCGCTTTTGATCGCGAGAACATGCGTGGCGGCGACCATCCCCAAACCTATCAATGCAATATTCATCGCCCCCCC